>Ga0126342_10014489_pt1 | contig 13912 bp, 12 predicted proteins | sample Cyp1metagenome_FD_92528 | JGI IMG/M metagenome (GOLD analysis project Ga0126342, IMG submission 92528) | Coral microbial communities from Lord Howe Island, Old Settlement Bay, Australia - Cyphastrea 1 metagenome | ecosystem: Host-associated > Invertebrates > Cnidaria > Coral ...
AAGCTTGATCTCACGCTCAGACCAAAAATTCTTCTTCTTGATGCGTCCCAAGATCTTCTCTGCTTTCTCATGGCACGCATGAACACCAGCATCAACCCCTTCAACGGGTTTCACTCGCAAACCCGGGGTGGGCTCCACGGGCTCCACGGGCTCCACGGGCTCCATGGGCTCCACGGGCTCCACGGGCTACATTGTAAACTTTTCTTCAAGTAACTTGCCAGATGTTCCTGATACGGTGTAAGATCTTCTTCAAGTGACTTGCAACAGGTTCCTGATACGTTGTGGAATCTTCTACAAGTAACTTGCAAGACGTTCATGGCACGTTGTCACAACTTCTTCAGGAACCTTGATTGATGTTCCTGGTATGTTGTAACATCTTCGTCAAGTAACATGCAAGACGTTCCTGATTCTTGCAACATCTTCCTACTTGTAAGTAACTTGCACGACCTTCCTGATACGTTGTATTTTTTCAAGTACCTTGCAAGATGTTCCTGATACGTTGTAACATCTTCTTCAAGTGACTTGCAACACGTTCCTGATACGTTGTGAAATCTTCTGCAAGTAACTTGCAAGACGTTCCTGGTACGTTGTCACAGCTTCTTCAAGAACCTTGAATGATGTTCCTGGTATGTTGTATCATCTTCGTCCAGTAACATGCAAGACGTTCCTCATACTTTGTATTATATTCCTCAAGTAACTTGCAAAATGTTCCCAATACGTTCTCAACTCTCCGTCAAGGCACGTGAAATACAGTGCTCAAATACATTTATATATGTTTCTATTGATACTGTAGTCATATATCATAAACGTAGGCCTAAGCGAGCCAAAACGTAGGCCTAAGCGAGGGACTGACCCTAAAAATATGAACAAGAAACTATCAGTGTTTTCATTCGCCCAAGACAGCCACGACGACCGTTGGTCGTCCTCAACTTGGCGCTGGGATGTCAATGTACTGTGCTTCCACGCCTCAGCGGTCAAAATGATGTACCACAAAATTTGGATGTTGAAAATTGTTGAGATACGAGATACGGTTGATGTGGGTAAAACAATGTCATAAACCGCCCATGACTGGGAATGGTAAACATACCACCTATTTATATCTATTTATGGTAATTTGGGGATGGTTTATGGCATTGTTTTACCCACACGAAACATATTGGGAGTCCGATTTTAAGGCCCAGGGCAAGATTCTGTTCCCTGTGATGACCATAGATGACAATGAACAAAGACATAGAACTGGTGAATTGACCATACATAACCATAGATACCCTCTGGCAATTTAACAATTTGCTATTGAAAATGGCCATTGATAGTGTATTTACCCATTAAAAAAATGTGATTTTCCATAGCTATGTTTGCCAGAGGGTAACCATAGATAACCATAGATAACCATAGGGCTATTCAATTCTGACCCCCAACAAAAAAACATATGCCTTACTGTCTTACTATGTCTTACTTGATATGTTTTGAGTATCATCACTTGTGAAGTCTCAGCAATGAATCTGTGGTCCGGCTAAGCAACGACATGACTGATCCGACCCTTTGTTCGCTAAGCAACGTCTTCGCAGCAAAAGACATTCCTCGTAGAGAGCCATATCCATATTGTGCAGGACTCGCAAGATCCGCGCTTTCCTCACGAGTCAGGATGTAAGACCAGAAGGAACCCAGAAAACATGTTTTGTCTTACTGTTAATCCTATTGTTGCTGTTAATGCACAGAAAACTTTTTGTATTGATCCAACCCAGGCTTAACTGAATCTCCACACCACCTGTGAGGATCCCACACAACGCTTCGCCTCTTCACTCGCTTCACGGACAGATTTGCAAATGATACACTAAGCCAATCTCAGGACAGATGTAGATAGATGAAGTCTCAAAACATGGTATACAGTAATCCCAATATTAAACACCCCCCCAGAAACCATGGTGGATGTAGAGATGTAGGGGATGAAACCACATAAAATTGGGACTCCATAAAATGGGGGCGTTGTTTAATATGAACTGGGGATGGATTATACTGTATTATACAGATGTATATCATGGTAAATATCATGGTATCAATTTAGTTCATCCATGTTCATCCCCAATTTACACAATAGATGTACAATGGGTTAAATAATGTTTATCCATGGTAGATATCATGTTCATACAATGGGTAAACAATGTTAAACACCAATTTAGATGGATTATACATCCGCATACAAAAAAAAGTCTATGCTGGACGACACTTTGCTGGACGTACTGAGGATGGAGCAACTGAGGTCCCTCCAATTCACCGACTGCTTGCACATGGACACCTTTTCAGTCACGCTTTGCAAGGCTTTGCAACACAACGGTGCAAACTTGGAAAATAAGAAAGGGATCATAATAATTGGGTCGTTAATACTTGGATGTTTAAACACACACAAAATGGGTGGTCAAAATTCATCAATCTTTGGCATCCCAAATCTAACCCAAACTTTGACCCTCAAAATCAGTGGCTCCCATGGTGGCTCCTTCAAAATGAGGCATCCCACCTGGCAGGACACCATTCACTGGACGTATCAGAGATGATGCATCTACCTGTAAGGTGCTTCCGCGGTCCTTAGTTCACTGCGGCCGCGGACCGAAAAATGGGCCCGCTGGGTCACCGGGTGAAACATGTGCCGGCACAAAAAAGTGCAACCCGAAGTTCGCCCTGAAAGATGAACCAAAAACTGTAGTTCAATCGTAAAACAATGGAACATAAACCACCCATGACTGGGAATGCTTCAAAAAGCACCTATAAAAATGGTGAAATTGGGGGATGATTTATATGTTTATGGCATTGTTTTACCCACATGTGTTCAACCGTAGTTCAAAGAGTTTGCCGCAAGCCCACCATTCCCGGCTTTATCATCTTCGAGGAACGTGGAGAATAAGGCGTTGACCGTTTTGAACCTCCTGGCAACTCCCGCAAAGGTCCAAACATTTAGATACATTTAGCATGTTCTAACATTACGTAAATCTCTTCAAAATGGAATATACTTAAAAGGTAGATCATGCTAGAAAAATGATCCAAAGTAAATGCTGTAAATTCCTGTTCTCTTTGGAGGTTGTGATGAGACTGTTTTCACAGGGTGAAATCCGACTGCCAGGTGAAGCTGATGTTCCTCTCCCTATATATGTCCATCATTTCCAATTGCTGCTGAAATGATGGAATAAATCATTTCATATCATTTCCACATTTAGGTGATTTCCAATAGGTCCCGTAAAAAAATGTTTCATGTGAAATCCTGTCCTCATTTTGGTTTGGTTATAAATACTCATATCGAACGATTGAATCGCACATCTTATGGTCTATGGCCATGGCGCCGTGTGGGTTGTGTTTAAAAATCCCAAGTCTGAGTGGATCACTCTGCGGGGTCACAACGGTCACAACGGTCACATGTTTCTAGTAAAGTGACCATGGTTTTTGCTTTCAATCTTATGCTTGTTACATTTGAATCTGCCAGATGAGTTGTTTCAATGTATGAAAATCCTCAAAGGAAAGCCCACCCCCCCAAAATTGATGGTTTTAAATCGTTGAGAGTAGGTTTGTATCTTTCCCCAACAATTATTTTCCATCAACTTTTTTCTTTTAAACTTATCTGTCAAATCCAAAGAAATGTTCAACATGCTACTATCTATATCACCATAATTTGATGGTTTTAACCTATCCCAAAATTTGCTTGTCAGTCGTCTCAACCAATCGTCCCTCTGGTATGGTAGAAAAAGAAACACACATATATCATCTATTTGACAATTTCAGTGACTTGGTTTTTCACTTCGTGTGATCCATAAATAAGACCGCGGCAAACTACATATCCTGAATTATCCTAGAGTTTTTGATATACATCCACTATCATTCTAGGACATATACGAATGATCATGGTATACATCGTGTGATCATTCGTGTGAGACCCTTGGATGAGGAACCACACCAATCTAACCCCAGCCCGTCGCCCCGTCGCCGGGCTAAGGTGTCCTTCACTTCCCCGGTGACGCGTACGGAGCCGCCAGCCGAGGGGCTTAGCTCCTGCGCTCAGCTGAGTGTTCGATCAATGGAAATCTGCTTGGTGGTTTTTCGCCCTACCCCTCTGAAAAATGATGGAGTTCGTCAGTTGGGCCTGGGATGATGAAATTCCCAATATATGGAAAGTCATAATCCATTCATATTCCAAACCAGCATTGATGGGGGTTCATGGGAATTTTGCTGGCGTTGAGGTTTCCCAAATGAGGCTACTGGTACTCCCAAAGGCATCATCCAAGTCATGACCATGACTTAGTGACATGCTACTGGGGATCGTTGAGTAGCCTGGAAAAAAAAAAACACAAAATTTGATGGATGCCCATGTCAATCCAGCAATGTGTAGTCTGAAAATGGGGTACCCTCCGGTAATTTAACATAGCTATTGAAAATGGTCATTTATAGTGAGTTTTCCCATTAAAAATGGTGATTTTCAATAGCTATGTTAAATTACCAGAGGGTACCCCAAAATCCCCAGCTTTTTTCAGACCATTCGTTTTTTGTGGGTGACAGTGGGTGAATGGCTTGTGGCGCCTTCAAAAGGCAGATTCGGGCGGATGGCAGCTGCAACATGTCCAATGGCAGCTGCGCAACAAGAAGTGATTGGCTGGTGATTGGCTGCTTCAAGAAAAGATGAAACATATACAGGAGCAACAGTCATTTTTTGTTTGACTACATAGATATGACTTATATATTTATATGAAGATACGACTTATATGACTTATATGAAGATATGACTTCTAGCCCACAGTCAATTGGGATGATCGTTCCAGGATCTTTAGAACGATTAAATCATAAAAATAATTTAAAAAAAAACTCCAACGAGTTCTTCGAGTTCTTGGTACTTACGCAATATTTGGAAATATTTGGAACGACTTGCTGCAAGAATGGGTCTACCATTGTCCCTCCCGGCGGCCCGGCGTCTTCTTGGCTGTCTATCGATCTTGCGGAGCTGATGGAGAAAGTCGGAGCCAAAATGAAAGACTGCCATTGCTTCAGCTAACATGGCTGGAAAATCATGAGTCATTTCCATTCATCTGGGTAAATTAGAATAATTCACTAACCTGAATTGTTGGGCCGGGGATCATTCCCCTTATTATCCATGATTCCAGTGAGGGAGAACAGTGAGGTCGTTATAATTTCCCCAGATTCATTTCCCATGTTCAATAGGTCAAATCATCTTTGAAAGGATGGAAATTCCATCCGACTCCCAAGACATGCCCAGGACGACCCACGCGCCAGGCTCCTCCGAAATTGGCTCAGATATCCCCGGAGGGGTAAAATTGGTGTCGGGTGACGGTTTTTGGAGATCCTCATTTTGAAAATCGAAAAGGAATCCAATAAGCAAACAGGCAGATTGGGTAGTATGTTTTCAGTATAATCCCCATCTTTATCATCAACTAGCAGGGGAAATTGAAGACTTATGGATAGTATACCCTCTGGTAATTTAACATAACTATGGAAAATCACCATTTATAGTGGTTATTTTCCTATTAAAAATTGTGATTTTCCATAGTTATGTTAGTTTACCAGAGGGCAATCCCCTAAACAATCTTGAGCAGATTGGGTTTGTTCTTCCGGAAACCTGTCCCTGGATCCTTCCTGGATCGGTCTCTCGGTCTGGAAGGTGTCCTGTCCTGATCCTCGATCAGCAGCAGTAGCGGAGTGGCGGTATCTTCATCTTGGCGAGTGGATCCAGATATTTCGTGGGTTGCCAACCTACTTCTGATCTATTGTTTTACGTACGTGAGTTCAGTTGTTTTTGTGAAATAAAGGTAGAATGATTCAGAATGAATGTGTTTTTTCTGTTGGATGCATGCCACTTTGAGATTCTACGTTCTTCTTTAGGGATGTGTGAAAAAAATCTGCCCAAATCAGATCATTCTACGTTGAGCTACTGAGAATCCTTGTACCCTCTGGCCATGACTAACAAGTTGGTGAATTTCCCATGGCTATTTGATGCCAATTGTCTAAATTATCAAAGAGTACTGGCCAATGGACATTCTTCCCAGGACTTACAACACAATTGGACGGATACCGTATTACTCTGATCATCTCTGATCCATGCCGATGGATATTCATCGCCTATTTCTTCATGGTCCCGTGTTGATCGGAATATCCCACTGACTGCCTGGTTGACATGTCCACCTGTGACTTTGGAGCTCTAACATCTAGGACCTCCGCGGAGACTCAACCCAAAAAATCCTCCGTATTGGTGGGTAGTAGATGTAGTAGTTCACATGCCAAAACTATCCTGGCAACATGCTTATGATGTGAACTACAGAGGTACAGGATTTTGATCCGCAACTCCGCAGCCACTGATGTTTTTGTTTCCATATTCTGGTGCTTCTTCCATCGCCGAAAAAAGGCAGCACCGGGCGCACCGGACAGAGCTGGTGCACGGACGTCACGGCAACAGCTGAACGCAAGCCACCTTGGTGCTGGACTCCGTAAAAAATTCCTCAACACCTACATCGCCTTAAGGGATACGTTGAACGACTATGTCTGACTATGTGGCAGTGTGTCAAAACCAATAGTACCCCTGTAGTGAACATCAAGTCATAGCTGGGATTTATGGATGTTCATCCCACTAAAAATGGTATTAATAGCTATTGATCCATAGCCATGTCTGACTATGTCACTATGGTAGGTGTGAGCCGGACATGGCATGGATAAAACATCCAAGACACCGTTTCGCGGCCAGGAACTCCCAAGCAAGGTCACAAACCTGGAGAAAAACCGCTGGGACGTTTGTGTGGGACGTGGAAACGATCATTCCGCCACCTGTAGAGAGATAGAGATAGAGATTTTAGGAAGACATTGAAAGAGAAGTATGGATACATAAAATAATAATAACAAAAAAATAAATAAATAAAAATAGTAATAAATACTAATTAATAATAATAATAATTAATAAATACTAGTTAATAATAATAAATGATAATAAATACTAATTAATAATAATGATAATAATAAATGATAATAAATACTAATTAATAATAATCATCATCATCATCTGAATCATCAATCAAAGTCTACATCAGTATCAACCCCTGAAGTCCCACATATTCCCCTTGGAACATTAGATTCCCCTTGGAGGTTTCCTAAGATGGGGGTACCCCTATGACGGAACCCCACAAAATCTACGGAACTTATCAAACTTCCTCTGATCGGGTTTCTCCAAAAATTTAGAGTAACTATCAAAATCCCATCAAAATCCGATAAAATCCCATCATATTTCCCCATGATAGTCCCATACTATCCCATTTAGTCACCATTAAAATCACCATTGAAATCACCAATATTCACCAAAAAAAAAAACATCAAAATCCCATAAATCCCATAAAATCCCATAGTTTCTCATGATTTTCCCATCAAAATCCCTTCAAAATCCCATAAAATCCCATGGGTTTCTCATCATTTTCCCTAAAAAATATGGGGCCATGGTTTCTCCAATCCTCTGGGTCTCCCAACTTCTCCTTCTTCAAACGCCCCACTTCGCCCAGCTGCCCCAGCTTCCGCGGGGCGAAAATCGCCGACACCGCACGGTGCCGAGCGTCCACCTGTTGAGGAAACACTCCAAGTGGTGAATCAGTGAATCTGATCATTAACAGTGCTAGATATGAATTTATATGAAATAGTGTAGTATACATATATCAGCATATATCAGTGTTGAAATAGTGTTATATACATATCTGATCATATATATCTGATCATATAAAAATATATGTCAATGGATTGGTTTAAGGGAAAATCTACAGGAAACCCATGGGTTTTTACCATCAAATATAAAAATATATGTACCATCTGGTTATTTAACATAGCCATGGAAAATCACCATTTTTAATACGTAAACCTCTATAAATGGGCCATTTTCCATGGCTATGTTAGAATAACCAGAGGGTAGTTGAAATCTTAGAACATATTTTTATAAAATTATACTGGTGAATCTAAAAAATAATGTGGTTGAAACAATCATAAAAACTACCCATGACTGGGAATGGTTTGAACATACCACCCATTTATGGTGATTTAGGAGATGGTTTTTCTTATATTCTTTTAATTACATTATAAGAATCATATGTTTTATAAGAATGTTTTATTATAAGATGTAATTTTCATAATCTGAATCATATGTTTTTATTACATTTACATTAAATGGTTTTAATTCTCACAATCTGAATCATATGTTTTTTTCTAGTTGCCGCATGATATGTAAATGATATATATATAAATGGACACCTGTTGGACAAAATAACTGGTGCATGGTTGGAAAAAAAACATAATTGTTGACAGTAGGTAATTGCATATCATAAATGGACAATTGTGGAAGACATATATCTAAAGAAATCAACAGAAACCATTTGAAGGATATGAAAAGCTTGGAGCTGAACCAATCCTAACGGGGAATAACTCCTTGGAATGCGGTGGGATAAAAAGAGGGGAAGTTGATGTATAACCCTCTGATAATTTGTTACACTTTGCAAACTGGAAAATTGCCCAGTCGAAATAGTGAGTTTTCCCATGAAAAATGGTGTTTTTTTTTCCATAGTTATGTGGCTGTTTACCAGAGGGTAACTGGCAAACTGGAATTTAGGATGATTCGGGGTTATATCATGTGCATATACAGTTAGACAGGTTTACAAATCAGCGATCTATGGGTCTATGGGTTCAATTTTCTGCATCCACTGGAAAAACCCACATATTGTGGGTTCAGTTGCCATTCCCTTGGGTGACACCTTTTTTTGTTGGTAACAGCCTCGTTTCGTTACATTCAAGATCATTCAAGTACTTTTTTTGGATCTAAAAAAGGGATGTTTTGTTTGCAACCGTCCAGTTTTGTTTTCACTCTCGACAACCTGGAAGTTATGAAAAAATCATCTTTCCATCACACCATCCGAAACTTGTCGTTTCGTGTCGTTACTGTTGATTCGTGAGTTGTCCAGTGATCAACCTCTGTGGATCATCACTGGTGAAACAACTGACAACTGACGACTTACCACATTTTTTGATCTTCGACTGATGAATTGTCCCACAAAAAATCATGGTGTATTCATACATCATATTTTACCAGTTGTAAAGAAATCATCACAAGTTAAATCATCAACAAATCATCAGTTGTATCAGTCATTGGGCACAAATCATCAACTTTTACAAAAAGGTCACCACTTTGCGGTCCATCATCCATGCCTCTTCTTCGTCGCACTGCCCACGAATGCCCACACCTTCACCTTGGATATCAATATCACTGGTGAAGGCACACCTTAGATACCTCAGATAGCCACTAAACAATCATGAACACATATGGACAAAATTGGGGATGTAATTGAGATATATTGAAATATTTACACATGTGGCCAATCTTGGATAACCCCAACGTTTGGCGCTTCGTTTGGCCGGGTACTGGGTTAGGGTTTGTCTGAAAATAGGGTAGACCAAAAGTTGATGGTTGGTCACGGTGTTCCCATGGAAAATCGCCATCTTATACTGTATACATCATTATACTTCATTTTCAGACAGACCCGTACAAGTTTGCATTTTCAGGGTCTCTATCTATATTGTCAACCCCGGATTAATAAATTCCATGGTTTCCTTTTTATCAGGGGGGGATTCCCCCAATAGTCATTTCATCTGATCAATGGGAATTCCAGGATCCTAAAATGGAGGTACTGTACCATATAAGGCCATATTTTGGGAGGATATTCCCTTACATAGGCCTGAAAAATAGGCCTTATATATGGTAGGTACCTCCAATCAATCGGATCCTGAAATGGCCACCGATCTGATACTGGAAATTGTATTGTCAATTTTACAGCTATAAACTCACCCATGGACCCACCCTCATTCGGTTGACCCGGAATGGGTGGAATGGGGGAGCATCCGAGGGATGATGAAAAATGCAGCAAGTTCCCAACGAAACGAGATGACTTGTTGGTTGATTTTTTGGAATGGTTGCCTATGTTTGCCTCACGGCAGATCTGGTAAACTTTCCTAAGTCCATGGTCAGAATTTCCCAAGATCACCGGAAATTGGTTTTGAAGTGGTTGAAGGATTTTGTTTGCCATTGGATCATTACAGTACCCTCTGGTAAACAGCCACATAACTATGGAAAACCACCATTTTTCATGGGTAAATCCATTACTTCTATGGCCATTTTCAATAGCTTTTTGTATGTTTACCAGAGGGTATATGCTGTATATGTGTATTTTCCCAAAAATTCTGGAGGTTTCTCAATTTGTTCTGCCAATTTTCTGGTATTTAGATGGACCTTGCAGCAATGATCAAAAACCTGGGTCTCCCCACATTGATAGTTGGTGAAGGCAACCCTAGAGACCTCCGGCAGCAAACACTCCTGCGGGAACTGGAGCGGCACCAAGGCATGTCCCAAAAAGGTCTGACCCAACGCTTCCAAAGTCCAAGTTGATCTGATTCTGGGATCATTTTCCAAACAAATTTTGATACATCTGGACCAGAAAACCAGAAAACCTGTTGGCAATTTCGACCAGTTGGGAAACATCCCTTGGAACCACCCCACCCTATTTCGGCCCAAAACCGCAGCACTCTCCTTGGAGGCGGCCATGGCCCATTGTCTCAGCAAAGGTCGCCAGCGTTGCTGCAAGGACCAGTTGGGTAACAGCTCCTCCGGTCACGTTGAACTGGGCCCGAAAAAAAGCTTCCAAAGTGAATATGTACAGGATTATATCAAAAAAAAACGTCAGAAAACATGCTGACACAGTCATGGCTATGAAATATGTTGCTTTTCTTTGTGGGTCCTATCATGATAAATTAATGACAACGAAACGTACTTCTGGTCCTCTCCCCCAGGCATCATTTGAGTCTGTCCGAACATATGTGATAAACACCCATAAAATGGCCATTGGAAAATAGAACATAACATGATTCTCATTGATCGCTATGAGTTCATTTGGGGTAACTACTGTATCCAGATTAGTAGCACATATATACCTGGTTTATTGATGTTATATAATAGTTATGATGAATAAGTATAGAATGTCATACGTATGGATCAAGAAGTACCACAATATGTAACACAGTATGCTTATACGGTTGGCTAATACGGTTCATGTCAACCCTGGATTAATAACCCCCCAGGCTGTTTAATTGGGAAGGTACCATTTAAGTATCAAATCATGACTATTGGGGGAATACCACCCTAATTGATAAACCATGGTTTATTAATCTGGTGTTGACATTATATCATGGTTTTCTATGATGTTAATGTGGGTAAAACAATGCCATAAACCATCCCCCAGTCATCACCATTTTTATAGGTGGTATGTTTACCATGCCCAGTCATGGGTGGGTTATGATTGTTTTACCCACATTACCATTAATCACCACTAATCACCATTATTAACCCATTATTAACCATTAATCACCTTTGTCTACCATTAATGATTACTAACCATAGTTGTTAATAGATGACATAATAATCACTAACCATCTATAACCATTAATTATTACCATTCATTTATCACCATAAATAGATATTGACATAACAATAATGGTTCAGATAGTTAATCACCATTAATCATCACTGATGGTTAACCATATTATATTAACCATCTATAACATTCTATAACCATTAATTATAACTATCCATATTCTCACCATAAATAGATGATAGATCTGTCATGACCTAACGACCATCCGCACCTCGCGTATCCGTCGCAGGGTCACCATCCAGGCGCGACCGGAGAACCAGCTGCTGCGCAGCACGCTGCTGACGTCCGAGGCGAAGGGAGCCAGGCTGTAGTCGTTCCAGGCCTCGAAAAATGGGCGAAGTTGGCGAAGTCGGGGAGAGAACGACTGGACGGAAATGGCATGAAATTTTCCATGGTTAATATATGGTTAATATATGGTTAATGATGATTTATAATGATCTGGTTGGTGGTTGACCTATACCCCTCTGAAAAATGATGGAGTGAGTTCGTCAGTTGGGATGATGAAATTCCCAATATATGGAAACATAAAAGCCATGTTCCAAACCCACCAACCAGATGGGGATTGAAACGTGCGAAAACTCGGCAATTTACCATGATTTAAACAAAAAAAAACACTAATGAAAATGATGGTTTAAACAACAAACATGGGATTTTACCAGCAACAATGCAAAGTTAAACATAAAAAATATCGGGTGTCACGGTGTAACCAACAAAAGTGGTGGAATTAGTTCTATATATGATCATGATGATTATACTTACTAACAATAATACTACATACCCAATAAACAAATTGGTATTTAACCAGGAAAACATTAAGTTCTGTAGAATGTCATGATAATGATGATGATGATGATGATGATGATGATGATTATGGGTGACAGTACGCAATCATGTTCATGATATATAACTCTATAACAATGAAAAGACATTCGCAATATCAATGCATTGTTTTCAAGGAATCTCTTCAGGAAGCCTGGCTTTCGCCCCCACATTTGGGGTTTTCCTGTAGATTCTCCATTCAAGGAATTCTAGGACAATGGGAATTGAACCGAAACTTGGTATTCAACCATTAAACAAACATATCAAACATGATGATACCCATAGTCGCATCCCCCGGTATTATATAAATACCCCCAATAAGGGATCCCCTTTTTTCATAAACCCCATCTTGAATCCATGGGGCATGGACCAGTCAACCAGAATGGAATCCAGTGGTTTCAGCTCTTATGATCTCACCAATCCCAATTCATGAGAAGATGTTAGTCAAAGTTGTCATTCGAGATGATAGTTTAATGAGTTTAATTACCCAAAGATCGTGCCCACAGGAGTTCACCCACTAGGTCACTAGGTGGGGCACTCCTAAGATCTCAAAAAAGACATTCTGCAATTGTCATCTGGTTGGTGGTTTCAATTTATCTGAAAAATATGAGTTCGTCAGTTGGGATGATGACATTCCCAACTGAATGGAAAGTCATAATCCATTCCATGGTTCCAAACCACCAACCAGATCACCATCATATTCCTATTGTTGGTTTATACCCTATTAACCACTATTAACCATCACTATTCATGTTCCAAACCACCAACCAGTAATCTGATGTTTGAAGTGCCCCTCTTTGGACTTACGGTGAACCAACACAGAGTACGAGGGACGCTGATGCACCAGAGGCTATCGTCCTGCGCTGCGAAGTGTTTCGGCATGGGCATTGCCTTTATCGTAACTGATGACTTGTTAGTAATAAGGACTCTATTGGACTCCATCATCAGTGTTTCTTCATCGTAAATTAGCAGCTTCTATATACTGTACTCAAGTTTCTGGGGTGAACTAGCAGCTGATTCTCAACGAATTGGCGTATGTACTAGCATGCACTCCCACGCCTGGCCTATGGCCAAGAGGGAATCAATCAAATCAATCAAATCAATCAAATCAATCAAATCAATCAAATCAATCGAGCCAACACTCAATCATGCTTGATGCATGTAAGACCAGATTCTTTTGATATCACTAAACCATACTAAACCAAGATCATTCAATGTCAATATACTACAATTCCCCAGAAATCTTCAAAAGTCGGCATCACGACAAATCACGTCGATCAATCAACTAATCGAGCTTGATGTAAGGCCAGATTCGCGCTTGATGATACTATCAGAATGTCAAACATTTACATATCCTCTGGGATTTCAAGACGGCTATGAAAAATGATCCATTTATATCCATTTATATATATATATATATAGATATATGAATTTACCTAGTCAAAAAAAAACATTGGATTTTCCAGTTCACGATGTGAAATTCACATTACCAACTGGTGTCATCCCGCCTCGAAGAGCAAGGGATGTAGCTGCGCCAGAAAGGAAAAGAGTCCACTGGAGAAGATCAAGTCTTCCTGGACGGAAGATCAATATATATATAT
>Ga0126342_10014490_pt1 | contig 13911 bp, 12 predicted proteins | sample Cyp1metagenome_FD_92528 | JGI IMG/M metagenome (GOLD analysis project Ga0126342, IMG submission 92528) | Coral microbial communities from Lord Howe Island, Old Settlement Bay, Australia - Cyphastrea 1 metagenome | ecosystem: Host-associated > Invertebrates > Cnidaria > Coral ...
ATATATACATATATACATATATACATATATACATATATACATATATACATATATATATACATATATACATATATACATATATATATACATATATATACATATATACATATATATATATATACATATATACATATATACATATATATATATACATATAATACATATATATATATATACATACACATAATATTACAATATATGACATGTATTTACTTCTGTGTCTAAGAGAAGTCATGCATCTCTACGTCGCACATCCCCAGACCTCACCAAACTTTGCCCAGGCTCCGCATCCCATTGATTTCATCGCATCCACGCGACAGCAACGGACGCACCAACGCTCCAAAAGTTATTACCCGTTCGAGCGGGTTCAAGGAGTGGTCAACTCACGGCTAAGCGGCTAAGACCAAGGAAACTTGAAAAAAATGGCCGGTTGACTAAGACACCAAAACGCCTGGCGAACCTGACTGGTTCATTGACAGATCGACCCACTTTTCGCGTAGCAAAGCACCAAGTTGTGTTTACACGTGACTCACGCGCCAATCTTTTTTTTGCCAATGGAAAAACACGACTCAAAACATCAGCAAAGAAACTGGTGATCATCTGAGATAGCTGAGACGACCAAGGTTCATCATACCATCGACTTGGGATCTAGTCCTAGGGCCTGGTCATCTCATGACTTCTTGGAATCCAAACATACTGGGCCTATGAATTGCTATGATTGTTGGATTGATGACCATTCCAAAAACATGCTGACTTCAATTTGGCCAAGTAAATTGACCATGGCACACATTTCGTATGCCCAAAAAATGGCTACACGCTGTGAGACGGCGCGGGTCACTGGGATCCGAGAAGTTTAACTGAAGAATCAAGAAACCACTCATTTCATGCGGATGTCAATGTGATTTAATAGGGATCTAATGGGGATCTCATGGGATATAGTGGGATATGACAATTCTTAGATAATGGGTGGGCCTAAAATAGGGGTGTTTACCCCCATTTTTTGTGGCCATTTCATGGGGACAACCTGTTTTATTTTTTTTTCGATTGGATGATTGGAATTGGAGCTATCTCATGCGACTTGGTATGTTTCACCAGGGGAGCAAAGAAACCAGAGGTTTCTAAATGTCGGACATAGTACCTTGCACTAATCTAGCCTGACAATCAAAAAAAGAATGCTCGCTCCCGGGAAGACATTAGTATAAAATCCCATAGAATCAGTGATACTATATAGTTAGTTATACTTGGATGAACTCAGGTAAGTTGGTTATTTATCCCTTTTTTCTATTGGCTATACCACAATTGATGGATTCCAAGTTGGTGTTCGAAAGTAATCCACTGACCTCTTCAATGTGTTGCCGTTGCCATAAGTTTGTGTTCTAACTACCACTAAACCTATAAAACCTATATATATATATACATAGAAATAGTTTGCCCATTCCTGACCATGAAAACATACAACTACGATGAACATGTGAGGTATCAAACTAGTTGGCGAATTCCGCTACCATTCACCTTGCAACTTGCAACCATATATTTATCATATCTATATATATATATATATATATACATATATATATAGCATCATATCTATAATTTTTGAATCTAAATATACAAATCACCGCATCATAATGAACTGTCATGCATATATATATATATCATGCATATATATATATATATAATATACATAAACATACGGTATTGTTCAAGCTATAGTTAGCGGCCACCCCTTGCCCTTGGCGGCCTTCATCTTCACGTGGCTCTCTGGAGGTCGATGCATCGCTCTTGGACGTGCCCTCCGCACCCTGGCAGGGCGGCGCCCCCATGGCGCTGTTAATCCCAATATCAAACAGCCCATTTCTATGGTTCCAATGATGTGGGATGTGGGATTTCCATGGATTTCCCTACTAAACCATGGTTAGGGATTAGTGATCAAAAGATATAGATATAGGGGATTTGGAAAGTTGAAAATACTTGAAAAACTTTATGGGGAATCGATGGATCGTCCAAGCATTTCATGAGGCTATCATGCAATAGCAAAGGGCCATAGAATAGGGATGGAACAATACACATACCAGCAAATACATACAAATTATGAATATGAGTTTGCCCATTACCCCAATTTATGGCCATTGGTTCACGAGAATAGTGACAAACCAGGAGGTTTTAATGTTAGTTTCAGTGGAGTTGGTCCCTGTGGTTCCAAAGTGGGGATACCATTCCTGCCGTAGTTTCAGCTCGTGAATCTTCAGAATCCCAATAGATATTTTTGCTTCAAATGTCCATTGCTGGTGAAGTGCCTCATTTTTCGTGAAGCTCCTCATTTTGGCAAATCCCAAATGTTGGTTAAATCCCAACAGTAACTGTTACTGCTGGTAAAATCCAATGGTTTCTTGGCATTGGTTAAATCCGAAATATGGGTGAAATCACAATTGTCCAAGTTGGTAAAATCGAATCGATTCTCCAAGCTGGGTCGTGCCGTCGTGCCCAACGGAACTAACCAAGGTGTCCCCCTCCCCACCATCCCCACCATCTTCCCCATGGGCAGCGTGGTCTTCCGGTCATCGTCCAGTTCCAACCATGGAAAGGCTCTACTCATGGAGCCTGGATGGACGTTGGACGGATGGCGTCATGATGTGGAGTAATGTGGACGTCAAAACCACTTGGAAAATATGGGTTTAACCGGTTTAACTTCAGCAAATCACTTGAAATAACTCGAAAACTGCGGCTTTTATTTAAGGTGTACAAATCCATGATATACATTCGCAACTCCAAGTATTTCAGCTGGCGCGATCATCCAAAATTGCTGAAAGATTCCCAGATTAAATCCTTGTTTGACAGTTGGAATCGAATGTCTATTCCTCCCTTTGAAATCCAACAAAAAAAACTGAAACACATCATGTTAAAAATATAGAATCCATAAAGACTACTGTACATTTAAAAACAAAAAAAACATCAATCCAAGATCAATGCGTGCCCCCAAAAAAACAGTTAAAGAAAAAAAAGCTAAATTCCATCAATTCCATAAATCAATGTCCATTGTTTCATCCATGCAGTTTTTCTCCATTCTGAACGGTCGCCTGAGTCAGCAGCAGCCAAGATCAGAAGCTGGAGCAGACGATCCACCTGGATTCAATGATCACCAAAAATTATGAAAAAAAATGATGATGATCCCCAAGATCAAAAAAATCAATGAGAATTCTCATGAATTTGCATGGATGATTATGATATATCATGACATATCATTGATATCATGATAATTCCCAAGAACCTTAGTCTGGGTAGTCTAACCCCCGGAACTAATCAAGCAGTGGTGTCATCTTTGTCCACGCAAGGAACATGAAAAAACGTCCATGATCACCTGACATTTAAAAATGCTTATCCGGTTGAAACATCTGAAGATAGATTCGTGACGATGTGTTTGTGAAGGTTGATGTGATTTCGATTCGATGAGATTAGATTTGGACTGGATTCAGATTTGGTTGTATGGTCAGGTTAGATTGGATTATGATAGAAGTGATTGGATGGGATAAGATAGATTAGATAGATGAGATGGACAAGATAGATAAGATCGAAAAGATAGATAAGATAGATGAGATGTATAGGATAAGATTGGATAGTATAAGGCTTTCTCCTGAGCCACATTTGCCTTGCTCATACCTGAAATCATCTGTCTGAAGAGGCTGGTTTCCCTATGGATGGGAATCTTGCAAAGCTAACGAAAAAATGGCCGGGTTTATATAGTTCGATGATTTCGATGATTTACCCATTACAAATGCTGATTCAAAAGACTTAAAGATCACTATGTTGGAATTGAGGGTCTATGGTCACTATGGTCCGTGGCCAACTTTCTGGAAAAAATGTTTCAAACCCACACCTAGTAAAATCTCCAGATTCTAAACCTGTTTTGGGTACCAAAAATGCTGCAACGATTTACCCTACTGGGAAAAAAACCATGCTTTCCCGGAAAATTGTGTACCCTCTGGTAATGTGTGACAGTTTGCTATTGAAAATGGCCCAGTCGAAATAGTGGATTTGCCCATTTTTTCAATGGTGGATCTTTCCATAGTTTTTTTGTACACGTTTACCAGAGGGTAAATCCACCATGTCATCAAAAATGTCCATTACAACTTGATCCTTGAATCATAGAAAAATGTCATCAAAAATGTCATACAAAAATCTCCTCCATTGAAAATACCCTCTGGTAAACTAACAGTTTGCGACATTGAAAATGGCCCAGTCGAAATAGTGAGTTTTCCCATTAAAAAAATGGTGATTTTCCACAGTTTTCCTATTAAAAATGGTGAGTTTTCCTACTTAAAATGGTGGATCTTTCCATAGTTTTTTGTATGTTTACCATTGAAAATAGTGAGTTTTCCATAGTTTTCCCATAAAAAATGGTGATTTTCCATAGTTTTCCATAGTGATGTTCCATGAATCATTTCCCATCCCATCCTTTTCTCGAAGTCGTCGCACCTCCTTCCTTTGCGGCACCGTGAGGCATCGGCAAAAGATCACCGCCGTCAGCAGGGAGCACAGCCATCCTCGGACATCCAAAAAATGGCGGATTTTTATAGGGGATTCGCCAGAAAATGGGGGGAAAATCATGGAAAAACTCGATGTTTTACATGATTTTACATGATTTCACCAGGAACAAAATGAGTGATTTGACATTTGACTGACTAAGAAAAATTGAGCTTATATACTTACCCTCTGGTGATGGAAAACAAAAAAAATCGATGGAACATCAGGATTTTTGTAAATCAATCGATTTTCCATAACAAATTGCCAGAGGGTGATTCCGTGATTCCTCTTGGTTGATGAGGGGATACCACCCTCGGCCCCCCGTGATGTGATGTTTGTTTTCAGCATGAACTAGTTCGATCATGTTCGATCTACCCTCGGGTTATGACTAACATAGCCATGGTATAGATGGCCCATAGAAATAGATGGTTTACCTATTTAAAATGGTGATTTTCCATAGTTTTTTGTATGTTTACCAGAGGGTATATCAGATGATCCACAGTTATCCGCCACAATTACCATCAGTCACAAGATGTCACAAGTGTCCCAATCTGAAACATGCGATCTTTCTCCACATGTTTTCACTCCAGACTCTGTGGAATCTTTTTTCGATCAACCTCCGCGTTCGGGAGAAGACTTAGAGACCTATGGGACAACCCTTTTTTTGTGGATAATTAGTGGTGTTTATTTAGTATGGTTCCCATTCCATTTTCATCGATTTGGCAGGTCATACGTTGACCCATAGCGACGTGAGTGATAAATGCAAATCCCACTTTAACATAGAAACTTGATGATTGCTGGTGATACGGCCGAAGTGCTGCCTCAACCTTTCGATGGGCGCAGCCATTTGCCACTGCTGCAAACTAGCTATCACCCGGTGGTATCAAACATGGTTGGCTGGAAAATCCCCGAAGTAAATTCAATGGGAATCTCAGGATCCTAAAATGGAGGTACTGTACCATATAAGGCCATATTTTGTGGGGACATAGGCCTCACATAGGCTTTATATATGCTAGGTACCTCCAATTTAGGATCCTGAAATGGCCATTGATTGCGTGGGCAAATCATCTATGGTGGATCTTCCATTGCCATGTTTGAGTACCAGAGGGTATGCATCCATCGCTACTCATCTCAGTTGTTTTTTGTTACACATACAGTACCGTGTGCACTGGTACCAGTAGGTAGTTTCAACATGTTTCAACCCATCATTTTTCTTTCAATGGGAATCATCATCCCCCACTGGTACAATTTCGGAAGCAGCAGGGGCCAATCATTCAATCATGGTTGAGGAAAACAGAAAATCAGCACCGTGATTATCGACACCGTCAACGTAAAGTGATGATCGACAACTTCGTGAAGTCTGTGCATTTGGAAGCATAAACCACAGAAATGCAGAGGCCGTCCACTGAAATTCCCTGCGTTAGAAAAACAACAAGATACTGTGGATGCGAAATCCGAATCACCAGTTGATGGGCAAAATCCCGTTATTTATAGGGTTTCAACATGTTTCAACCATCCCAAATTGGTGGTTTATCGGATTTCGCAACCATCCACAGTATGTCCACTTTTTTGTTGAAACGGCTCTCTTTGAATAGCAGGTGTCTTTCCTTGGACTCTTTAAACCCTGGTGAACCTTGAATACATCCATATGTCCCATGGGTTACCCCATTATAAATCCATCATAGTTGGATAACCCCCCATTAATATCAAATTATATCAATCATATCATAATATCCCATAATATGATCATGGTAAAGGTTATATAAGTTATACATATATATATATATTCCCATTGTAAACCCATTCATATATAGATAATTTTCCCATTGAAACCTCCATTTATAGATGATTTTTATCGGTGATCCCAGAAAATTCGACTTCCGTGGCAGCCGTGGCTCGATGTCGAACGGAAGACTCATCCGCCTATTTTGGGCACGGCACGGCGACCAGTGGGGCGACCAGTGGCAGTCCAAAATGTCGTGGCTTTACTTGGTGAAAATTATAGCCATAGGGAAATTTCAGAGGCTTTCCCATTATTATTGGGTATTGCAGCCTATGAAAATCAGTATAACCCAATCAATCACTGGTATTATATCAGTGAAGCAGCTAGTAGCCTCTGATCATTTAATACAGCTATCGAAAATGGCCCATTTATAGATGACTCCCCTATCAACAATGGTGGATTTTACATGGCTATGTCAAACTACCGCAGGGTAGCCGCTAGTAGCATTCAGAATTATAGTCGCAAAGTCTGATCAAAAGCAAACCCACATGTGTTGTCCATGAAATCTATGCAACCCCATCCTTCTATGCAAAATTATGTAGCGAGATAAATCGGAGTACTTTTAAATCATCTCGAATTAGGCTAAACAGCTATATGCAAGAAGAAACAGCTAATTTACCCCAGGATTTCCCAAAAAAAAAATGACCCAATCATCCAATCGCTGCATTTCGTCGAATCTTCGTCCCCCAAAGTTCCAGCCTTCTCACCTATCTGCTTCATGATCATGAAACCTGAGTAGTTCACTGGCAGGAAAATCCTGACCGAAGATCTGCAAAAAGGAACTGGAGATCTGCAAACAGAGACGACCTTGACAACGGCAAGCCATTTCTATACCTGAAAACGTGAATTCCCTGATCTTTTGACGCTCCAAAAAATCGTAGACCCGGAAACAAATATAGAAAAATCATCACTACTTCATCTATCAGATCTATCACTACTTGGTGAGGTCTTACGTTTCTTCTACCCTCTGGTAAATTAACATAACTATGGAAAATCACCATTTTTCATGGGAAAATCAACTATAAATGGCCATTTTCAATAGCAAACTGTTAGTTTACCAAAGGGTATCCCTTTGGTGGTACCCGGACCCGAACCGTGGCCAGTGACAAAGCAGGGATTGTGCCAAACGTTCCACCGTGGCTGCGTGGAGGTGCAGATGCACCGGTTTCGGTCTGGCGTGGGTTACGCTGGCTGTGTTTCATAAATGATGGTGGGAAATCACCATGGAAAATACACCATGTATATGGAAACATTAATATATGGAATATTAATATGGAAAATATGGATGGGAACATTAATATATGGAAAATATACCATAAATATATCTTCTGTCAGAATCTGGATTACATATATATATATGGATGGATTATGATGTCAGTTGGGATGATGACATTCCCAACTGAATGGAAAAATAACAGCCATGTTCCAAACCACCAACCAGAAAATGTGCCTAATCGATCATAGGTGTGTCATAAGTCATCCCCTAGAAAGTTTGTAGACTTTGAATATGGTTGAAATGAAATGAAAAAAGAAATGGAGCTATCCCAAATCATCCAGTGGTCATGGATGACCATTACTTGGGATTGAAACCCTTTTTGTCGCTTGGGGATCCCCCAGTTTAAGAAACCTCCATATATGTTCAAATCATGTGCTACTGGATTTTAGGTTGAAAAGGGTGCAAACATTTTTTTCGAGATGTTTACTGAAAAAAAGATTGGAAAATTGCAAACAATGTAAGTTGTTACCAAAATGATGGATAGTCTCATATCATTCTAGCCAACAAAAACCAATATCTAAGATATCTATGTAAATGATTCGACGACGACGACGACGACGACGACAACAACAACAACAACACCCAAGTAGACTTTGACCACCGCAACCAGAAAGAGGACTTGAGCAGCAAAACCGCAGCCAATGCATTCGTTTTGAAGAAATGTATGGCCTTTGAAGCCTTTTCAAACATGGGGAGAGATGGATTTGAACGAAGAACAACTATGACGAAAACACCAACATCCACCAACATCCACCAGGTTCAACGACCGCGTGGGTCGTTTTTGTGGAACCATTCGCAATTTTGAAGCATCTCCAACTGATGGGTGGTGGGTCAGTGGTTCTTACGGTACTGATCCTCCAATTTCCGAAACAAAAAATTCGATGAATGTCATGCTCACACGACTGGGCTAAATGCCAAGATTTGGAAGATCATCAAATTCCATCAAACTCAGGATTCTCCAGTTGGTGGGTTTTCACCAGCTTCACGTCCATTCTGTAAAAGATCCCCCATATTTTTTTGATCATTTTTCTCCACCTCCCAGCCGCCTGTACTTCCAATGCAGGCACTCAGGGTACAAATTCGCAAAGGCCGCCGCCCGCACCGTCAAGTTGGACAGGGTGGCCATGATGTCCAGCACCTCAGCAGGTGGAATTTGCCGGATCATCATGGTTTCTATGGTTTTTACATGTTTTTACTGCTGAAATCCCCAGTGTTTTACTGCTGAAAATCATCCAAATTCCCTGGGCCTTGCGGCCTTCACAGATTTCAGGCCTCCGATTGGCACAAAATCCGCAGAATCTCCTTGATCGTCCCCAGACTGACGCCAAGCAACTCCCTCACAGCCCAGAAATAAGAGTTCCATGGGTCTCTGACTCCTCAGTTGACAGGTCACTGGTAAGACTGGTAAGATTCTTCTGAATCTAAGATCCAAGTATGCAAAGTGACCAAGAAGAAAGCTAGAAACGCTATTGACCTAGAAAAGTGAGCGGGCTTGCCAAAGAAAATCGTGGACATATCTAGCCACAAACAAGGCACTGCACAGAATGGGAGCGCAGAAAAAAGGGCTTGCAACGGTTTGCATTGGTGTTTGCTTCAACAACATAGCTATGAAAAATGGTCCATTTATAAACAGAGTGAACATAGTTGAACCATTTTCCATAATGGCATTATTCATATTGGACCATTTTATTATTGGTGTTTGGTTCATTTATTATGGCTGATTATCCATAGCCATCTGCCAGGATTCAGGATCAAAAAACCGCCCATATCTGCCATATCTGGTTACCATCGCTTCAGATCCGTTCAGCTTATGGGATCGAACCCAACCGCATCAACGTCACAAAGCCATATGGTTCCCATAAAGTAGCCCAACTTTATAAGCAATAATAGCTCATACTAGCTAGCCAAATTGGATACATTATTCTTCATGATTCTTCATGATTCTTGTCTTTTTTCACAAATGATGCAACAAAAATACCAGGGATTTTTGCCAAAATGTCCTTCATATTCTTTTTTCACAAATGATGCAAAAAAAAAAAACTGTTTGTTTTTTTTGCCCAAAAAACATGTCATGTGTCATCAACCTACAGCCGCTACTCGCAGCTGCGGTTTCGCCAAAGCTCTGGGAAGAACCGATGTTTGGCCGACGACTGAAGATGGCTTGGTCCGGAATCCCCGCGGTCAAGTCCTCAGCGGGGCCACGGGGCCACGGCCACGTGTCAAAGATGTGATTCACCCTCTGGTAATGGCTGACATATATAGAAAATCACTATTCTGAAAATAGGTAAACCAGGTAAACCATCTATTTCTATGGGCCATTTTCCATAGCTATGTTTACCTTGATACATATCAAGCTTCGTAGTTCCATGTTACGAGATTTGATTTGTAGAAATGTGTGAAACACACTGTGTTTGAGCATGTATGTATCTAATTGTAAACATATATGTCATATATATATAATATAATATCCAAAACACTTTCTGTGTATATACACCAACCCTGACCAACAGTGGCTGAAGCGAGAGAGGTAAACGAGGTAAACTGCGGGTCCCTCAATCCAACAGAAGCCTCAAATGCCTATGATTTCCACCGAAGATGCTATGGATCCATGGAGAAAATGATCTATTTTGATCCATTTCATTTGGGGGTATACTATGGATTACTATGGGATTACCAACAAAACCATGTCAAGAATCATGCCTGCCAGCAACAGGCAGCCGTGCATGATCAAGCCGATCATTAAGAAATGCCAAGTTCTGGCCAAATTCCAAGCAGTTCAGATCCTTGGGAATCGTCCTGACCAAGTTTCAGCAGGTCTATGTTTTTTAAACAGGAACATCTAAGTTTTTTTTTCTCCAGTGATAGGGCTTTCAAGCCTAAATCTTCAAGCATTTGCATGCCCAAAAAAAAAAAGGATCATGAGGGTAGCTTCTCTTGATGTTTCATCATGTGGGGATGGGTCAAAACCCTGGTACCTAGTAAACCCCTAAAAATAGCTGGGATTTATGGATGTTCATCCCACTATAGTAATGGTATCTATAGGTATTGACCCATACCCATGTTTCATCATCTTCAGCTGCCGTCACCGAGCGTCCATAGGCCAGGGCACCGCATAGGCGTCCGAGGCATCCGAGGCGTCCGAGGCGTCCGAGCTTCGACCTGGGGTGTCAAGGCTTGGAAAAATAGAGAAACATGATGAAACATGGGAGATTTCAGCTGTGTAACCAACAATATTAGATGTTCTTTTGATGCCTGAAAATTATGAATTTGCAGAATTCAACAGCAAAAATACGGTGATGTCATGGAATGTTAGTGGGGGGTTAATTGGATTTCATACGGATATCTCATGGGATGCCAAAAATGATGCGCAATGCGTCTGTCTGAAAGTGGGGAGATTGATCCTCGCTGTTGGGGCGCCCAATTTTCCAGACCCATTTGGAGCAGTTTCTCTGCCTTACACTGGTAGAAGGGGATCAAATATTCAGCCTTGACTCAACCAAGATCTTCCGAAGATCTGGTACTGACTTGCCAGAACCCCTCTTTAAATCGAGAGAAATTGGGATTCGAAGCAATATCCAGATTTCAGGAAACAAGAATTGCATTCCAACGCACGTGAGGTTTCTGGGAACACTGTCGAGTCTTTTTCATCAGCAATACATAGGAGTTCAAACAACAAACATCCGGATTGTAGCTATCTCGAAATGGGGATGTTGATGAACAAATCTGTAGTTTTAATCAACAAGGTCTCATTCATTGCTGCCAAAGAAAAATCATTGACAGATTAGTGGCAGCTTTTGGCGAAAAAAACGAAACGGGGTTGTTTTTTCGGATGAGTCCTCCCCCAAATCATACCTACATATCCCACATCTTGTCCATCATAAGATATGTATAAATAGCCATTATATGGATCATCTACCGGGAAACCTCAAGCCTCTGTTGATTCTTTACTAAAAATGACAACAATCGGACGTTTTTTGAGTTCCATTCTTCTAGATTTTGGTGGTCAATCCCCATTTGGTGGACTAGTGGCAGATCACGATGTGTCCCTGAAGAAATTGCATGGTTGATGAGTCAATGATCACGTTTACTTGGGTAAGCCCAAACTTTTAGTGGTGAATCAAATCATTCTCCCGTTCACGTGGTAAACCCAATTTCATAAACCATCTCTAAAAATCTCTAAAAGCACCATTTTTACGGGCGGGATTCCGACCAGAAATCCCAGATTCCAACCGGGCCCCGGGCCATGGTCCTGGGTTTATTTATGGCAGCCAGGCTTGCCCACATTCATGAATATATACATCATGGTTATATCAATGGTTGTATGTATTACTATATTCACACACATACTACACTATATCTTATATATATACAGTGTGCGTAAATATATAATATACCATTTGTATGTATATATATATGTATACACAGTGTGTATATATATATATATACAGTATGTACATGTATGTACTCATTAATGAATATATACATTGTAAATAAACGCACACATATTAATGGCGCATCACCATGACCCATCGGCTCGGTTTTTTGGTTTCCAGGCCACCCGCAATGAGCGGAGCGTCCAAGAACCTCAAAGGTGGAACTGTTGGGTCACCGGTCCAGGTAGTTCCAGGGGTAACTGTCTACAGATTGTTCAAGGCATGTTCAACTTATTGGTGCTAAACGTAGGGAATGGATGGGAATGGATGGGTTGCTGGGAGTTGCTGGGATGATTATTGATAGTTGGCCAGTGGATCATTCCCGAACATTCCCTGCGTTTAGCACCAGTAAGTCAAAACACCAATTTACCGGGACACACATGCCAAGCAGTGGGGTGAAATCACCCGCAGGAATCCTGTGAGTTCAGTGAATTCAGGATAGTGTCTGGTGGGGTCAACTAACCCACACGATTCCTGCATTTGTTCCCCAAGGACAGCGGGGTTCGGATCCCAGGAGTCACATGTGTTATGGATCAAAAATTGAGGACCTTGGAGACCATTCTTTTGATTTGCCATGAACCAACCGCCAACCGCAAAAAATACCACAGGCCGAAAAGAATTTCGCGAAGATTCCCAAAGCGTTCAGAGACTTTGGACTGTTTTTTGTGACAGCAAATAATCTACTCCAATCACCCACTTGGAAAGCTATCCATTGCAAAATCCATGCCATAAACAATCCGTTCAAACTATAGTTACTGCAAGTAACCCATTTTTCATCTCATCCGGCAGTCAAACATGGCAATTGCAGGTTTTTCATGGGGAAATCCTCATATTTTCATGATTAGTGGAGGATGTTCCAGAGGGTACATGGCAGACATGGCATGATCTAAATTGTGGGTACCCTCTGGTAAACTAACATAACTATGGAAAATCACTATTTTTTTATGGGAAAATCCACTATAAATGGTGATTTTCCATAGTTATGTTAGTTTACCAGATGGTATGTCTTTTAAATGAAAGTGCCTCCAGTTTTACGAGGCAAAACTTCTGATCATGGCCAGTGCAAACTGGGGCTGGTCGTACCGGGCGAAGATCAAGCACGTCTTGATTTGAAATATCTGATATGTTAATATCCTTTGATGGTTTATGTTTCGAAAAAATGTGTTGAATGGTTTATGTTCAATGGTTGATATGGTGGTCAGTGGTTAGTAATGAGTAATAGTGGTTATAATCATTAACCATTACTATTAATCAACATTAATAGTGGTTTATGGTCACTAACAATGAAGAACCTGGTATAATGTGAGCCATCCCATAAACCAACCCTTCCATTGACCATGACTGGGGGTCATTTTAGTGTACATCATCTCATTCCTAGACTATACTCAACATTAAAAAAAAAAACTCTATTCGGGAATAACATGCAAAAAAACATGAATGGGACATAGTGTATACTATGTCCCATTAAGAACATTATCAGGTATTTATCACATTGAATGGGACATGATTTCCACGAAACTGAAATAGGGCTATCCTGGGGATGGTTATCCTGACACCCGATAGCCATCATCTACCATCATCTACGTCGTGACTTCGCGATGGGAGGTCGTAAGAAAGGCGAGGTCGTGCGACAGGTGGATATGTTTCTTCTCATGGTTATTTTTCATGGAAAATATGATTCAGATGTTTTGATATTTTTTGATATTGTTTTCAACCACAAACCATGAGATTTGGGGTGCTTCCCCAGACGATGCACCAAGGTCGTTCACCTATGAAGGATTGGATTGGATTGGAGGAGGACGTCAACCTGCTCCTCACCGAAGTGAAGTAGTTAAGACGCCGAAATTGCCAACGCTGAGCCGGAGCTCTTTGCACTGAACAAACCGGAGGGCAAGTTC
>Ga0126342_10014491_pt1 | contig 13911 bp, 10 predicted proteins | sample Cyp1metagenome_FD_92528 | JGI IMG/M metagenome (GOLD analysis project Ga0126342, IMG submission 92528) | Coral microbial communities from Lord Howe Island, Old Settlement Bay, Australia - Cyphastrea 1 metagenome | ecosystem: Host-associated > Invertebrates > Cnidaria > Coral ...
CGCTTTAGCGAGCCTACTTTTCGACCCTCCGGAGCCACAAATCATTGGAAAAACACAGTGAATCGCGACTTTCCTATCTTTTCGCGCATCTACCTCTTCTTTCTTCTGATCTTTTCTCTTCTGGCTCTTCTCACCTCTGCTTTTCAACTGTCCATATTGTCGGAAGTTTCACTTCTAAACTTCCTTCGATTATATGTGATTTGGCATGGATGTACCGGAAATCTTGGGTTTATCATCCATTTTGTTTGTTACGATCGCCGTCCTTCGGAGTATATCTCCAGCAGCATTTTTGGATGGATCCACGTCAGTGGCTGCCATTTTTTTCTGATTGGCTGCGGGTGGGCAATTGTAATCGGCCCGGGATGCTGCACAAAGATGTATTAATACAGTAGGATGTAGGATTCTATGTTTACTGATTTTTCTCAGCTTATATTTTTCCCTGTTCCTAACTCTATTGTATAGCTATAAATACATTTAGTAAAAGTCTTAACCTACCAGCCGTTCAAGCAAGATCGACAAAGTGGTGCCATGTCCGCTTCAAATTCAGCCTCTCCGCTTTTTAAACCCCGCAGGAACTGGCCGTACGCTTTCAGAGACGTTGGGGAGGCTATGATGAAATCTTAAGGGTCTTTGAAGAGGACGCACGACGAAAGCAGGAGCCACTTGGCATCACGACTGGGCGTTTCCGCACGTGAAACGTGCCCTGGCCGGGCCCTCCGTTGTGAAATTGCTTGCTGGATTGTGTTGGTAAACATCACTGGGTTATGTAAGTGGGTGAAAAAAATGAGTTTAATTGGATGTGTTTTGAAACCAACTCATATAGAAACTACCGGGGCACAACATGTTTTCTCCATCCTGCATGGAACAATGACGCCATGAACTGAGCAGATATTTCAGACTGGGTTGAAACCACCAACCATGATGTGGTTGAATTTAGCCACAGAAAATTGATGTTTTCACGAGGATTCGTTTGCCACCAAACTTGGGGGTTAGTCCTTGGGAATTTGAAATTCATTACTAAACTGCTAGAACCACGGGCAACACAATTCTTTGTGTTTGCCCTGTGTTTCTGCCAATACTATGCAAACTGGGAATGATTATATGATCATCGCATTTTGTGAGGATGACACCGACACACATGTACGCACACAAACACACGGCTTTATATGGTTTGATGTGTGTACATATATATATATATATAGATATACACACACTTAAAATAGTACATATATATATAATATGCATACATGTGCGTGTGCACATGTATTTCGGCAACAGCAACAAAGCTTCAGATATAAACAGTTTGACGAGACAGGATGACACCATGTTTATTCGCAATACGATGCTGGTGGTTATCATCTACGATAGTCGGGGATGTCATTATATAGTAACGCAGATGTCATTGGCAAAAGTTCGCAAAAAGATGAGGGTACTTGGATGGCCGTTACACCGCAAGTGGCGAGTGATTATGGGTGGCAAATTTCTCTCCACATTCCGAGGATCACCTTTGAAGATAAATGTGTTACAGCAACGGTTAGTGTCAGCAGGGATTCCAGCTGGATTGGCCTGTTAGCACCCAGGAAAGCAGTACAGCCTCAGCTACCTGCTGTTAGCTCTTCCTCCTCTTCCACGAACTGAGCAGCGGTAAGATGCGGCCAGCTATCCGGGGAGGAGTGTGTGGCTCAGACTCTGTTCGCAGCATCACTGGAGTGGAAGTGAGCTGAGATCCACCATAGCTTTCAACAACGGCTTCTTGGGGATTCTTTGGGCTACAATGATTCTGTGATATTCTGTGCACTTCTCCAAAAACATGAGCTTTTCCAGTACCTTTTAGAGCCTTGTGATCAAATTCTGATGTGCTTTGGCGGATGGAACGTTCTGGCCAATGACAACTCTAGCCACTGGTCACCGCTGCGCATGCTGCGCTATGGTTAATCTGCCCCACGCATTCCTTCTGCCGGCGCAAGCAACAGACTTGGGTCGGCGCACTGTTGACGTCCCAGGTTTGGTTTGAGGGAGCATTTGCAGGAAACAATATATGAAAACCACATGAAGAGCCTACAACTTCCATCAACTTCGAACATCAATGAAGAACTTTGCCGCTTGCATGTGTTCCCTTTGATCAGGCCTGTGATTATTACACCCCTACCGTTTAACAAGATCGGCGGGGGAACGTCGGTTCTTGACCAGCTTTTTTTGGCCATGCAGCATTGCCTGAGTAGGACGCACACGGACTGGACGTGCTTTGCGCCGCCTGGAAGCTGAGGCAAAAGAAAGACGACATGATGGGAAATTGAACCCACAGAAAATTCAAATCATGACTCCATTCTGGATCAATTACAATGACCTCACATCATGACGTGACTAGAATGATTGTGTAGGCGAATCATCCCCCAATGGCCGCATGATAACAGCTATTTTCAGGTTAGTGAATGATTACAATTCAGCCAGATGATATTCACAAGAACCATGTTCCACACAGAGTTGCCCGCTGGGCAGCATGTTCATCTACTTATGGCTGAAACTTGTGTCATTTTGGTCAACCGCTGGCACAGTGTGTCGATTCTGCCCGGCAATGCTTCTTGGTTTTAGCCGCTGATTTCTCAAGGTTGCCTACGCGCTGGTTTCATGTTGTTTCGTTTCACCAAGTTGAATGCCACGGGGGTTGGAAGAAGCGCATCTTTTCCAGGGCTAACCTTTGGCAATCAGAAGTGATTACAAGTGATGTACAGGGCATCGTTGGGTGTCTCTCGTTTTTGCCAGCAAACTTGTTGGCAAATTGCACGGCAAAATTTGTTCCAGAGACACAGGTTTCATTGGATGCAGTTGGTGCATGTTTGGTCATTTCTTTTCGCCATTGGGCAGACTTTCTTTTTCAGACTCGAACATTTTTTCAATTTGATGATGTCCTTGTTGCAATATGCGTGTGTCCAAAAGAACAACTTCATACAACTTCGAGATCCACCTTAGTAGCTTGTGTTGATGAGCATTTTCGAAGCCATTCCAGTTGGGACCTCTTATTTTTGGACACACCGACACATCCGTTTCAAGGCCATTGCAGCACCGTTCACCGTTTGCGGTGAACAGTTTTGACTGCGCCTACCAGGTGCAGCTCCGAAGGTTCGGCCGCGGTCGTGGAGCTGTGCTTTAAAAAATGGACTGCCAGCACTGCCAGCTGCCAAGGTGACGAAAGAACTCTTGGGATTTTGGCTGCCAAGCAGTGCAACTTATAATGGTTGGTATGGATTTTGTTGCCTCCGGGGGCTTCTTCTTTGGAAATCAGATATAGGTAAATTGTATAGATAAATACTTATTATTATAATAAACTATGTATAAATCATGTATGATTTTTTGGGCCAAAATGAAGTGCCCTAAGTTTGAACCTGTATTTCCGCAGCAAACCTCGGCCCGCACCACGAACGGCCCGGCCCCGCCTCCCCAGTTTTGACGTTTGGGGGTCATGGCCATGGATCTTGCCAGGCAGGGCGGATACATCCAGTGGTTAGGAGCGTTTAGGAGCCATTGGGGTACATATACTCCCTATTAAGTGGGTATGAAATAGGGAGCCAGTTGGAGCTACAATCAGAGTTTTCCATGTTTTCCCAAGCCCATGATAGTATACACAGACACACATGTGATCATTGTTATCACTTGAGCTGTATGATGTTATCACATAGGTATCAAATCGATATGTAAATCTACTTGCCATGCAAAGATCCTATATATTTCATGAGTTCCACTGATTCCAGAGGGATTTGGACCCAACGAGTTGTGCAGCATCCACGGCAGGTTGAAGACTTGCGAGGAAGCACACGGATCGCCTCATTCAGGTGGGAATCCGTGTGCCCTCCAAGCCCTCCAAGCGGCAGATTTGGGCGGAAGATGTGTTAGTAATATGATAGGGTTATATATAATGTATATTATGTTTATTGTGCATATCTGAAATCTATAGTAGATTTAAAACATTGTAATTAACTATATATATATATCAGAAATGTTCATAACATAGATGTTGATGTACATGTACCAGATCATTATTATGTACACGTACACGTTTCATTTTGCTGCCGGCGGCCAACACTTGCAAGAAACAACCGCTCAATGAAGGTGGACTATGGATGTCTATACGGTACTTCAGAAATGATAGCTGTTCAGCATGATTCTAACATATTTTAACTGTTTGATTTTGCAGAAGCATTCTGGTTTATACTTTCTCCGGGTCCAACGTCAAGTATTTTTATTTTTACAGTGTCTGCACTTACAGTTTTTTTTGAGCGCTGGAAAGGTGGTTTACAATATTTTTGCGGTCCTGTTTGGTACCCAAAAAGAAACTCAAAACAACGTGGCTTTGCAGTGCGGCAGCCGCCGGCAATGAGTGGCGGTAGCGTCAAGCAGCGAAGAACCACCCAAGTCTTTCCTATACCTCGGTTTCAGGAACTTCAACACTCACATTGCTATATACAAATACATACAAATACATAGATAGACGTACATTAGTTGTATATAGATATCAGATAGTTAAAGTATATCTCCACATGCTAGATATATTCATTAAACCGGCCCCCAAAAGGCAGGCGCCAAAGTGGTAAAAAAAAAAGCGCCTTGCAGATCCTTGCAGGTCATGGCGAGGAGTCCGTTTCAACGGCATTGAGCAGTCATTCTCTTCCAAACCAAATGACCGAGTCCGTCTCGACCTTGACCAGCCGCCCCAGCCGACGGGCTGCCACTACGGGCGTATCGTCGGCTTCAAGGATGGATCAGCACAAGAGATTGGTCAGAGTTTTCCTGCAAACCAATGATTACTTGCATCCAGGCAGCAGTTTTTGTTAACCTCAGATGGTCCCAAGTTCTGAGAAAATCGCTCCCTAGCGCACTTTCTGATGAACTCATTCCTGCTGTGAGAACATGTGAGAACGCCAGAAACCTACCTCTATTCAGCCAAGGCATGTGAATGAAGGTAAGCAGTCCTGGGGATATACTTGTGCCGTGGCTTCGAGGGACCGTTTGTGCTGTAGGTTTCTGTCCGTTCTTGATGTCCCAAAAGGTCCCAAAAATATCGTCTTGAGACCTGCCTTTTGGAATCCTTTTGGCAGTTTGTTGGAAGAAAAATGGGCGTTGCTCTCTCTCTCTCTCTCCTCTCTCTCCTCTCTCTCTCTCTCTCTTTTTTACGGAAACCATATTCACCCCATTTCACCCTCAACTTTCCAAAAGGTATCCAAACAGAACCGGGCTACTGTATCTTTACAACATGAATCATAATGGAAATTAATTGCAGTTCTTGAGTCGCTGTCTCTCTTTGTCCCCTCAGATCCTTTCTGACTTTTTGTGTGGCAATATTTGCCACCAAAATGAGGCAAACCTAATCTGATAGAGTACGAATAGTGTCTCTTCCTTTTCATTCATTTGTCAAGTAATTCGACCCTGTCATAGTATATATATATATGTACACACGTAGTCAATCTAAATTAAGATTCATATTAGATAAATATAAAAATATAACTTTTGCCTGGTTAAAAAAAAACACACATCCATGACAGAAGCAACCAGGCCCGGGATCCATTTTTTCATATTTTTTTCGCAGAAGCTTCCTCAGGTTACCCCTTGCACACGGCGGTGCGCCAGAAGAAACCTGCAGTAGTCAAGGCTTTGTTTCTGCCCTGATTCATGGCCAAAAACATTGAGTTAAGCAAGAAAAGTGGTTGGGGATGTAATAGGATTATCATGCGGATATAATTAGTGACTAAGTGGGGATATAATGATTGTGATGGGCATAGAATCAATGATGATCCCATGCCCCAAGTCTAGTTGAGTAGGACAACTACGATATATGGTAGGTATATTTTGAGCAATGTATATGCAGAAAACCCTGCAGTAAATTAGCCATTAGCCTTTTCTTCTGGAATCTTCATGCATATCCACCTTTCTGATCCTTCCTGAGATCATGGATTTCCAAGAGTTTTCCCCAACAAAATTGGCTCCAGTGCTACACATGGGGTTTTTGGATGTTTTTGGTGGGGCTTCATGGCGGGGATTCCTACTGGCAAAGGCCGATTGGTGAATAATAGCTGGAAATGCTTCCGTGTAGGGCAATTTCATGGCGAAGAATCCCATCAAATGAAAGTTTCTTTTTTTTGGGTTCGTGCATGTGTGTGTGTATGTGTCTATAGTTGTTTATATATTTACATTTATAATCATAATATCTACAAAAAATGACGGAGTACAAAGTTCCTCATAGGGGATCATAGTGATTCACGACCACACGAATAAGTCACCTTTGTCACGGACACAAAACTTGCGATTCTTGTAAGCCAGGCCATTCAAGAGCCACACACTCCCGGCTATGTATCGTACGGACTCCACTTGACACCCGGTGCCCGGTAGTATTGGAGCTATTCATTTCGCGGTCGATGTTTTTTGTCCTCAAAGGGATGGGATGATGCACTGGACCTATCCCATTTCTATCATGTTCCATGCGGAATATCCTTTGTGCACTTGTGCGTTAATAGAACAACCAAAAAGGCAAGTGACATAGCGACCTGTCATTTTTCTGTACGTTTCCTATAAAAACAGGACCATGATCATTTCCAAAATTGGATGATGGGAACATTTTGCAGGAGACCTGAAATCAATGCATTGAATCAAAGTAGTCGGGTAAACCCAGTAGTGAACCACATCTATGTTTGTCCATTTCAATGGGTGGAAATCAAAACCATCAAACATCGGTTTGTGACCATTGGGTTTACCTAATTTTTATACATGTTTTCCACTTATTCATGATTCATCATTATTCATATTTATTCGGAGTTGTTCAAATTTATTAATCTACAACTATTGGTTTATACCCAGATGATGAACCGCACCATTGCTGTGACCTTTTAATTGCCATTGTGAAACCATAAATAATGATACAGTAACCATGCTTTAACCTATCATTAAACTTCATTAAACTATCACTTATTATATAACTATGACTATTATGATGAACTACTATGAACCACTATTGACCAAGCGTTACCACATTCAATCTCTATTCTCGCTGGTCGCGCCAAGCCGGCACCGTCACCATGGGCCAGGCACTATTGCTCCTGGGAGCTCGTCGGGACTTGAAATACTGTGGCTACACTCCGGAGGAGTGGCTTGTTTGAATTTTCATGCTGAAAATCTGGCTGAAAATCCTTTGACTGAACTGATTGATTTCGGCAACAAAAAACATGGTGTTTTGATGCTGAAAATCCACGCTTTAATTTTGTAACGTATGTAATTTGTACAACGAGTGGATTTCGATCTTTGGACCTCTATACTCTATTTGTTTTGTCCGTTGGTACATAATCAAACATGGCAATTGAACATCTTCTTTTAATGGGACAATCCTCCAAAAATAATGGAGGATTCTATTAAAAAACAAAAAGTTTGATTACTTGAAGGTAAATAATCATTAGTTACACCATGTTACACCTAATCAAGTTCTTTCACGGAGTATATTCAAGTCAGACATCATTATATTAATAAGTTCTATTAATTTCTATTACATATGCTGTTGGTTTACACTTGAACTGTAGCTTGGTTTATTGCGTATCGAACTTCAGTATAGGAAATCTACAATAAACCACTGTTAAACCCTCAGTACAGAGTGCTGCAGAAGAAGGGGCGAAGCTGCCTAGGTATGCCGAACGAAGACAACGGCGATGGGGCGGCTATGACGATGTCCTTAAAGTTTTTGAGGAAACGCGTGGGACAATCAACATCCACAGGCGGCTAAACTGCAGGGATGCACTTTATTTCTGGGGATAACTTGAGACTGTTGAAGATGTTGAAGTAATGGGTATGGCTCGAAATGGCGTGCAATGAAGTTTGGATGGAGTTGTATCTACAGAACACATGAACAAACTGTCCACCATTTGGACATTTGCCAGCCAAGTAGTTATTTGTAGGTGGGGCATGGTGGGGCAATGTGACTATGTAGGACCATTGCTCTGTGAACTTTCTGGGGTGCACTTTCTAGGAGCCGAGTCCTGGACCCAAGAGCTTGTGGATGGTTGCGAAATCCTGCAGCATTTGGTGACTATTAACTATGAAACACAATGAAAAATTGGATTATAATTGGGACAAACCGTCAACTATTCATGGGATTTCTTCCATCCACAGTATGAAGGCTATGGGCCATAGATGGTGAGGCGGAAATCTCCAATCTCATGACCCATGTCATGTTCTGCATCCGATGCGGCATCGCCCACAATGGCATATCCCATGAAAATCTATGTAGAAATAGAGGTTTCCATGGGAAAATCATGTACAAAGGGTGAATTTTCCATTGCCACGTTTGATTACCGGAGTGTAAATCGGCCAGCTCATCGGCAGGCCGCGCGGAAATGCGGAGTCAGAAGTCTCCGCAGTCTCCGATGAAAGTGCTGGTGAGGTGACGGTTGAGCTGTGAGCGACGCCGATAATTTTTATTTTCTAAAAATGTTTGCTGGGTTGGTCTCAGGTCTTGGGGGACCCATGGGGACCCATGGGGACCCTCATTTGGGTCGCAAAGTGAAACAACAACATCCGAAACTGGCAATCTTGAGATGGATAATCATGCAGCAGATCGGTTTAGGGCACCCAAGCTTGAGACGTGCCCACTTCATGCCAATGATGAACTGCTGGTGAAAAGGTCGTCTCAAGGGAAAATCAATTCTGAAAGGAATCATCCTGCATTCTTGGAGGTGATTGCCCCAAAAAGATCGTAAGATCCAAAAACAATTGGAGGAAGACCAAGCAAAACCATCAGTTCAGTGTTGGATTGCTTATCCCGAGCAACAGTCTCAGGAAAACAGCGTCTCGTCGGGGATTAAAGGCTACTGTGGCTGAGTTTGAAGAATTTTGCTTGTAAGCTTTTGCTGCTCCCTCTTTTTTTTGTTTCTGAGCATTCTTGGATCTCTGACGTGTTCCTAGACGTTCTTCGCATGCCTGCGCGTGAAATGACCTTTGTGTGTGGCAAAGTCGTTGCGCTTTTGACCACAGAAAAGGTCATAGCGTGTGGGTTAATAATTTGCAGCTGCGTGGTTCCACATTGGTTCCATCGCATTGAACGTGGCTCATGTTATCCAATGATCTGGGTACATGGGAAATTCTTTTAGACCTGAGATCCAATATTTTAGTGACCTGCCATGCTCTGACACTATTGATATCACAGTCAGTCGCTATCCTGATGGTAAAGAAAGGACAAACTCCTTCACTTTGGGTCTCGCGCTGGGTAGTCTACGGGATTGGGTCGGTGCAGGAGCACTGAAAAGCGTGCAGCTACAAAAGGAGCAGACAGATGCATTCCTTCCGATTGAGTCCAAACACATCCAAATATACGTATACACATATTCAAACAGCCCGAGACTGGGTCAATGAAAAAGTATATCAAATTATTTGTATATATAATATAATATAATCCCATATTTTTTTGTTTTGATCTCAACATATTGTCGGCCCACAAAAAATATAGTTGGTTTGTGTGTGTGCGTGTGATTTTCATCACAGATATTTCGGTTACCATTCAGCCAATCTCTCAGTGCCACTTGGCGCACACAATGTTTTGCAGTTTAGCATGGCGATTCAGCCAGCTTGGGGGTGCCGTTCCACTAAGAATATAGGGGCCCCGTATTCAAAGTTATGGTGGTAAATTTCCTATGGTTAAACCGGTTATAGTACCCCATGAATGACCCGAACTGCACCCGTTCTCTTTTGGACCGCAGCTCTTTTTCCACTTTGTTTCTCAGTTCCGCGGTGCAATACCCCACGCGTCGCATCGCAATACCATGATGAAAGTCGCATCTGCCCCCTCGTGCAGGCCTGGGGGATCCTTGGGGGTTCTGGGTTAACTGATACAGATACCTTGGTGTAATGTCAACCGCGGATGAATAACCCCTTTTGGATGTTTTTGCGTTTTGTTTTCTAATTTTCAGGGCCACCCAAATTTGCAGATGATCATTGTTTGGTCAGGGACCCCCTCTGACATTACCAACATTCCTCTAAGTCCAGGTGCAACATATGTTGATAAGCCATGATGAGCCAGTGGTTGCAGGTGCCCACCAGTTGTTTTGCCATGTTCATTTGCTTTGGAGAGGTTGTTTCTTTATTGCTACAAATCGGACAGTGGACCGGCTGGTTGTTTGGAGGCATAATACTAAAATGACCTTCACATTTTTAGCTGGGTGGGGTATCAGAATTTACTGTACCAGGGTGGTATGTACAATATTTTTGTTGAGATAAACTTAGGCCAAAAGCCAAACTCAAGGAATATTCTATTTTATTTATTTATTTAATAAGTTCATCTCATTTTTTAATGATTTTGTTTGTTCAATTTTTGCTTTATGATTTCACTACATTTTGAATATGTTTTTTTGTTTAACTAATGTTTTGTTTATGTTGTTTCTAATGTTTTTAATTATTTTGCTTGATTTGTTTTCATTTTGTTGGTATTGTTTTGTTGTGTTTATGTTGCATTTGTTTTGCCTATTTTAACTTAGATAAACTTTATATAAATCCTATGAACATTTTACAAAGCATTCGAACAAAAATCATAACACAAAATCATTTAAAACACATAAGTTTTGCATAAAAGTTTTGAACACTTTATGACTTTTTCAGACAAGTTGTTTGTTCAAAAAAAACATGTGTCCTAAATTGTAAGTAAAACAAAATGTTTTTTTTTATGTTTTTTTTTTTTAATCAATGTGGTGTTTCAATGATGTTTGTAGTTTTGTTTTTATGTTGCCTTGTTTTTGCATGTTTTGTATGTTTTTGTAAATGCAAAAAAAATGACAAAATAAAAAAGAAAACCATTAAAAACATATTCAAAACATCTTTAAGACCATCAATTGTACATAAACATTATGAAAACAATATGTTTTTTTCATGAACAAACAGCTTTTGAAAAACAAACATCTTAAATGGTCATAAATGCTATGTATTATTTATGTTTTGTTAAATGATCGTATTCGAATGCTTTTGTAAAATTTCATTAAATGTATTTTTTTAAAAAAAATCAAAATTAAACAAATGCAAAACACATGTAAAAACACATTAACAATCACATAAAAAAAAATAACAACACATAATTAAAAACAAACATTTAAAAACAATGATAACCAAAATCTTGCACCTAAAAACAAACATTCAAAAAATATAATGAAACCATAAAAGAAATTATTTATGTTAACCCCTGTTTTAACCATATCCAAACTCATAACAATATTTATCAATATTTATAGAACTTGAATTGCACAATGCTGCACACATATTCTACACAAATCAAATTATATGCATATACAGCATATACATCCTTTTGCATTTACATTTGCACAGATTTAATCATATTCACACATGTGATCCTGTTCATTTGATTACATATGCGTCATATGCGTTAAAAAAAATATATATATATGTTTATAATTATATATATAACAAATTAAAACAGAGCATGACCTTCAACGCACAGGCCATCCATCTTCGTTTCAGATTTTGAAGATTCGCCCGGCATAGGCGGATCCGGTGCGGGCAAACCCTCTGAGAAGCCCGGGAAAAAAATGATGAAAAAGGCATGGGGGATACCCTTGAAATGAAAATGTTAATAATTCAGAAACATGGTGATAAATGACGAAGGATGGAGTTTTCTGAGGAACTTTGTTCATTTTTGGGGTGGGTGTGAATATCACAATGGTGGGTTTTACCATCAAATGTGTGGATTGAACTGGAATCAATTGGGACTTAGGGGAAAACGTACGTCCTTTATTTGATTCCAGTTTTATTTTTTGGGGGGTATGCTTTGGGGATTCCAACAAGATTTATAATTATAGGATTATCATGGTATATACTGACAATTATATGATTTTTGGGTGTGCACAACGAAGCAAAACTTGGGGATACGGGATACCCTTCAAATGAGTTTATATATATATATTATAGAAAATGATGAACATTGATAAATCAGTGCACTTACGGACCCTATTATCATATCTTTCGATGCCACATGTTTAACTTATTGTATGGAACTTTGTAAGGCGCTTTGAAGAATTGGGGAATATTGGGGATACCCTGGTACCCTAATTGATGGCCATTTAAATGGTGATATGCTTTTGTTTGCACACATGTAACGGAATAGAAAGGTGTGATGTTGTGACCCTTTTAGTATTGCCGAACAAGTTGTCGATTTTTGAACACAAACACTAAGCCAAACATTTCCGTTTGAAATTAAAGTTTATATTAGACTTCGCTGTTCTTCCATTGGTTTGAAGTTGAATTAGACTTCGCTGTTCTTTTGATGTTCAGGAAGGTCCCGAAAATTGGAACACTTGATTAAGGGGGTAAAACATTGCTTTTTTATTGCAATTCCGAGGTGGTTCAAGGTTCCCCCCTTTGCGCGTTTTTTTTTCGTTGCATTCTAAAATAAGGGTTTTGTAAAAAAATCAATGCATTCAGATCTAGGATTTAAATTTTAATTCATATATTTGATGTCATATTCTAAAAAATCAGGAGGAGAAAAAAGTCAGACAAAAAAGGGGAAAACACATCACCATACATCACCCCAAAAAAGGGTTGGCAGAGTTGATTTTGGGGTGGCTTCATTTTTTCAGCCTGGCGGTTGGCGTACTTTTCCTGCGGCGGGGTTTATGAACTTGATGTGAACATTAGCTACACATTATAAGTGACTGTATAGGTGTAGTTGTGTTTTTTTTCTACATGTAATCTCACAGGTATTCTTCAGGCTCTCGAAGGCCAGCACGCGTCTCTCGTCGCTTACCTGCCACAGGTAGCCAGTCAACGAGAGACTCCAGGGTTGCTGACAGGTTTTCGTCTTGGAAAAGTCGAAGTAGCTCGGTCCGGAAAAAGGAAAACAATCGAATGATGAACATCCTGGGGCAAATTAACATCGATGTTGAAAATTACAATTTTATGGGTAATTCATCCATACATGATATAGATGGATATAAATGGATATAAATGGATATAAATGGACATAAACGGGCCATTTTCCACATCTATGTTAGTTTACCCGAGTGTAATCCCATCCAATTGTATGGTGAAACTAGGCTTTCTGAGGGCTTAATGTTGGGGGAAAGCATCAATACGATGTGCAAGGCAGGTGTGCTCAATCCACAGGGGGAAATCGGAGATTTTAAGAGTCAAGCGTTGCCTGCTCCGCACATGACCAGATGCATGGGCAGCTCAGGCTCTCAAGGGTGACTTTTTAGCCAACATTATGGAGGAAAGCATGCATATTCACTAAGATGTTTCATATGTTTCTTCGATTTTTTGTTTTGTTTTTGGATTGTCTCTAAGGTAATATTACGGCCAGGCGCTGTGTGTTGCCCGGAAGGTTCAAATGGCGCTTAAACACTATCCTTCAACATGCTCAAACACCTGCGCAAGGCCAGTGTTTTGAGATTTCCCAGACGACGAACCCTAAACCCTAAAACCCTAAACCATCCTAAACCCTAAAACCCCAAACCCTAAACCCTAAAACCTAAGCCCTGAAAACTTTGAGGCCTAAACTAGAAAATACTGCGTATACGCAGTATTTTCTGCAATCTCTCCTATCATATATTCGACAACACGACATTCTCAATGTTAATGTTTGGGCAACACACGGCGTTTGTGGGTAATATTATAAGGAGAACCATTCGGTGATTTTACAGCGAGAACCTCCCAGCTGCTTAACTCCCGAGGCGAGGCCGGCAGCGTTGTGGTGACCAAAGCGGAACAACGGAAGATCATTGTGCGATCCTTTCTTGTGACCTGGTTCACACCCATATGTCATATGAGCAAGGGTCAAAAGACGCTATGAAAGGCTTCAATTACGATCCGCCATCACTACTCAAAATATGTGATTTACTGTGTGTAGCGATAGGGGGCCTTATGTAGCGATACCTCTTTTTA
>Ga0126342_10014492_pt1 | contig 13911 bp, 12 predicted proteins | sample Cyp1metagenome_FD_92528 | JGI IMG/M metagenome (GOLD analysis project Ga0126342, IMG submission 92528) | Coral microbial communities from Lord Howe Island, Old Settlement Bay, Australia - Cyphastrea 1 metagenome | ecosystem: Host-associated > Invertebrates > Cnidaria > Coral ...
CATGGCACACAAGATGTCATTATGCATGCACCGAGATGATACTAAGCTATCAACTCTGCATTAATTGATCTTTTTCACCCATAAACTGGAATCTGTCACGTCACTGCTCTGTGGTGTGTGTTGTCCTTTGGTTTGTTTGTTTTTGGTTTTGGGTGTTTGTGTTCTTTTTGTGTTTGGGGCTGTTTTTGGTGTTTTTTGGTTTGTTGTGTTCGGTTTTTTGTTTGGTTTTCTGAATGATCGTGACAGTGCACAGGACTTGTATCGGTCCTCCACCAGTTTACTTTTGCGGCTACTCTGCAGCACCGGCCTTTGCGCGACTTAATTAATCAATTAACTCCAACTGCAACATGCTATTAAACATGTTGAACGACCTGGCGGAAGCCATGAAGGCGTTGGACGGAAAAAAAAAATCAACAAGCAGCACTGCTTTTGCAACTCCAAAATCTGGCGTAGCTTTAACAAACAGCAGCTTACAATAGCAACCAAGAGTGACGGAAATTTAGCTGCCGTCTCATTGCAAGATAGGAAATATTTTTGTGCCTACGGTCGAGATACTGCTCCTGCAGCATGGTTGCAAGGGAACCGGTAAGGACCACATGGCTGAGTCCCGTCGAAAACGGGACGACTGCGAAGGGAAAACCATCGAATTTCTGCATTGGGGTGAATTGTGTGATGCATCTGTTTGCCTCGAGTCTGGCTTTTAGGTGGCCTGGCTTCATTTTCAGACGACAGCCGAACGCAGAGTGGCCGCATTTGGGCACCGGCATGCCGGAACAGATTTTGCCGAGAACTTCGGAATACAATTAATCGAGCACTACAAGTCGACTCTTAAGACGGAGGCGATTGGCGTCCACAGAGCCCCCGGCTTGTGTGGAGTTGCTGTGCAAATGCGAACGTTTATAACCGCTTTGATCTCTTTGCAGTGCAGAGTCGTCCTCATGGTGTTGTGGTGCAGTTGGTATCGCGGCACTCTTGTGTCGCTGACAGACTGCCGGTGGCGGTTCGATTCCCCGCTGGTCCGCAAGCAACACTCAAAAAAACCGTAGACCCGCCGGGGCTCGGGCAAAAAAAATTGTTTTCTTTGCAGTAAAGGATGTCCGCAACCGGGCGACTGGGGGGGGTTGATTGATTCTCGTCCCTCATCCTTGCGCTAGCAATTGAATGGGTATCGAGCCGATTCCTGATAGTGCAATGTTCAGCTCTACAGGCCTTGCCTGATGACTTTTTAGAGGTCAGTGGAAAAACTCAAGAACGCCAGCACCACTTCCTACGTGAAGGCATCTTTTCAGATGCTGGGAACTCTTGGGCCGAATTCAAGAGTTGAGAGATTGCAGGGTCACCGCAATTGGTGTGACTTTTCCTACTCCGCGAAATTTTGGCATATTCTTTGTATCCGGGCTTTGCCCACCCAGCTTATTGGACCTTCGTTATGCTGGGCTATTGTTCTGAGCTGGGTCGGTTTTGAAGGTCCCGTTTACAATTTCGCAGCCTGTATGAGCACGCTGAGCTCAGCAGCCCTGAACATTTCCGCCTGAGGGTCCCTGAGGACTAGGAGTTGATGATGTCGAACTTCGCCAGTTTCAGTGACTGCCATAGGCCGACAACAACAGGTTGCCGATTCACGGTGGAATTTCCTTGGGTAATAAGGCAGGCAGCCAGGAGCCATTAATCTGAGCGGACCACCAGGCAATTGTTGGTCGTATAATGAAGTGGCATCCCTTCAGTCCTTGAAGTGTTACAAAGTTTTTACCAGGACTCAGCGGCAAACATAGGCGATCTCGTCGCGTAGTGGTATGATGCCCGTCTCAGGACCGTGCATGGACAGCTAGCCGCGGATCGAGTCCCCCCAATTACGGGGCCGCGATCGTGACGTGGTAGACGAGTAAGTCTCAAGTACCGTAGACCCGCCAAAAGGCAACGGGCTCGGGCAAAAAAAGGACTCAGCGGCAAACATTTCAGCCAGTTCACCTTTCCGAATGTCTTTTGCGAACACCTTCCCGAGAAACAGGTGGGAAGGATTGAAGAATCAGCATCCAGCACACTTGGAGAAATTGGGGTTGGCCTCGGGTGCGCTGGAAGCATTGACCCAGCAGTTCGAGATATTTACCCCAAAGCATCGCTGAAAAAAGATCCTTCTCCTGCAGCAGCTGTCACGTGAATCGCAGATGTCAGTTTGCTTTTAATTTCACGTTAGTTTCACGTAAGACGTTTGTTTTACGCAACGTGGCGTTTGCGTTTACGTCGGGCATCTAGATTTTATGATACTCCTGATTTGGGTATCTGGATTTTATAGATCCCTGTGCTAAAGGGTTTGCATGCACGGTTGTGAAGCTGGATAATAAAACAGGGTGGATTTGCATTTAATTTGCAAGTTGGTTCTTGCTTTTCAAAATGAACATGGGGTTGGCTCTCTGGCTCATTTTTGAATTCGTATTTTTTTGTATTTTGTATTTTTGAAATTTTGGGTTCGTATTTTTTTTTTGTATTTTGTATTTTTGAAATTTTTTGGTTCGTATATTTTTTTGTATTTTGTATTTTTGAGAAATTGCATTCGTATTTTTTTTTCGTATTTTTTGTTTTTCTTAGTAAAAATACAAAAAATACAAACAAAATACCAAATAAATAGAAAAAATACGCTTTGTATTTTTGTATTTTTTTGTATTTTTCCATTACTTCCAAAAATGCACTTTGTATTTTTGTATTTTTTCTCTATTTTTCCATTACTTCACAGATTGCACTTTGTCCTTTTGTATTTTTCGTTCTTTAGACATGCCGTCAAAGAACAAAACCGCGAATCCACCAATGTATGTTGTATGTCCCTTTTGTTGTTGATTTTGCCCCCTCAATGTTGTTTTTTTTGTAATTTGGGTTTGTATTTTTTTTTGGGGTATTTTTAATGATTACAGAGGTTACATACAGGCTGTAGCCAGCACCCGACTGCTCAACGCTATGTTTTTTTGTGCTGTCTATGTTCTTGTACAACATGGCCACACACCACACAGAGATCCTTGTGGTCTTACAAAGCACTATGCAACACACCCTGTGAGAGTTAACCGGTGACAGTTACCCTGAGAGACCCTGACTTTGTATGAAATTGTGACCGTGAGAAAATTTTGTGAAATCATGAAAAACATAAGTGGTAGTTGTTGACAAGAGGATTTCTTTCGATGGCATTAGGGCACCAATCAACATGTGTATTTTTAACCATCAAACTTTGCAATGTTTACCTTCGAAATTTGCAAATTTAACCTTCGAAATTTGCCAGTTTTGCGTTCGAAATTTCAATAGTTAAAAATCCAGGGTTTAGTTAAAATCCTACGATTTCGTTTCTAGGGTTTTATCTAAAATCCTACGTTTTAGCTACCTGCAAAATTTACTAAAACCTTGGACCTCGATCTTACCTTTTAGCTAAATTCCTTAAAATTAGATTTAATTATTTTTCCAAATCTTAGAAAAATCTAGTTTTAATGAAAATCCTTATTCCCAGTTTTTAGTTAAAATTCTTAGTTTGAACTAAAACGTACTTTTTTGACTAAACCGGTCTATTGGGTACCTGTTCGCTTACTTCCTTGAACACAACAAACTTTAAGGATGTCGTTCCTGTTTGTTCATTGGGTTGAACACACAGTAAATCCTGAAGGTGTCGTCCCTGTGTGCTTACTTGCTTTGAAAGCAATAAACCTTAACGGTGTCGTACCTCTTGATGACTACGTTGAGCGCAGTACACCCTAAAGGTGTGGTGGTTGCGTGTGCATGGCTGAGCCTTCTTCGTGTGTAAGTCTGAGGCTAAGTTGTGTGCGTAGGTGAGCTTGATGTGTGTGTGTGTGTGGCTGATTTTGGCTTGTGTGCGCCATTTAGTTGGTTCTGCGTGCATGGCTGACCTGATTGTGCAGGCGTGGCTGAGTTTTGCCTGTGTATGCCGCTGAGTTGGATGTGTTTGCGTGGCTGAGTCGTTTACCTTCTTGTCGCTTCTTAGCTGTGGGTTTTTTTTTCCAACATCTCTTAAACAAAAAATTAAAAGGTTGTGTTGCAAATTGGTGGAGGCCAAACAGCAAAATTCATCCAGCCAAACCCTCCCAGGAAACCAAAAAACCAATCACCAACACACAATTTTTTCTGATGTTTTATACAGTCCTGGTATACAATCCTTTCCACCATTGAATCGTTCTTTCAAATTTGAAACCCTGTGAACTTGCAAACATGGTGGGACAAATTCATTGGGAATAGAGTGGCGCAAAACACACATGTCATTCATATGGCTGCTTGAGTGCACTAAACACTGACTTTTCCCACCGGTTTGAACAACTAAGGTGTTGGTACTACGCAAAACGATATATAGATATATCAAATGAAACGAAAAACACATTCCATTTTTTTCCTAGTTTTAGCAAACAAATCCTGGATTTTTGCCAAACTTCCGTTGTGCAAAATGCATAGCCCCCCTGTAGGTTGACAAATCAATCGTATTATGAATGTTTTGTTTTTGTTATTTATATCACAATGTAATAGGTGTTACCTTGAGGGTGAATTTGAAACACACGGGCAGATGGTATAAAATAAACAGCATTCTTTTAAAATAAACTTGCAACATTTTGTTTGTACTGTATGGATTTGCCCATATATGCATGAAACAACAACAACATTCAATGCATACAAACAGACAAAACAAAAAACAACAAACAATCTTTTGGCCAAAACACACAAACAAACATGGAAATTGGATCAATGAGGTTTGAAAAATTGGACGGTTTGGCGAGTTGGATCAAATATGATCAAGTATGCATTTTGGAGTATCTTACATGTGGTTCGAATCATGCTGGATTTTTTTGATTATATATTATTATATTTATTTCCCATAAATATTTACTGTCAACTATATGCAATGAACGCATTCTTTTTGGCGGATACTGGTCCCATCAACCCCATTCCATTCACATTTCCCCTGCGCACAATAATTTCCATAGCATCTCATAACATGCATATTCATTCTTCGAACTGTGGACCATGGCAAAGTGTGGTACTGTACTCCATGTGGAACCATTTTCGGTGCTTCATACAACAATTTCGAGGTGTGGGGATATCATGCACATGGGATCAAGACCAGACAAAACGCCCGTTACAAATTTCACCAATTGGAATACGAATGGCAGGTCCCAGCATTGAACGGACATGGACAGAAGGAATTTGTCTCACAAACAGTTGGCATCGCGATTGGAAACATGTAATGTTTGTGGATGGAGTTGTCCGTCCTTTGGGTCATGTGCCAAATTCAAACAGGACTGTTTGCTGAGATTTTGTGTTTGCCATCGCTCTTTGTGTTGAATTTGACATGTGCCATAGTAGGACGCTTTGGCGAAGGCGATCCGACATCAGGACAAACCATTGCGTTGTTGTGAAACAAAGTGCAAACGGCGGACTTTTGCTATTTGCAAAAAAAAATGTTTTCAGAGAAATGGAGGACACATTTGCCATTGCGATGGCAAAATGGTAAAATTGCAGTCGCTTTGTGGTTTTGGACTGAGTTGTTCAACGTCGACATCAGCTGATTTTTTTTGACATGGACTTTATGAATTTGTGGCAAACCCTTCGTGGCACTGTTGGGGACACTGAGGCTGACAAGGTGTTGCTCTCTCAGAAGATGGGGTTTAAGAGGAGCAGGAGGACAAGGCCAAGTTCGCACCGGCTGGAACCGTGTGTTTGATTTGCGTGTTTGTTTGAATTCGGCGTAGCTTGACAATATGAATTGATGGCAAGAAACAAAGTATTGCGAGTGGCTGTGCCTTCGGCCAAACTGTGCGAAACAGCGTTTTCCAAACTCCAATTATTGTTGGTTCTTCCAGTGTACTGTTTGATCTGTTTGCCAAACTTTCAAAAAAATGCTATCCTGTAGCAACCTTCCAAACAATTGAACATATTCTATTTGTTCACCTTTGATGGGGAAAACATTTGTGTTGAACGTGTAAACAAATTCAATTGTACAATGTCAACTGAAAAGGTTTATCAGTTGCGTTTGTTAGACATAGCGAAAACTGCCAGAAAATGATTTCAAAACCAGTTGCCTAGCACTTTGACCAGAGGAGTTTGCATGTTGCAACACACAAAATTATTATATAGACAATTCGTATGATTTGTGAAACCTGCATCAACAGAGTCAATGCTCTTTTAAACTCATGTGCTTCGTCCGAACCGCTCGTGCCACCTACAAAACCAGCGTTCTAGCCGACCCGGAAACAACTCAATAGATGAACATGTTGCCTGGGCCAATTTGTAGCAAACTTCATTGGTGTAGTTGATAGTGGTCTACTTCTACTTTCAAAATCTTTGCGGGTCCCAAGTTCTTGACATGCCACTGTAGAAGTAAATGTATACCTGCGACTTGCAACAGGGGTTTGTTCGCATGGAGTTGCTTATATACGCACCGTGCCCAAGAGACACCGACGCCGTTTGAAGTGTGCCAAACAGCGTGGCATGGAGTCTTTCTGAATTATGCGGGATTGTGGTAAAACCATGAACTGTTCAACTGCCAGGTGGCCCAACAATTATTTCCTTGGGGCAGTGTTTGTGGTAGAATATTGTGCAAAATCAATATTGTGGGCATTTGTGGGCCATTTGTTGTTATTTATATAATGATGCAGTCACTATGCTGGCACTAATTATGCGTCTTGCCGGGACTGGGTAGGCAACATAGATTAAAAAGGAAATTACCTGCATAGGTACTGCAAATGGCTTAGTACCCACTCAACAAGTAAACCCATGAGTCAAGTAGCCGAAATCTATTTCGTGTGTGGTCGCGTGTCGAAATCCAAGTCCGCGACGTACGGCCCAAACTGTTCTCGACAGCTTTCAAAATGTAAAGATGCTGCGAGAAAGGGGATTTGTTCACTGACAAATATTCAAATGCTAATGGTGGTTTTTGCGAATGTTCGAAGTCCAGCAAATTCTCCAAACATGATTAACTGGGAACCGGCAGAATCTCACTGAAAAAAAAACGGCTTTCTGATGTCATAACAGACAGACAAATCCCATCAGTATTGCTTTGAGAAACACCTGAAACATGTTCAAAATGCACAAAATACCAACTGCAAATTTCTGGGTTTCGGAAGAGATGGCGTCAAACTGTACGATAGGCGATGACAGGCACAAAAACCAACTGAACCAGTTGCCCTGGAAAATCTGACAGGAATATTTTTGTGCAAGGATTCAAATTGTTTCTTGGTAATCTTGAGTTCACGGAACAAACGGTGTGCTTCAAAATATGTTTGTTTGGAAATGTTTGCGGAAATCACGTATACTTTGCTCAAGTCGGCCTGCGCTATGAACAGGCTGAACAACTGCACCCTGCAGCTGCGATTCCCTTGTTTAACGCGTGTTTTTCCGACAAACGCAACTCAATGATTTTTGTACATTTTAGTCCTGGAAGGGGCTCGGATCAGAAAGACAGAAAGACAGAAAGACAGAAAGACAGAAAAACAGAAAGACAGAAAGACAGAAAGACAGAAAGAAAGAAAGGTGTAACCTTGTTCCATGCATCGTTTTCCCAATGATAGAACCGATGAAAGAACGAAAGAAAGAAAAAAAAAGAAAGAAAAAAAGAAAGAAAGAAAGAAAGAAAGAAAGAAAAAAAACAACGAGGGAGGGAGGGAGACGGAGACGGAGACGGAGATGGAGAGGGAGAGGGAGAAGGAGACGGAGAGGGAGAGAAACAAAAAGACATAGAGAGAGAGAGAGAGAGAGAGAGGGAGAGAGAAATCGATGGAGGGACGAAAGGGGACAAATTGTTGTAACGGAAAAAAGGCAAACAACACGGGGAGTTATTGCTTGAAACCAACGAAACGCAATCCGCAATAAAGCGTTTTGACTACGTACACGTCCGCGGTGCATGCCAAGGGAATTCCAATTGCTGGAAGGAAAATGTGTTGTAAGAAACTAAGAAAAACAGGTGCCAGCTAGCACCATGTCCAGTAAGGGACAGCACCGTGCTAGGGTGAAATGCAAAGTGATGCCAAAGCAGGATGCCAACATTCGAAACAAACTGTTTTTTATTCGAAGGGGTTTCCTTGCGCCGCACTGTGGGGTTCATGTCGAGGAGGCATATATGTTTCCGAAGGGAAAAACTACTAATCGGCGGGAACGCGCAAACAGATACAGCATAGCGCCACCAGCAGAGGCTATCAATTGAATGATTTGGCGAAAAGCATACCGTCCCGCCAAATCGGAAAAATCCAAGGGTGAAAGAGGTGCAGTTTGAGCCCCTGTAGCCGAATATGAAAGACATCCCCAGCAGAATTGACAATAGAACACGCTATCTACATGAAGCAACGTCCATTGTGTTTGCGGTATCAAACTGGCCACGAATAGACGAATGGTTGATCCACAAAGGGACAAACCGTAATGCTAAGCAGAACCGCCTCTGGTCATCACCATGCGGCCCAAAAATCAAAACGAAGCAACGTAAAACGAAGATAGCAAGAAAGGAGAGTGACGGGCCGAAAACATGTTATGGCATAGGGGAGTGACAGGCTAGAAAAATGTTATGGCATAGTTTTTGGGAAGCAAATCAAAATGATTCGTGTAGAGCATGGTACCCACAGGAGGGACTGGCGAGGAAATTTCTTATCGATCCTTATCCCAACCAAGTATACACTTTGAAAAACAACGAAGGCAGTCAATATTCATGAAAACGAGGATCAAAAATTTGCTATCTGAAAACACTCTTACTTTGGCAGGTGTTGAGTGGGGCCAGGCTTTCCAACTGCATCAAATTTTGCACTTAACTATTTCCGTCTCCCCTCACCGCCTGGCTGGTTCACAAACACTTTCGCCATTGGCAGCACATTCAGAAGCATCTGTATCCTCTGCATCAGTGTATTTTCATGCCAAGCATGCCATGCCGGTTTTCGTTCCTTATACCTTGGGCCTCACGTTCAATACCTTTTTGCCCCACATGGGGACGAGGGAGGTTTTGTTTTCCTACATCTGAAACAACCGTGTTGTCTTACATTATTTCAGTTAATGCAAATTGAAAGAAGTAGGGGGCGAAAAACACGACGAAGACAAGTATTACGAGAAGAAAACGGTTCCTGGATGTTCAAAAACGCCGAACATTTTGCCGATTTCGTGTCGTTAAGAAATGCCCGGTGGATTTGTTTTCGTCGATTTGTTTGAAAACTGCCTGCTTCCTACCAAAGATGCTCGGTCCATGGTCAGCGGGTCGAGCGGTCGTTTCCCGTTTGTCACAGAATCTAGCTCTAGATACCTAGAAGTTACAATTATGTCAGGGACGGAGTAGCAGCTGCAACATGGTGAGTTTTCACCTCAAATGCTCTCCACCCCTGAACGGTTCCCCAAGTTTCCGGGGCATTTTGGAGCGGTCTGGGACGGAGATGGTCACGGGCTCAAGTCCTGCCAGGGACGTGCTGGCTCTCGACAATTCATTCTAACCATATCATAGCCCCATCATGTTTCCAAGACAAAAATTGCAGCACACAAATTTGCATCAAAAGTATCAAAAGGTATATTTCATTCATCGCCGTGTAGTCGCGGCTTTCATATGGCTCGGGCACAGCGTGAAACGTAGACTTTGGGCCGTGCTCCCGGACTGGCACCGCTGCAAGATGAGGCAAGGGCAAAAGCGCAAGATGAAGAGCGCGCCCTTACACCCATCGACATTCTGCAACACAGTTTCCCCTGCCAGCCAAAAACACAAACAAGGATCCCAGAACCAACGACGCAACCACAATCAATTTACGTTTTTGTAAAACCAGGGGTCACTGGGAATGATGGATGGAGCAGCTAATGGTTGGAACAAGATACCACTATAGGAGGTTCGAAAAAAATGGACAAGTGGCAACATGCAGCGGCACGGTAGCTTTTACAAGAAGGGAAAACGAAGCAAACAAAATTAAGAAAACAAACAGAGAAAAAACAACAACAAAAACAACAGAGATACGACAATATCAGGCTGAAGGCTAACCGAAATCACCACGCGCACAGGGAAAAAAATAAGCACAGCATGAAAACGACAACAAAAACAACAACAATAATTAATGTTATGTGGTCATATAATATATTTTAAAAAAGGGCAATGCGAATAATGAAATAACGCGATTCTCATTTTTCTCATTAAAAAAAACGAATTGTGGCGGATTCTTTTCAACCAAACATGTCACCACCAAAATTTGTGCATAGTCCACGGCAGGAACCAAGAATATACTTCATTGCAACACGCGAATTGTTTTTTTCTCAACAATTTCGACCGTTCAAAATGCGCCGTCCGGACAAGTTCATTCTTTGCCCACGGCGCAACATACCATCTTTTTCCCGGTGCGGTACGGGGTGTTTTTTTTTTGACGGGGTGTTTCTGGTATGATTTCGCGTGTGTTGAAAATAAGTAATATTGTAAGAGGGTTGTATTGTTTTTTTTTCCCACACAGTCATGCACGCTCATGTTAAAAAAAATTCGGGCTTGGTGGGCGCTCCCACAGGGTGATTGCACACAGAAGTTGAGCAAATCCAATATAATATGATAGGGTTGGTCATAACCATGTCATGTCCCGCTCATGAACATGCCTCATTTTCCTCCATGGTTCGCATGTGGCTGACTGTCCCTCACTGGTTGGCACTTTCAGCTGGTACTTTTTCTCCGGGTGCCTTGATGTGATCCAAGCCCATGGGTGTCGCCCTAAAATTGAATGACTTGGCTTTCTGCCACCTGAACATTTCGATGCCACCCATATACACCAGGCACTGCCGTGCTGCCTTTGGTTGTGCCTATTTTGAAAGTTGCTTCGATGCAGGCACGCAGGCGTACTCCCACACCCACAGCAATGTGTTGCAAGTCAAGGCGTGCCCACCAAAAATATATCCGGAAACGGTGAATCAGGAAAATTTTGGTCCAAAAATACAAATCGAAACATGGGAACTTCGCGCTGTGCATTTTTGGATGTATTCCGATTTGTTACATGTGCCCTTCAGGGTAGCGGGGGTATGTTAGGGAAGTAAAGTAGCTCACAATGGCATAGCACCTTGTGGTCGCAGGTTTCAAATTTGTGTTCCAGGAATTGTAGGACATTTTTCTGTCCTGACCACGGTTACCCCCAAAAAAAAACGGTGACCTTGAGTCAAAAGGCGGTGCGCCAGGCTGCCGCCTGGTGCAACCTGTCTGGACCGTGTTTGGGCACAACGCCCCTGGAATTGAGCACTGCAAAATGAACCCGGTAGAATAGCGCTAGGTGCTTGAATGACGTGAAGGAAAAAAAAGGTAATGTCCTTCCCACCGTTTTTGTTGTCGGCCTTTTGGTCGATACTAGGTACTAGGGTTAAGTCCTTGCATCGTGTGTTAAGTCGTAGCGGATGAGCGTTTGCCTTGCGGAAAGGCATATTGGGTAGCATCATAGTATAACATATTGGATAAGCTATGTATGTTGTTTCTATGCTTAGATGTGTCTGCCATGCGTTGCTTTGTTTTCGCAACATATATGTTTGTGAGGATTGGTAAGGTTCAAATATGATAGAATAGCATGAAATAGTATGTAAAGTGATGTATTTGGGTTAGTCATGTATGTTGTCTTTGCTCTTGGATGAGTGTGTGCCATGCGGTGTTTTTTTTTTTTTTTTCGAGGTTCTTTGTCTATCAGCATTGGCCAGGATTCAAGCATGAAAGGGTAGTATACACTATGTAAACTGATATTTTTCATGGTATCATTTTATCACCATTTGGGTTACTTCTGTATTTTTTTTTTGTTTCGTTTTTGGATGAGCGTATTCCACGCGCTCTTTGCTTAGTTCTGTATTAGTTTTTTTCGTTTTTGGATGAGCGTATTCCACTGCAACTGTTAGCTGAAGCCGAAAATCTTCCAGCTCCAGGATTTGGGTAAGGGTCTGTCCCGGGTAGTTTTTGACCTCGTTTTGTACCTCGTTCGGACCTCGTTCTGACCTCGTTCGTGACCAGCCTTTGTTTGGTTTTTTTTTAAAGTATGTTTTGTTGATTGCTTTTGCTTGCCCTGTCCGTGAAAAACCAACTGTAATCTGACCATGGTTCCTGCGCTCGCGTTTCCATGGCGTTTGGCATCGCAATTGCCGTTCCTAGACATCTTCAAATCATGTCTGTGACATTGGGTTTTCACTTATGAACGGTACCCAACATATCCATCGTCAACGCGCGTTTCCATTGTAACTTGTACACAAAACATATGTGCAAAACATGCCCTGGACATAATACCTTTCACCGTCAGGCCATGCTAAACAAAACAACAAGGATCCTCAAACCCATTGCGTTCCGTACGCGTTTCCATGGTGAAGCCATAAAAATGCTATGACTTAAACGGGGCTGCTATGACTTAAAACGTTCGCAGCGTTTCCATGCGAAAACAAGCCCCCTGCAATGACTTAAAACGAAATGCTATGACTTAACCCTTCCACTTGTAGAGTCAGCAGGCCATTTGTCCGGTCCAAAAAAAAAAATGCACCGAAACCAAGAAAGTAGCAATACGATGCGGCCAGTGCATCAACTTGCCCGGGAAAAACCTACACCTGGCAGTGTGCAAAGTGGAATCGATGGCCATGGCCCAAACTGTTACCGGTGTTTCCAGCAATATATACACCCTTTGAACCCAAGGGCCGGTTTCAAACATGTTGCGATGATTTTTTTCAACATACATGCGTTCCTGCAAAAAAATACAAAAAAAATAAATGCCGGGGAAACCGTACCCAGAAAATGAAACCTTGCAATCTCAAGCGGCGTTGGGTTCATCACACCGTTGTAGTTGATGCCACAAGTGAAACTGAAAACTCAATAATTTCATGCGTTTTGGTTTCACTGAACTTGGCTTCATTTGGTTTCATTTGGCTTTTGGCGTTTGGCCTCGGGCTTTTGGTTTTTGGCTTTTGTGCTTTGGTTTGTGGTTTTTTGGTTTGTGGCTTTTGGTTTTGGTTTCACTTCGCTCTTGGCTTTTGGCTTCTGGCTTTTGGCTTATGGTTGCACGACCTTCAAACGTTTACTCGTGGGTTTCCACGCATGCTTGAGCAGGAGGAATTAAAACTCTTTGCAACAGGTGTCCGGACTAGCCTTTTTTCCATCATTGAAAACCTGTGTTTTCTGGTCTGTATTGGCTTATGGCTTCCGGCTGTGGCTTCGCTTGGCTTTTGGCTTTTGGCTTTTGGCTTTTGGCTTTTGGCTTTTGGCTTTGGTTTCACTTGGCTTTTGGTTTTGGCCGTTTTAGCTTTTATGCAGACACCACCAAATTATAGATTCCAGCGGCCGAATCATCCACAATATGCAGCATAGCGGTGGCTCAGCAGGTGGGGACGTACTCCGCTGAGAGGCGGCAGGAGGTACAGGTAGCATAGTGAAGAAACCCGTCGAAACCGCTCGAAAACATGGTGTCGAGAACTTTGCTAAAAATCACCAACATTGCCACCGCAGGTGGCAGGGGAACACATTGACATGTAACTGAATATTGCTGACATGAATCTTCAGGGTATGTTTTCACAAAGTGGTTGTAAAATGAAAATTAAAATGCAAGAAATCAGCAAAAAATTAGGCATGTTTTTTTAAAAAAATCGTGGTGCCACATTGCTAGAAGGCAACTTTTTGAATCACATCTTAGCGCTAGAGGGTTGTCCTGGTTGTCCTCCACAGAACGGCCGACTCACAACAAAGGGCGAACGCTGGATTTTTTCTGGGGAGATGCGTCGAACAATGATGCATGTCCAGTCCTACATGATGGTAAATCTTGCAGCAACACTCCGTCTAAATGCAATCATCCTGCTTGTGGTCGACTGCATGAGTTCTTTGATACACATGATTTCGACCACCATGCATGGACTTTCTTTTGCCACATCGGCCAGCCCACCAGCCATGACAATGTTTTTGTTGCAAAATTTTCAAAAGACCGTGATGCGTGGTCAGCA
>Ga0126342_10014493_pt1 | contig 13911 bp, 7 predicted proteins | sample Cyp1metagenome_FD_92528 | JGI IMG/M metagenome (GOLD analysis project Ga0126342, IMG submission 92528) | Coral microbial communities from Lord Howe Island, Old Settlement Bay, Australia - Cyphastrea 1 metagenome | ecosystem: Host-associated > Invertebrates > Cnidaria > Coral ...
CAGAATCATGGACCTACTAAGATACAGTCCAAACATGTCCAAAATGGATGGCTTTTGCGTGCTTGCCAGCCCAGGTTTTTGATTTTGTAGCAAAGTAGGGGTGCAGGATGGCTCTCCAGAATCGAAGGTTTTTGGGGTGCCAACACCCTCGATTCTGTAGAGGAATTGCAACAAGGATTATAATTATACATATGTATCGAATTATAGATATCTTTATATAATGAATAATCCCTTCCTCCTATATAATTTATGAATAACATGAATTCGACTTTGGTTCCCTAACAATAAATATCACCCTAATAATACAAACTACCTGCCGTGTTTATTAATAGGGGGGGTTTAGTATTAGGGAGAAGGGATTCTTCTGCACTTATTAGGAGTTATAAACCGCTTGCCATTCCTGGGCACATCCGTGCATAGACCTAAGCACCAAGCACGAGACAGCTATGGAAAATGACCCATTTACAGTTGATTTACCTACTCAGATGGTGATTTTCCATCACTTCAACGGCGCATCTCCATCAACGTCTCGTGCTGTCCATCCGCCCGAGGTCACCGGCCCATTTTTGGCCCCCCGTGAAATCGAGAACGCGAAGTTAAGTTGGGGTGAACTAATAACTCCAATTTCATGAAATGGTTTATGATGGTTTATTATACGCAAATAACTATGGTATTCATGGGATATTATACGCAAATAACTATGGTTAACTCCAATGTCACTATGGTTTATGATACGCAAATAACGAACTAGTATTCATGGGGTTTATAAACCAACGTTCACATCACTGGGGGGGACTTATAAGTGGGGGCCCACATTGTAACAAAACAACTCATGGAACACCAGTGGGGTTTGCCAGAGGTCACGGGGCCTTAACCAGCGGCCCGCCACGTTTCTTCGGCCACCCAAACGCCGGTAATTTTTCGGCCGAGAGTCTTCATCCGGGTTTTCATAGGGTGGCAGCTGAAGTCGGTAAACAACAGTCAAGTATCCTGAGAGATGAAGGTGATCGTAACAGGATCACATCGTGACGGTGTGAGAATGGGATGTATAATTACCCGTATACCCTACCTGCATTTGGGATACAAAATGGATATGTTCACAAATGAATACAAAATAATACAAATGATGTGTGACAGTGCTTCAACCTCAAGCTGGGTGTGCGTGTGATCCTTGATGAAGCCACGCTGAGAAAACTTACAAAATCACCATCACAATTGATCATGGCTGCCCACCATCGTTTCCAGTCGAAACTAATCTGATTTTTGAAGGAACCTCATCACACTTTTCTACCCACTTCGGACAACAAACTATGAAGTAACCGTTCACCTTGTGGTTTGCAGGAACGACTTGTGGTTTGCAGGAACGACAATCAGTTCAAACACCCCTCCTACTGGTTGACAGGTGGTACCATATTGGATGAGACGTGTTGGTTTCACCACGCAGCATGACCCCACAACCTTCGCAGTATGTGGTGGTTCCCGGTAGGTCCAGGTAAAAACCCTCATGAAATACGCTTGGGGGTTTCCAAAGAGTCATTAGACCATGACTGAGTATTGAAACCCATGGTGACGACTGGGGATCCCCCATGACTTAAGAAACCCCCATATGAATCCCATGATTTTTTTAGTTCCTTGTTGACCATTATTGACCATCATTTACCGTTGCTAACCATTAACCATTGATACTTCCCTCCAATGACACCTACAAATTGTACAGTTTCCTCTGGTTTCAGTGGAAATTGCAGGGTGGGGAAGGGTCATCCACATTGATGCTGAGTGTAAAAAAACGCCAATCAATACTAACCATTGTATATTAATCATAACATTCTGACCACTAACGGTTATGAATCATGATTCACCATTATTAACAATTATTTAACCATTATTAACTACTATAATTCACATTACTAACCCTTATTAGCCACTTTGTTTACCGTTCTTTACCCCTATCAACCATTGATACAGGATGGTGCCCACCAGTGATGTTTGTTGGTTTATACACCCCATGAATACTAGTTCGTTATATCATGTTATATCTACCATAAAACATAGAATGCAGCCACAGCCATATCTCAACTGAACGCGAGCTCGAACCGGGGCCCCATCCTGTGAAGTGTTGTTAGAAAATCCCATCTATAACCCATCTATAGAATATCATAGAACTATCATTTAAGCATCTTTTTTGCCATCTAAAAGCCACAAATAAATCATAAACCATAGTTATATCTAGTTATGATTTAACCATCTATCATTTAACCATAGTTACACCCACCATACACCATAGTTAAACCATGGGAACTATCATAGCAACGAGTTCGTTATCACGGAGTTCGTTGCAAAAACCAAGGATCCAAGGAGACCTGCCAGTGACAAACCTGCGGATTCTTACCGTTGTGAAACATGGCCAGGGATAGCTAGCTAAAGAAACAATAGCAAATGGTTAATATTAGTTATGCTAGCTAGAAATGGTTGGTGGTATAGCTAATGGTTTTTTGCTAGAAATAGCTAAAGAAATAGTATACCACTACCAACAATAGCTAGAAATGGTTGGTGGTATACTTACCCCTCTGAAAAATATTAGTCAAATGGGATTATTGTTCCCAATATATTGAAAAATAAAACATGTTCCAAACCACCAATCAGTAGAAATGGTAAGTAAGATACTTTTTTGAAAACGGTGAATAGTGATACATTGCATTGGTAATGGGAAAATATGGTGAATAATCATGAATACTAATGGTGAATAGTAGATAATCATGATTAATAATGGTTAATAATTAACAGCAGGATAGTGGCTGGTTAGTAAGCATAGTTGTAACTTTACGTAACTTTACTTTTTTTTGAGAATCTTGGATCATTATCTGGTTGATAATGGGAACATATGGTTGCTAATTTACGGTTAAGAATATGATAATGAGTCACATTTATTCATAATGATTCAATGTCAAAAGGAAAATATGAGAACATCATTCATGAATGGTGGTTTCAATAGGAAGATCATAGCAAAATATGGGAATCCCGAAACTAAATGGAGGTGTCTAGCTGGGAACATCATCTGTAAATGGGGAATTGTCCATTGCCACGTTTGATTACTTGGGGGGGTATCTCACCTTATCTCCTGAAAATGTTCGGCGAATCACGAACACATCAAGCTGGTCAGTTCACATACAGTCGGTCACATAGTTTAGATCTTCTCCCAAACACATTGCTGGTTGAAGGATGATCGGGAAAACACGACATTGTGAAACGACAGTAGATGGACAGAATATTCAAACCTTGCAATGCACTTCATGGTGACCCCCCGCCACCAAATCTCAATGTTTCACCGTGCATCACCGTGCTTCCAAGTGTGGTGCAAAAAAGGGACTGATTTCTTTCCATCATAGAATTGGATGATGGGAAAATTTACAGGAAAGCCCTATATTTGATGGTAAAAACTATGGTTTCCTGTAGATTTTCCCTTAAACCAATCCAGTGATTCCATCTACTGGATAGACGGAGGGTATGACCAGCTCCGTCCAGGTCCTCTTTTTATCAATTGCTCTTTGATCCAAAGTTATCTACAGGATGGGGCCTCCGTTCGAGCTCGCGTTCAGTTGACATACAAGTGGCTCAACTATGATTTATGGTAGTTATGGCCCATATGGCTAAGGTTCATATTGCTAATGGGGTTTATAAACCAACAAAGCTCACAACGGGGGGGGCACCAATCGCACCAAGGTTTCCGAAAAGACAGCCCGTTGACCCCCCGAAATCTCTTAGCGGTTGCACCTCCAATTTGGAAAATCTTCGCCTGGGTGTTCAAGACCCTCACCTAGGGATGCGAAATGAAGCTGGCGCATGAAGCTGGCTTGGGGGGTAGTCAAATTTAGTCAACAAAGATTCGTGGCTTTCATGGCTTTTCACCTTAAACCGTGGATCTTTGACCTGGCTCGAAGCGTCCGATCTGTTTGGTGCCTCAAACATGTGACCAACAAGAGTGGTGTTTAGTGGTTTCTAACCCCACGAACTAGTTCGATATAACATTTGCCAATCGCTACTCAACTAAACTACAAGGTGGTCTCTGAGGTTGTAAGTTGGTTCAAAAAACACTAACTACCGTAAACCATATTTGATCCACTTAACTAAAAAAGGGAGGGCCCCGCATTTTTCATTTGTTTTCATCCCAAAGAGATCCTGCTCCATGTCAGAAATTATGGGTCGTTTTACATGGGATTTATGAGAGTGAAATGACTTCATCTATCTAAATCCTTGAAAATCAGGGTAACTTTATGGGATCTATGAGATAAACTAATTCATTATTCTACATAGAAACCATTTTGTTTTCTATCTCTTTACTTCAATCCTTGATCCCGAGTCGTGCATATGTTTGGCAAGATCGTATTTTAAAGAAATCATGTGTGGCGAGCAGATTTCTGAACAATTATAAACACCTAAATTAAATAATTAATCATAATCTATTAAGTATGATTATCTAAAATTATTATAAACACCATTAATTAATTATTAAACATATATATATAATGATAAATAATTATAATAATCCGTCCTTCACGAATTGTTTACCCATTGTTTCAAACCATGAAAACCAACCATTGACCCAGCCATCTGGCCATGTCTCAGGGTTGCTCCTTACCGCAGATTACCGGTGGTTAAATACGGCAAGATACCGGTGGGCAAAATTACAACATGTCCAACCACAAGTGGATCATATTTACCTATGGCTTAGAACAACCCTATTTCTTGGGTTTGCTTCAGGAACCCGCAAAAAAAAGAAGAAAAAACAACATATTCATATCCCATCGGGAAAATAAACAACCATGAGCAAATCCAGGAATTCATGGTGATCCTTGTTGCAAGTAACATCCTCAAGGGCATTGTGGCGCTTGTGGTAGTGAATTGCTGATTCATAGAAGGACATCGAGTGCAAAGACACCTGAAGAAACCATGCGAAACACCGCGCTCCAAGGCTACAGGAAAAAAATCGTTCAAGCGAAAGGGATATCGCCGGGAAATATGTATGGGGTTGTCTCGAAATGAGGTGCTCCCGAAGAAAAACACACAATACTGCAAAATTGTGATAACCCAAGATGATTTTGAGTGCCACAAAAATAACACCATATACCAGAAAAGAAACCACATTGTTGGAACATTGTGATAAGCGTCACCAAAATTTTGTGGCAAAATTTTGGTGACAAACTCATCTTGGGAGTTGGTTCGCACCCGGGCGATTTGACCGGAATCTGTCAAATCACGTGGGTCACTTGGGGGTATATGGAACATCACTGCTGAAACAATCAATAATAAATGCTGCTTGGTGGTTTCAATCCCCTGAAAAATATGAAAGTCAGTTGGGATCATTATTCCCAATATATATATTGAAAGAAAAAAACATGTTCCAAACCACCAACCAGAATGGCAATTTCAGGAACCTAAATATGGCCATATGGCCTGAAATATATGGTACTAACGTAACTCCATTTGGGGATCCTGGAATTCCCATTGAAATGAAGGAACAATGATGCGTATCAGTGAAAAATTCAAAATCTGTATAAGATATTAAAACCAGGAATACCCTCTAAACTGACATAGACATTGGAATTCCATGGGATTTTCCGTATCGTTTTTCTTTTTTTTACTGGAGCGTAGCTCCCAAAAGAAATTGTTTATAACCACATCACACTATAAGATAAATCCATCATAAACCACACTCCACCTAGTTTGAAACCAATTTACCTAGGAGGGCCTTTCTGCGGAAAATCCCATCAAACTCTATAAGTTGAGGGCCAAAAAGGATATCGTTCAGTTGACTCATAAGTTGGCTAATGGTGACTTAACTATAGCCAATTCGAAGTGAAACTTAGTAACCAAAAACCATATCATGTGACCACAAACTGATTCTCTAAGTATGTTTATTGTAGTTATTTATGATGACTATTATAGACTAGAACTATACTTAATGGGGATTAGCCAACTTGGAACCTGGGGGTGGCGCACCCGGAATCCCATCCCATTCTACTGCTTGGTTAGCAAATATCCCTATGGCTTATGAGAAAATCCCCATTCAACCAGATAGTTTTTGAGCCCCATAACCCATGACGGATCCATGGTGCTGGTATATATGCTAACATGACTTGGGTATATTGATGGGATCCATGTTACCATATATAGCAGCAACATGGATCCTATGGGTAATAACGTATCAACTATGGTGTTTTTAATGCTTCACATGGTGCTAGTAAACCAACCCCCGTAATCAACAAAATCGCTGGGACATGCTGGGACATCTCTGACATCTGGACATCGAACTGGGAGAATTATTGAACTTACCCTCTGGTTTTGTTTAACGGTTTGCGAACTGAAAACCATGGCCCATAGAAATAGATGATAAACATGATGATTTACCTAAAGAAAAAATGGCGATTTCCCAGTTCGCTACGTTAAATCACCAAAGGGTAATTGTTTTTTTTCCAGCAAGCCATGGAGCTGATTACCGAATCGCAACACGGGGGTGGACGAAAATATGCCGAATTGCAACTTGAAATCTCACATCGCTGGGTTCGAGGGGATATGATTCACCAGTTCAATAAACAATGGGATGTGCCCAAGAAATTCATAGCCCTTACATAGGCCTTACATTGACATTCAGTTCAATAAACAATGGTATATGCAAGCGATTCAATTCAGGCTCCAATTCCAATGGCTACATTCCCATCAAAGAATGGGGGGATAGGCGATCAATAAACCCCATCCAATAAGGCAACATCCGGAAGTGATCAGCATCCCATATTTTCTATAGCCTCTGGTAATCAAGCGCGGCGATACAAATGGGAAAATCAATTATTTCTGGGGAGTTTTCCATTGCCATGTTTGATTGCCAGAGGGTATATCAAAATATCAAAAGTGATAGTTCTTGTCAATAAACTCAATCTCCATTCCCCAAAGAGTCGTGCAGGAACAAACTCCAGTGGACCGGGGGGGAGGCATGGGTCCGAACTGCAAAAAGGATACAGTAGGCTTAATTGCTGTTGGGGGATGTTTCTTTTGCTCAAGCATCAGCATTTCCCTCTAGCAAATTTTACCTAGCCATTGCAAATACCCTCCAGTAAATTAACATAGACCCTGGCAGATAGGGGTTGGAAGACTAGTTTCCATTAAAAAATGGTGATTTTCAGGGTCTATGTTAATTTACCAGAGGGTATATAATCCATTTGTAGATATTCATAGATGATGTTCCTTTGTCTCCAACAATAAATGGGAATTTCCCGTTAGATGAGCATTCAAAAATACCCCTATCCCATAAAACACTGGTTGATAGGTATCCTTGAGAAATGGCTTGGCTTACAGTATCATACTCCCCAATAAATTAGGTATAATCACCAATCAACAATGGTATACTTGGTATAATTAGTTAGGTATAATCCAGGTGTTGATTGGCTACTAACCCCCCGAAATCATCAGCAATCAACAATGGTATAATTTTCATGGCTCAGACAACTGGAGGATATATTCCTTTTCCTCCCAAAAAACATGGGATGTCATTTGAACTACCCATAGGCCCCACGATGACGACTTCCCAGTTCAATGCCCACATAGACTTGATGGGATTTCCCAGTTCAAAACGGCTAGTTGACACTGGAGGGTAACCCTAATTGTTGGATATAATATATATATATATGGGTAAATTATAATATTTCACTAATCTCAATTAAGGCCATTTGGGGATAATTCCTCTTATTAACCATGTTCTCCAGTGAGGTCGCAGTGAGGTCGTTCTAATTTACTCTAATTTACCCAGATATATATATATATACATATCCCATGGCCAATCTTAGATACCCTGCAAAAAATGCCAAATTCTTAGCTGGTGAACATAGATAATCCCATGCCAAAAGACTAAAGGATTAGTCCCTACCCATCCAGTCGAGTGACCTAGTGTATATCTATTGTTGTTTTTTTATACATTGTTGCTTATATGGAGGTTTCCGAAAAAAAAACACCATTACTAATTATTGAGCATAATTAAACCATATTCCATCCAGTCGGTTGACCTAGATATATTCCCATTATATTCTCATTATATTCTCATTTTATTCCCATTATATTCCCATTATATTCCCATATATGTATATATATATATTCCCATATTCCCATGATATTCCCATTGATAGATGATATCCCATGACCCATTTGATTTCTCTCACCATTACATCCCCATGAAAAATTCCATTGCTTTGCCATTTCACTGCGACGCAACCGCCCAAGAAACCCCTTGCAAGGCGTCCCGCTTGAAGGGTCCGATGTTGTTGCGATAAAAGTCCAGAACGCAGGAGCAGAAGCTTTCGAGGATGAAACCTGAGCTTTCAGATGGTTTTTAGATGGCAAAAAAAATGGTTAAATGATAGTTCTATGATATTCTATAGATGCGCTATAGATGGGATTTGCTACCAGCACTTCACAGGATGGGGCCCCCGGAAACCAGCGATGGCGTTCTGGCGTTCAGTTGAGATATGGATAAGTGGCTGAATGAACTATGCTTTATGGTAGATACAACAAACTAGTTTTCATGGGGTTTATGAAACAACTAACATAACTGGGGGGCACCACATTTCAAGCAATGAGAAAACCCAAGGTGGCTCTCTCCAAATGTGATGTTTGTTGGTTAATAAAAAAAGACTATGAAGACTATAGCTGGTTGGTGGTTTCAACCCCTCTGAAAAATATGAAAGTCAATTGGAATTGTTATTCCCAATATATGGAACAATAAAATTCATGTTCCAAACCAACAACCAAATAGTGATATCTACCATAAACCATAGTTGACCTATTTCGAAGTCGAACACATTCTCGTTTACGGGGTTCCCACCTTCTGGGGTTTCACTGAAGCCCATAAAAAGGTTATATATACATATATATATATATGTATATAACACCATTGTTATATTGCCTATATTAAAAGTGGAAAACATGGGGATGATAAAACGTTTATTATTATAGATATATATATATAGACACTTGGGTAAAATATAATATAAATCAACTGGGTTGAGAAAATCGTGCAAGGTGGAAAATCACTAAGTGGAGGTAAGATAGCAAAGATTAACCACGTTGATATCTGGATTTTTAGCAACCAGGAGGTGGGGATAGAATAGAATGTTTGTTAATGAATCCCCACCACCAACATGGATAATCCAAAAAGAAAACACATGGTTGGTTAATCCATGTTGCTTGAACATCCATGTTGGCTTAGCAACCAGGTGGGTAGAATTTTGGCGCATGAATATTGATAAGTGGGATATCCAACCAACATGGATTAGCTAATGGATTTATTAAACGAGATAATGATCGGATAACCTACTGCGATATAATGGAATATCTGGTAACTTCACAGTTTGCTATTGAACATCACAATGTTTAATATGTAAAATATTTAAACAATTAATCATGCATAGACCATGGCTTCCGTAGCTACATTTATCCATTACCACTGGTAAATACGCACAGTTTCAGCGAAAAACAATTCCATGGAAAAGCTTCCGTTGATGCCATGTTGCCTCTCCCTTACGAAAATGAAGCATGGGATTTACGAATGGCTCACTCAATAATGTCCTTTTGGTATAAATAGAAGGGCCGGGAGCTGGTATTTACCAACCTTGTTAAAGGGGTAAACGTTCAACATTCCTCTATTCATCAAGCAACCAATGGGAAAAGGACATCAAGTGGGATCCACTTATTTTTCCCCATCATCCAGTTGACCATCTATATTATAGGCTGATTTTATGGTTATATGATAGGTTATAATATAATAGATATGGTTATCTGTTATATGATATGGTTATATATCTGTTATATGATAGGTTAATTTTATAGTATCATTATCATCCATGATTATAGTTATCATCCAGCCCTCTACGGGCTCACTTGCTTTCTTCCGTATGGGGGAATCAACATGGATCAATCCCAGCGATGATTTTTGGCCATTTCTTTTGGCCATAACAGCATATATATATATATGTATATATATGTATATATATATATATGTATATATATATGTATATATATATGTATATATGTATATATATACACCCTCTGGTAATGACTAACATAACTATTGAACATGGCCTTTTATAGTTTACTTACCTACTAAAAATGGTGATTTCCCATAGCTATGTTAGTTTACCAGAGGGTATACATAATGACATATACATTGCTGAAATTCCCAAAAAGTTCCTCATGAATTTCCCTTTTCCGGTGGTGAAGATTCTGGTGAAACACCCCATGTTTTTGTCTCCAAACATCTCCAGAGTTCCAGCCGGAACGGGGAACGAGAAACCTACGGGCCCTGTTCCTGCATCCTCGAAGAAACCCAAGGTGATATGGAGCCTGGTCAGCTGGGATCTGAATTCGGGTAGACATGTCTGTATGTGTTATATGTATACAAACTATCTACATATGTATACTAACTGATATATATATATATATTGTGTCATGTATATTATTACATATGTGTGTGTATATATATATATATATCGATCACTTCAGAACGAAAAGAAACATCGTTACATCGCCAGGTTTCTGCCTTCTCAGGCCCTTTGGGAGGTTTTGGGGGACCCCCCAAATTTTCAAACGACATCGTTAGGACCTTAGGAAATCCTGAAATGTTGGGACTTGCCTGTTTTGTGATGGAATGACCATGAATGACCACTGTAAAATGAGTCTGTTTTTGGGTCCTTCGCAATCATTCACCTAACCGTTACCGTTGTCTTTTCACGCAACGTTTGAAGAAAAACCATGGGTCATCATGTTCGCAGGTATAGACGGAGACAAAAAAATATGAAACAACGAAGCACATATGGCACCCTCTAATCAAATGCGGAAATGGAAAATCATGCATTTATACAGGATGGGGCCCCAAAGATAGCGTTCAGTTGGTATGTAAGTGGCTGAATGAAGTATGGTTTATGGTAGATATAACGAACTAGTATTCATAAGATTTCATAAGGTGAATCTAAACCAACGTTCACGTCACGTTTGGGGGCACCATCGTTCGTGGATTTTCCCATCCATAAAACTCCACTCATGGAGGATCAGTCCATTTAGTGAAGTAAATAGGTTCATAGACAAGTTACCCTCTGGTAAACTAACAGTTCGTCCCTGGCAGAATTTTTCGGGGTTGGAAGATTAGTTTCAACTAAACAATGGCTATTTTCAGGGTCCAACTGTAAATTTACCAGAGGGTATAGTTTCAGAAAAGCTACTGAATGGAGACGACTAGTAGCCAGAAACTACCAGAATCAATTCCGATCTGTAGAATGATCCTCCAAGTAATCCCTTCCCCCCCTTCATATTAAACACCCCAATTGCATGGTCCCAATGGAATGTGGAAATTCCCTACATCCACCATGGTTTCGTTTAGGGGGTGTTTAATATGAAAGTGGGAAGGGATCTAATAATCCATCATTTAATATTAGTAACCCCTAATAATGGTTAATATGATTAATAATTAGTAATCATTGCCACTCTTAGGTACCCTGCAGAAAAAAAATCATTGCTGGTGAACGTAGATATTCCCGTTATTACCAAAAGACTAAAGGATTAAAGTATCCATGTAAGATTGACCTAGTAATGGCTGATATTAATAGCAAAATTATTAATAATAATAATATTTTTCCTAATGGCTGATATAAATATAATATTTAGTATGATAAACAAATCATGAACAAATCATATTAATTAATCATTATTTGTTGAGATTTTTTAGCCTCCCAACGGTGAACAAAACCAGGTCGGTGCCAACTTTTCAGACAGTCACCAGGAGCGTCTTCCGAGTCGCTCGTAGCACTGGTGCCGCAGAGTCTGCGAAGTTGGTTTATATAAGTAGATTGACTAGGATTTACGGCAAATATCTATATAGTTAATCAATGTTAATCAGGTAATCAGGATTATGTTTATCAGCTGTTTTCACCTATTTATGTTCAAAAAACAGAACCAAGAACTCTTAGAAATCTGCTAAAACTTATTAAAAAAAAAAACATCTGCTAAAATCATCATGTAATTTCTCACGTCTCTCGAACCTATGAACCTTTTTTCGATGCGACTTTAAGGTTTTTTTTCAACGATTCGACCATTTCGACCATCCCCCAGTCATCTACAAATATATAGGTGGCATAAATCTAAACCATGAACCCAAGGTTAATGGGTGCGAAAAATGGCATTGGTTTACCTAGTTATAACTAGTTATCAGTTGATGTAGCCCATGAACTTGATAACTATAATAGCATATAATAGCTATACCTAAGACATCCAGCATAAACCCAGCTATAAGTCAACTCAAATATCGTAGGGTGGGGCCCTTGTCCGCGGCTGAGCGACGGATACAAGAAGAGTTGCAGGAAACCCGCCAATGCCACAGTGCCACAGTGATAGCCTTGAAGGAACGAAGGAAGGACAGAAATGATCGAAACTGCCCTCTGAATGATGTCAGAAGCATTTCGAAACCAAGATCACTTGGATGTCTCAGTCATGAAGCGGTTCATAAATCATAATATCTTGAATGATAGGGCCAAAGAAAAATGTTTGCAGGAAATTCCTGAGTTTCTTTCTCGATTTTACCCTCCCAAATTCTCAAGTCAGCAATGCCACAGAAGAAGTGATATGGGGCGACTACAGAAGCTCATCAACGGTTTGAACAGAAATGGGGTTTGAAACCCCAAAATGGACATCAAATGATGGGTAAATTATGATCGACATTGGTTAACCATCAAAACGTTTTCTCCTTGATGTTCAGGTATCAAGCAAACATGTCCATTAGTCTCAGTATATCAAACATCTATCCTCACCATGTGCCATGAGTATCCAGTAGAATCATATCCTCTATATAAATCTCACTCTTGATTTGGTGTCCTCTCAATTTTCAGGTACAAAACCAACCCCAAGGTGAAACATATCTCTTTGTACTCAAAAAATGGGATGACGATGAGCATCATCATCATCATCGTCATCGTCATCGTCATCATCATCATCATCATCGTCGTCATCGTCATCGTCATCATCATCGTCATCGTCATCGTCATCGTCATCATCATCATCATCATCATCATCATCATCATCATTTGTTTTTTCAAACCAAAAAAAACGCTCAACACAAAACAACAACAACAACAACAACAACACCTCCAAGTGACGTATCATGATGCAGTAGCCCCGCACCGTCCGACAACGGACTTGCTGTTTCTTGCTGTTGTTGAGGAGCCTTAGCCACGTGCTCCACGGCAGTGGAGCTGGGCACCCTCACTTTCGCCCAAAAAACAAAAAGCAGTGGGGGAAGATGAACGTTTTTAATGTTGCATAACATGTCCATTCATGTTGCATATAAAGTGCATATTTTATGCATCATAGAGCATTGATTTATGGGGACATGAGCCCCACAAATCCAGTCATTTAAGCCATGTTTCTGGGCTCCAATTGGGATGAATATGATTCCAGCCCCAGGTTATAGCATGTTATTATACCAGTCATAAAACACACAGTTGTGCACATGGTCGTATAGCATGTTACACATGCAAATACTGTATATGATATTATGTCATGCAACATTTATGTGTACATAGTTGTACATATGGTATGTGTATGCGTATGTTCTATGATGCTTTATGCATGTGACATGATGTTCAATAGCAAAAACATATGGTCATCCCACCTTATGTGCTTTTCTTGCCAAAATAGTTTGTCACCAATAACATGATCAACATTTCAAGTGGTATGACTACAAGACACTGCCCTGATATCATTGAATGTTGGAATTCCCAATCTTCCATTTTTTCGATCTAGCTCAAAACATGTAGCTGGCTCAATTTCATCAGGGGTATGTTTTGACAGTCACCTTGGGCTTTTTCAGAGGTACCATATCTA
>Ga0126342_10014494_pt1 | contig 13910 bp, 12 predicted proteins | sample Cyp1metagenome_FD_92528 | JGI IMG/M metagenome (GOLD analysis project Ga0126342, IMG submission 92528) | Coral microbial communities from Lord Howe Island, Old Settlement Bay, Australia - Cyphastrea 1 metagenome | ecosystem: Host-associated > Invertebrates > Cnidaria > Coral ...
AACATTGCCATAGCTGCTTCGGTGTGCTGTTGCATTTGCCACGCTGTGTGGCATTAGGGATTCTACTTGCTGTTCATCACCTTTGGCATCCAATCCCCATAGGGCCCCCGCTTAGCTACTGCAGATTGCTTTCCTGTGGGTTAATGGGATTACTTTACTATGATATAATGGGATTCACATGGTTTTTAAAAATCCTATGAAACCTATGGGTGTCCATCAATAGTAGGACTATGAGATGAACGGACTGTTGAGAATTGATGCTTCTACTCCCAAAATCTAAGAGGTTGCTATGGAAAATCATCAATAAATCATTTATAGGGATTTATCATCCAACTAATGGGGCAGTTTTCAAGATAATACCATTTTAAGCACATATCAATATGTATATATATATATATATATAATATTGAGCACTGCTTTTCTACCCACCCTAGTGATTTCCCATCCCCTTCTTTGGGGTATGCAAAGAACACTATCGACATTTCTGGTTGGAGGATAGCTGGCCATTTTGACGTCATTTTGGGAGGAATCGAGTTTTAAACAAGTCGGAAGCCAATAGGTTCAAACAAGTTCTAGTTCTATACCTGGCCATTTCATGTTGGTAAACCATAGTCATAAACATCCGCCAAATCCCCAGTTTTATAGTTGGTATAAACCATTCCCAAGTGGGTGGTTTATGGCATTGTTTTACCCACATTATTGGGAATATAATAGTATATTATCCCTTTATTATTCATTATATCGTTATCATTATATCATTATCATTATATCATTATCATTATTATATCATTGTCATTAACATTTTTTTGTTCCACATTTTTTGGTTGCTTTTTTTCGATCCTACCAGGCCAAGTCCGCCAAGTCTCTGGCGTCTGGCGTGGCAAGTTCAGAGCCCGCGCGCGTGCACAAAGGTAGGCCCAATAGATGCCACGAGGAGTGCTATCCATCAGATGTTGCAGCATGCCAATGGCCTGATATGAGGCTTTCCTAAGTCATGGGGGTACGCAAATCATCCATTTTAATAGGATTCATTCATTAGAAACCATCCGTTTTGGGGTACCTCATACCACCTTTTTTTTGGTATTCATGGAAACCCCCATATGAGAACTGGATGGAACTGGGAACTGGCCGAGCAGATTGTCATTCTGGAGTTTTTTCGAAGTTTTGTGATTGGTGGTTTTAAGACAACCGTCCCAAGGATGGTTGTCTTAAAAACATTGTAAAACATTAAACATCAATATATAGATATTTGAAAACCATCAGCCAGTCATGGATTTTCTGAAATTTGAGATAGCCAATCGTAGCCATAAAAATGGGTTAGATGTAAGTTTCCAGTGGTGTAACTGGAAGGCTTTGCAACTCCTTCGCGCGAATGACAAAAATATATCCTCCAGAAATAGCCAAGCAGAATGTATAGGCTATACAGGATCCTTTCATAGGGAGTTGGGCATTTTGGGATTTGAATATTACAAATTAACATCAAAACCGGCAAGTACTATGAGTACTATGTATTATGTAATCACACAGTGGATGCTCAAAAATGGTCAAGCGCAGTGTCATCACTGGTGGAGACCAAGAGAGCGCCTCGATGACGTTCTCTGCTCGCTGAGCCGTCAAGAACCTGCGGCTCAAGGACAAGCCCCAGAAAACGTTGGGATCTGAGATGGGGGTGTTAAGATTAAGCAGCCAACATGGTTTATGACTCACAACCTTGAAAAACTTTAAATTAAACATGGAGTTGAAACACGCAACTTATTTTCATCGGATGTCGTGGGTTTGTTCTGTCCCTGTGGGACTTACCTATGGGAGTTGATGGGGCGTCAGCAGGGGGCGATCCTTCAAGGGAAACTATCTGCGGGGAGCTTGCTGCAAAGCATGGGTGGTTGCCCCTAGCTGGAGGGTAGTGACATATGTGCCCAGATCCTATAAACTTTAAACCTGGTGATGCCGAATCTGGAAGTGTTCAGGTCTCATACTAGAAGACCCGAATTAGATCAAATTACAATATGCGCAGCAAAACCATACAAAACTGACTGTATACTGCATCCAGGGTTTCAATGATGATAGGCAAGCCGGCGCCGAAGCACTGGATCTCCAGAAGTGACCTGTTCAACTGTTCAACCCCAGCCTGGAGCCACTACCGGCTTCCAATCCACTCATGAAGCCCAACAAAAAGAGGACGTAGAAGCGAATCGCACGCTCACCCTGCTTACTCACCAGCTCCTGCCAACGGAGACTGAAGCGCAGAGGCTGGGGATCCACAATCTGAGGGAGATATTTACTAATTTTAATAACTCAATGAATCTATAATTATGATACACTCACTCAATATTCCCTTCGGAATACTCCTCGGGATACTCGGATACGGCAATTTCATTGTGAAGGCTGATCCAGCACGGCCAAAATCTCAAGCCTGTGCCTGAAAATCGCACATTTTCAAGTTGAACCATGACCCTGAAATCGCCCGAATTCAGCTGCTCTATTTTTGGTGGAAGAGCCAGACACTTGGCGCCCCAAACCCAAGCAACTCTCAGTTCGGTTGCCCTCTGTTCATCTACATTCATCTACCCTCGAGGAAAATTATTTGAAAACCATCCCATATCCGATTGATTAAACATTCTGATGACATTCTGTAGTGAGGGGACGTTCCAGTCAACCCAGTTGGATTCCCAGATGGATTCCCAGAGATTTCCGGGATCACGGCCCTGGCCCTGACTGCCACGGCGCCTGAAGCTGCGCCACATTCGCAGGCACGTTCCTGACAAACGCGCGTTTTCTCGCGGCGACGATCCGGGTCGCATTTGGGTTGTCGGCATGGAGGTATGATGGTAACCATTAACGGCTACTTCTGTAAGTTTCAATCCGAAAAAAGAAATTAGCTGGTTTACTGATGGTTTCAACCTTGAAAAATATGCTCGTCAATGGGGATCATCATCCCATTTGTTGGATGGAACATGAAAGAAGCATCTCAAGCCACCAAACACTTTATCATATTGTCAACGTATCCCATCCGCAACTGTGTTGGTCTTGCACTCCTGACAAGTGGTTGTGCGAATGTATGTGTATATTTGGAAATGCATATGCGCTGCGCTGCTGCTTGTCCCTGGTCTTAGTGCTTCCAGCCAGATTATCATATTGGGATAATATATATATACAGTATATATATATATAGACAAATTATATACACATCAACGAGTTTCGGTACTTCTTGCCCAACTCGTTCTGTGAATTGCTCCGTCTGTTCTATGAATCGCCCACCTTTTGAACGGAAGGGTTCACCCTTTGGTGCCAGGTCGCTCTCCCTGCAGCATCTGCGCAAAGTTGAAGGCTTCATGCAGTTGCAGGGCCATCTTCACCAAGGTTAGACCTGGCCCAGGACTCGCGATCCCTTTGGTTGGCCAAGTTACTCGAGAAAGTTGTATCATGGCTGTGTTTAATATTAATCAGTATAATCACTATGACATAATATAAAACACAACAATAAACAATAATAATAATGATAATAAAACTAATAACAACAATGACAGTAATAATGATAATAACAATAATAACAACGACAATAATAACAATAATAACAATAATAATAGGTAAATAATAAATAATAACACATAGTAACAATAATAACAATAATAATAGGTGAATAAGAAATAATAACACATAGTAAATAATAAATAATAACCATAGTGATAAATAACGAATAATAAATAATAACAATGGTGATAAATACTAAATAATGATAATAATAAAACATAAAAAATACATAAGAATAAATAAACATAAAAAAGTAATAATAATAGATAATAAATAAAAATAAAAAAATAATAATAATAAATACTACATAATAATACATAATAATAAATAATAATACGTACTAATAAATAATAAAAAGCAATAAACAATGATAATTAATAATAAATAATAAATAATTATAATTGATAATACATAATAATACATAATAATAAATACTAATAAGTATTAATAAACACTAATAAATAATAATACGTACTAATGAATAATAATAAATAATAAATAACAATAAAACATAGTAAACCATGATAAATAATAATAAATAAATATAAATGATAATAAATAAAAAAATACATAATAATAAATAATAATACGTAATAATAAATAAAAATAAATAATAGTAAAATAATAATAATAATAAACAATAACATAATAACAAATAAAAAACAAAATAATAAATAATAACACGTAATAACAAATATGAATACATAATAACAAATAATAAAAAACTATAAATGATAATAATAACAATAATGAAAACAATAATAATAGAATATATATATACAGTATTCATACTAATTCATGTTTGAACCATACTGCAAATCCAACAGCGGATTACAGTAAAAATAACTGATTCAGTGATTGTACATCATAAAATGCGACAATTTTGGGCACCTCACATTTTCTTCAAACCCCAAAAAACCATCAAATCGCTATGGCCTTTGTCACTCAGCTCCTTGATGGAGGGCACCACATTGGAGCTGAATTCCACCAAATACCTGGGCCGGTGAGCTTGAGATGCGTCAAGTGAGGAGGCACAAAACAACGCGAACACATGTTTGTAATATACATAATCTATATAAATTCCGCAGTAGGATTTTTTCCTTTTCCATCTAGGAAGTTGCAGCTCAAAATCATCAAACACGGAGGTTTTACTTTACCCAGCTATGGATCCAAGGTGCAGCACGGCACTTTCTGGACGCCGGTTATGACTTGGCACTTGGCACAGCACGAACTTGGATTTTCCCAAGGCGCGGATGGCCAAGAGGACCAACACCTCTGACCGCCACTTGCGATTAGGTGAGGGCGCGGTGAGGTCGTTTTTATCCAAACAAATTGATGGTAGAAAACACGGTTCCCTGTATCCTTAAAGCAGTTCTCGGACTTACAGCATTTGTTCACATGAACCAATGGGAAATGATCAGTGTCCCATGTGGTTGGGTCATATAATGTCATATATACAACCTGCCTTTGGCAGGTTTGGTAGTTAGCCCTTCCGTGCATCTAGGCACTAGGCATCCAATGACATAGCCAGCCCCCCCTTCCTGGCTAACAAGTTAAGAATCCTCTGGCTCCGGGGAACGGCTAGTTTATTTGACATGATCTGAATACCTTCTGGAGATTCACCTCCTTGTAGAGGAATCTGATCTTCGCACGCCACCTCTGCTTGAACTTAACTGTAACCCTTCGAGGACAAACCCCAAGTCCTACATCTTCCAAATCGAACAGGTTCCCCAGGTGCCCAACTTTGAAAGATGGAATCCACAAATGGCCATATATAAAAGCAACATCATCTTCCAAACCCTATACAACAGGGGTTCCATGTTAAACTCAAGGGGTTCCATGTTAAACTCAAGGGTTGTTAAACTTGACTTTCACCTATCTATATAACGCCCCCAAAAAAAACATGTGGCTCTAATCCATCCAATCACCATCCCCCCAACATAGACCCTGCCAAATAGGCGCTTGGAAGACTACTTTCCTCAAAAAACGAGGAATCCTTAGGGTCAACCTGTTTGTTGGGAAAATGATTTAAACTTAAACAAATTGGGAAATCATGAGATCACCTCCAAAAAGTGTAGGCTTAACATTTCTGATCTAGTTCACCTGTTCATTTTTTGGGCTTCCCATGGCTTCCCTTTATAAATTCGCCAACCGCAGCGCGTTCACAAATCTCGCTGCAAGCGCAGCGACTGCATGTATCTCCTCGACACTGGGATTGACCCAGTTGATGATCTCCTGCAGTTGGTCCCACTGAGTGTCCTTCAAGCGAGACTGGATGTCCTGCCGGGAACTCGACACGAAGCAAGAAAACACGATATATGGTGGTACAAAAAACTCCAAGAATGGTTTTTATGACGTATATGATATATCTATATTATATATATATGATATAAAATATCATTATTAATGATATATACATATCTATCTATTTGTCTATTTGTCTATTTGTCTATTTGTCTATTTGTCTATTGTCTATGTATCTATCTGTTTATCTATTTATCTATTTATTTATCTATGTATTTATCTACCTATCTACCTACCTAGCTATCTATCTATCTGTCTATCTGTCTATCTGTCTATCTGTCTGTCTGTCTATCTGTCTGTCTATCTATCTATCAATCTATCTATCTATTGTCCATACATGTCGATACGGGTTACACACCAAGTTAATAACTTATAGTTGGGGGGCAAGATCTGAAGCTGGAGAATCATGGAACATGTTGTGAAAGGGAGCGTCAACTGCTGGATTTGGAGGCTGCGGCGAAACACCCATTATTAAAGCCACATTTTTTGTCCACTCCATGTTGGAGATTATATGCATCAGCATATTTACATATGTTTACACACACACATAACACAAGTTACACAAGACGTGTGTATATAATTGATTATAATTGTACATATGTATATTATATACACATACTGACATCTACATACGGATGCTTTCCCGGCGTGGTGAAAACGTCCCGTCCCATATGCCGCGATCATCCTGAGGCCGAGTGAAAATCTCATGGCGATTCGCCAACAACGCCAATATGCCTCAAAGGCGCCAAATGAAGAACTACCTGTCTACCTGTCTACCTTTTCACTTGAAAGACCTGAGGCAAATAGTGCTTTCAATAAGAATAAATTTCATATATGTTTCAAATTATTGTAATACATACATATGTATATATATATATCATAATATTAACTATATATATTTGTCTATATATTTATATATCCATCTATTTATCTATCCATCTGTCCAACTATGTATCTTTTCCATCCATGCAACTCACCGTGACTCACCCATCCACCCATCCATCTGTCCATCTATTCATCTAATTTTACCGCTCAAAAACGAGTGATATCGATGCATCCAAGCTGCTAATGCACGAGGATTCTGCACGGTCTCGGTCCTGCGCTGGATGATTTTACCAACACAAAATCTGGGGGGTACCCCAAATCATCCAAGTCATGGATGACCATGACTTAGTATTGAAACTCATAACTTGGGGATCCCCCCTGTGCACCCCCCATCTCCATATAAGATCTAGTAATATCTAGTAAACTTCATGGAATTTCTGGGATCTGTGGTTGATTTGGGGATCCAAGCGATGGAGAGTAGGATCAGCAGCCTATACCTACAAATGTAGTCAAATATATGCATACACAGTATATATATATTATTTGTATACTATACATGGAATATACATGTGTGTAAAATTCTGAAAATACATGTTAGACTGCTATACATATCATCACACGTCCCGGACTCAGCATCTTCCTTCCACAAGACTTCCCACAAAGCCTCACCAGGAACTGGCGAGGTATCTGCTCTGGATCATCCAGACAAAACAGTTAGGATTAGGGTATCGTAAATAATCAGTGTATGCTACCAGTGGTCCATCAAAATGCCAAAAAAAAACTGACACTCCCGATAGTAAAGACCACAGGTTTCCTCCTACAGTTCTTGGTACCCAAGCCAATGAGACATGGATCTCCTGTGGCTGCTCAAAAATCATATGAGATCCCGTCTCTGGATGCAGCTCGGCTAGACAGGTGCGCAGCTGAGTTGGGAGTATGGATTCCTGCCAAAGGCAGCGAAGTCACTGCAGCGAAAGGAGTTTTGGGCTTGCGTGTGTTTTTTTTTCTCCCCCCTGTCTCGATGATCTACATCATACATCTATAATATTGTGTAACATCTATAACATCTATATAACATCTGTAACATCTATATAGCATCTATAACATCTATTATATCTATTCATATCTATAGTCCAAAGAACTGGACTGATATGAAGGGAACATACCCTCCAGTAATTTGTTACAGTTTGCAATTGGAAATGGTCCATTTATGGTTGATTGACCTATGAAACCATGGCGATAGTTTACCAGAGGGTAAATCCACCAAACAGTCATAGAGGTCTCCATGCAAAAAGACAACTTTTGACCGCTGTTAAAACTGATATGTTATATGTTCTTAATTTTGAGGCTTTCAACTTTTCTATCTGGGGGGTGCTTTAACTTACATGGAGGATCAGCTAAGTCAGCAACTGGTCAATTACCCTTGTTAGCAAATCATGCGATGGGATTACCTCAACTTGCAGACTTGCATATATATATATATATACTGAATACATAAATACATATATAAATACATAAATACATAGATAAATAAATACATAAATAAATAACTAATAACTACATAAATAATAAATAAACAAACAAATAAATAAATATATATATATATATATATTTATATAATTACATACAATATAATATATACATGTATAACTATATACAATATTAAAATATATTACAGTAAATACATTATGACAATAACAACAATATCAATTGTTATGTTCTGACCCCATGTACGTAACCAGTCACGAACTGGGATCCTCTAAGTATGTTATATTCCCTCTAATGCCAACCCTGGATTTTTATTCACCCCTGACCTGTTGATCATTGGGGAGGGTACCATTTCAGTAGCGGATCATCACTTGGGGGGGCTATCTCCTAATTTCAACAGCAGCCTCAGGGAATTAATCCGGCAGCCGAAAGAATCAAAGATGATTTTGCCAGCGAAAAAAACTCCATTCTCTCAGGGATCCAAAAAGCAAAGGAGCTGATGACACCAGGGCCTCCAAATCTTCCAACCACCCTTCACGCAGAAGCCAAGAGATGCCGCGTTTCTCGCACCTGTCCACGGGGCTCGCGAGAACAGTAAGGGAGAAATTTGGGGATATCTTGGGAATATACCAGGCAGTTCATGGGGAAGTGATGATATAGAATAGGACAACTATTTCTCCCAACTTGAGATGTTGATTGAAAGCTGGTGCCTGAAATGGTTTCCACAGCCTTGAATTTACGGTTTTCATCCTGATAATAATTTAGCAATGATTAAAGTGTAACTAATTGATTTAGGGAGAAGTACCCTATTTTCAGACGCAACTAGAGATGGGGCCCTCTGATAGTGGGTCTTCTAAGGGTCCAACCAAGATGCCCAACAAAATTGGTTTTAACTAATCAGAATGGTTGTGCACTTCATTTTGATTCATTTTTGTAGGTCAAAACTAGAAAGCTTTGCAGGGTTTTCCAATTGTAGCTTTATTAATTTGGATTACAGGTGTGCCTTCTTTGCAATCCAACGTCCTACTTGGCAGCATTAAACCACGTAAATGCCTGGTTCCAAGGAACATGGATTGGACATCTATGTTGGTGAGCATTTATTCATCCACACGAGTTGAACTTGAAGGAAGCCAAGGGCCAAGTGGACGTGCAAAACCCCTTGATACACACATATGCTGCATGTTGTACTTATTTATTATCAATGATTATACATCTATATCTTATTGTATATCACCCATATCTCAAGCATCGATTATATATTATTGATTGAAAGCCTCCAGTTATCATGATTTTCCCATTACAACGAGGTGACGCAATGGTGGAATCTTGCTGGGCTTCCGCGCGGGGGACTGCTGTGTGGGAGGCTGCTGTCGGAGCGCAACACATCTTCCGAGGAGCTGATGTTCGCCAGTTTGAACTTCTGATCTGGGAAGATTTCCTGATGGAAGGTGAACGTCATGCTAGAATAAAGCAATGTCGTCAACCATCCATATATATATATTATAAACAAAATGATGGCTTCAATCCCAGCCATCGCAATGGTAGAGTTGAGGATGGTGGAACCGTTTTAGCTTTGCTAACATTACCCTCCAGTAAATTAACATAGACTCTGCCAAATAGGGGTTGGGAGATGAGTTTCCACTAAACATCGGTTATTTGCAGGGGCAACCGGTTCATTTAGCAGAGGGTAAGATGTCTGAGAAAGAGACCTGGGGAACTCACCATCAACCAATCCACTATCCATGTCTGGTTTGGTGATATCAAACTGTACGAGGTGACCAGCTTGATCATCCTGGAGATCCCAGGTCCCAGCTTTCCGAATCCACTACTGGCTGACTTGGTCTCTTCGGAAAGGTCGTTTCAGGTAGATGATCCTCCAAGACTATCCAGTTCCCAAGGGTTGAACCATGGGTGCATCAGGCTGTACTCAGTCACTAATCCCAATGAATTGGTGCTTCTCCAAATAGATAACCCTATGGAAACAGTTGGGAACTGACCAAACATTCTAAAAACTCATGTCTTTCCACTTTTTCCTTTACAAAACCACTTGAAGAGGTACTAGGCTCGCCCGGCGCCGGGAAAACCCCCAGGCACCTGATAGACGCGAGTCATCTTGCCTTGGGTGGTACCCTCCAGTGGTACGTTGGTTTATAATCCCCATTAACTAGTTCGATATAACATGATATAAGCCCCTAACCAACCCTAGCTATATATATATATAATTAATTATATGTGTATAGGACTTATAAGCCAACTTAGCTAACAATTGGGGCACCAGCATGTGGAGATATATGGGGCATCTGGAAGAAGGAATTGAAGGACACAGAAAACATCTCATTCTAATCTTGTGGCAAATCTTAAGCACACCACTAAAAATCGAATTAGTAAGTGGGGCATGCACATCGCCCATGTGAAAAAACAATGACCAACCAGTCGCTTGGTGATTTACCCATTACTGGTTGACTAGATGGTTGTATGTTACCCTCCAGTAAATTAAGATGGACCCTGGCAGATAGGGGTTGGAAGATTCGTATCCACTAAACATGGTTTATTTTCAGGGTCTATGTTAATTTACCACAGGGTATCGTTTTATGTATTATTATATCATATATTTTATATCACCATGTTTGTTGCCTAACCTCCCGTTTTCCTGTAAGTCACGTACACTAACCTTCCCAACAGTTGCTGACTCCTACTGTTAACCAACCAGAGTTTACGAATCGTTGGCGGCTTATGATTCTCAAATGTATATAATATATGGGAAAACATGTAGATGTATAAAAATACGATATCCCAATGCTTGATGTGGCTAGTTAAACCCTTCTATTGCATTCTATTGCTTCAAGCTATATCATGACATTTCTTTCTCCCAAAAGTAAGAAATATGCATGCTGAGATTCCTATACCATTCACCACCCTTTACGTTTGATTTTCTCTCTCGCTCTCCCTCCCTGCACCCTTTGCAATCACCCAGGAGAATTTATACCTTCCGGCAATGACATACCTATGGCAAATCATCATTCTTCATAAGTCAGTCATATATAGATGGTCCATTTCCAATGGCCATGTTTGATGGCTAGGAGGGTACACGTGCTGATTTTCCAATCACCACCAAGCGCCACCAAGCCGCAGCATCGTTCCGCAATGCTTTGCGATGCCTTGCGATCCACTCGGCCACCGATTCGGTGCATGGTGGAGGTGTATTCCCGGGCATACCTGGGCCCCGGACGACCGGCCCGGAACGTCATTCTGTAACAACTTGATCTGAATCGGTCCCCCAAGATACTCGCCGTCTGAACCAGCCAAGAAGTACAGAGAAGACGTAATAACAACAATGGAAGTAACAAAAACATGATTGAAACTCAAAAAACATCGATGTTTTGAGTTACTGCATATCTTTTTGATATTGTGATACATGTCAATTATCAAATAATATGCGCCAATAGTTGTGACTAATTGCAAGTACTACTGTGTTTGTATACATCTTTTTTTTGGTACTTGCCATTGCCACAGGAATGATTGTTAATTGCACATAGCCAAGAAGAAAGTGATGTCAATGGGATTTTCATGGCTGAGCGGCCACTACACAGGGCTCCACCATCTTCAAATTATTTGGGGATCTACTCGTTTCAAAGACCACCCTGCCAATATCTTGCTGATATTTTTCGAATAGTTCAGTTGTCTACTTAAGTCTCGTTTCCAATTTGATTCTTGGTACATCTGCTTTGATATAATATGTGTGTATATATAGATATGTATGTATGTATATATATATATATACATACATATACATATATATATATATATCCATCTATCTGTATTGATCCCCAACAAGATAGAACAGTATTTCCAGAATATTCTAAGCGAGGTTACAGTGAGGTTTCCCACAAAAAAAACAAGCTTCCAACTTTTCCATGACTTTAGCTTATTGGGAACTGCAATGGGGCGGGGCACCTTTCATCCCGGCCCGGTTAAAAACCGCTGTCCGCCCGGGTGCTCGAAGAACATGGCAGCGCAGCCCGGTGTGTTTTTCAAGCTCTCCACCAGGTCGTCTCCTTCCAAGACATACATCTCCTGGGAGAGTTGAGGAAGTCATATACAATGACAATATAACGGCATGTATAAAGACAAAAATAGTAATACAGTAGTAGTACTACTAAGAATAATGACAATATATATATTAATTATACATATACACGCAGAATACCATGTATATATAGACTTACACCATCTTACACCTATATTCCACTGTGTAGTTTCTGGCTCTTCCGTATGTCTCTAGCGCGGAATTACGCAGCGAGGTGCTGCGAAGGTCTTCGCAATGAGGTAGGAATGATGCGGCAAGTTGTCCACCTGGGAAGTTGCCGCGCCATGAGGCCATGGCTTGACCGGCAAATTTCACGGGAGAACGAAAGGATCGGACATATTCTATGGACATGTCTATGAAAATAAGGGGAATCTCTGGGAAAATGACGATCATTTAGTCTAGATCATCTGAAATAAAGCCATTTGGGGAATAGTTCCACCTACTAACCATGCTTCCAGTTAGGTCCGGACATATCTATGGAAAAATGTATGAAAAACTGAAACGAATACGGTTGACATGATATGAGCTGGGAGTCTAGTAACTTATCAACGTGGCTCCAAGCCACTTGTATACTGGACTCGTCATACTCAATGTTTTATAACTGCATGTGTATATATATATACGTAATTATATATATATACGTAATTATATATATATACATATACACTTATAGAAATATGTATGTGTCTAACCGGTTTACTCGAAACCACCGATGTACCTTGTCCTAAGCAACCCCATCTCGGCATTGGGGACCCAGGGATCACGGATCAGGCAGGGCGCATAGAGACTCAGCTCCTCAAAGGGATGGATGCCAGTGACGTCTTCAGCATCTGCATCCCTGTCGTAGCCTTCGATGAAGCTATATTCTCCTGCAGCTGGTGATACCAACCTCCCGAGCTATCCTGGAATTTATCACAGTTAAGGTTCACTGGCTGGGAAGTTCATGACCCTCGGGCGTCATCAGACGTGGCTGGGAAATCCCCGAACTAAATGAAGGGACATGCTTCATCACCAGGGTAGATATTAGGGTTTATGGTGGAGATTTTGAAGTAATTATATGGATGCTGTTGCGTTTTTTTTCAGTGACTCGAACTTCACGACACGTTAGACCTTGCTGGATCTATGTGGCTTGGGCTAGGGCTCACCAGAACCACCAACCTCCATCTACAGTAATGTGAGGTTCACCCAATCATAAACCTACCATTTGGGGATGCTACTGTCGGGAATAGTTTACCATTGGGTTTACCGTTGGGTTTACCATTGGGTTCACCATAGTAATTAACCCTTTGTGCCGGTTAATTAAGTCTAGCTGGTCGATCTGGTTTCAAGGTCATCCTTGGGAAGTCCCAAGAGGCAACAGCAAATTCACATTTGGTTATCGGTCAAAAGCCTGGTGCCCGGATGGTAGCCTAAAATATCTGGTTAATGGATGGTTACTCCCCCAAATATTTACTCATAATATATACTAATGATAGGTTTTGAATGGGTTTCACCAAATTTTGACCCATCTCCATTTCTACAGCAACCCCTCGAAAAAAATAGAAGAGCAGAAAGACAAACAGGGGGTCGGAACGGAAACCCAAAAGAAAAGGGGAAACCAAACCGCCGAACCCTGCATCAACGAAAACAAGCGCCTTTTCTAACCAGGCACTTGAGCCAAAACATCCATAGCGTA
>Ga0126342_10014495_pt1 | contig 13909 bp, 12 predicted proteins | sample Cyp1metagenome_FD_92528 | JGI IMG/M metagenome (GOLD analysis project Ga0126342, IMG submission 92528) | Coral microbial communities from Lord Howe Island, Old Settlement Bay, Australia - Cyphastrea 1 metagenome | ecosystem: Host-associated > Invertebrates > Cnidaria > Coral ...
CCCCAAACCCCAGAAGTTGGTAGACAAGGCTTCCCTGGCTACCCCTCCAAACTGCACTAGGAAACTAGTCCAACTCATCAGCTTGAGCAGAATGAGTCAACGTTGATGTCGCAGCTACTGTCAATGAATTCCCTTTCCAGTCGGATGCATTGCTGCCAACAAAAACAACGGTGATGTTTTAAACTGGGGTGCATTACAGTTAAGGCCCTTTTACCAATTCTAAGTACTTATAACCCCATTTATAGAATGTCTTTTATCCCATAGAAATAACCAGTTAGTTCACTAATAGCCATGGCAATTTGCCATGGCCATGACTGTATGGTCATTGGTCATTCATTCGGCTGACTTTGACAAAACTGCTGGCTGTGGTGATGCCGTGGATGGCCGTGGGCGTGCCGTGGATGGCCATCGCGAAGGAAGCAAATACAGAAAAATGGCCATGGCTATTAGTGAACTAACTGGTTATTTCCATGGGATTATACATTTCTGTTAGTACTTATAACAGGTAAAGGGCCTTAACTGTAGACCAAACACCATGTACCCGAATCGTTCTACCCTCGATTGTAAGCCAGTCTCCTCACCGACGCCGACCGCTTGGCGCAACTGGAATCTTCTGGACTTTCGTCGGATTGGCAAGGTACCCCACAGGAAGGCGAACTTTGGCATGATATGCCATGTTGTGGGAAAACAACGTATCCTGGGCTAAACCAACAAAGATGTGGAACTGTAGAAAGCCCTATGGTTTTTATTGGGGAACATCTGCAACTGGATGTGTTTCCCCATCTATGTTAGTTTAGATACCCCTTTTGGTGTGACCAATCCCTGTGGGGTTACCTTCAAGGCGAAATGCAACAGTTCAACACCTCACTGGTGACATATGCACCTATTCTTCCAATTAATCTCTACTTTTCAGTAGGAAAAACCAGTGCTTGGAGCAACTACTGAGTTTGCCCAAAGTTCCTATGCACGTGGGTTGCATCTCGGTACATCTCGTCTAAACGAACGGTTGAACCCAACTACTAATCTGTGTCTGACTGCTTAAATGGCTACTTGCTGACCAGTCGTGAAATGATGAATCCCATACCATCTGGCTATTTAACATAGCCATGGAAAATCCCTTATAAATGGAGGTTTTAATGGGAAAATAATCTATGAATGGGCCACCTTCCATGGCTATGTTAAATAACAAGATGGTATAAACTCAATAAACTCAAACAGCATGAGCCCAGGCACCTCATATCAGAACCCCTCACTGCATATGAAATTAAAGAGGCATCAAACGCAGGTATCACCTATATCACCTATATAAAGAAATATAAAGAATATACACTACAAAGAAATACGCAACACTAAGTTCTGAAATCATCCCTACCTTCCACGAGAGAGCCAAAGCACTCGACCGCGCGGTCGTAGTACTGCGCATCCTTTGTGATACCCGCCTGTGCTGGTCACATATCAAGATACCAGCAATGTGAGCTGTAGATTTTGTTGTAGCAATGCGGTTAAAACAATAGTAAACCACCCATTTGGGAATGGTTTATACCATCTTGGTTTATTGTTTTACCCACATCAATTGCATAGCTAAGTTGATAAATTGCTGACCTGTTATTCATACGGGAATACACCATTTATAAAAAATAATATACAATTTTATGCATTACCATCTGGCTATTTAACATAGCCATGGAAAAACACCAGTTTTAATAGGTAAACCCAGGTAAACCATCTATAAATGGACCATTTTCCATGGCTATGTTAAATAACCAGAGGGTAGTTTTTTGGGGGTTATAAAGCACTTTGTACCTTGCAAGGCTCACCTTGTATCATATCATGTGTACGGTATATATCTGGGCAAATTCGAATAATTCACACGAAAAACAAACGAAAAACAATGAAACACATACCGTTTTGGGAGATATTTGGGGAAAAAACAACTTCATTTTTTGTGTAAGGATTGTTTTTATAGGTACCATGCTTTCTTCAAGGTTCACACGTTTTTTGGGACGAATAGCAACCATCATTCTTGGAATTTTATCGTAAGACAATGCTATGTCATTGTGCCAAATGCCCGTCAGACACCGCTAGCCGCAAATCGGTTATGGCGAAGACACCATATGTTAATATCCCACATTCGCCCGATGTGAATGTTGGCTACTCAAATCGTGCCCACACTTTTGGCCCGAAATACCAGTTATAAGTCAGTGAAATAAGCCCATTTATATGGAATGACAGCCCCCTTGAAATAATCATTTACTTGGTGGCTCAGCCCACGAATCCTAAGTGGGCTATAACCCCAGTTCTAAGCGGATTAACCGTACTTATCACAAATCATTGGGGTTATAACCCACTTACGATTCGTGGGTAGTTCGCCACCAAGTAGAACCATAAACATGTCTGGTTTCTACAGCTAAGGCCCGAAATACCAATTATAAGTACTAAGAAAACACCATTTATAGAATGTCTTTTATCCCATAGAAATAACCAGTTAGTTCACAATAGCCAGGGCCATAACTGTAGGCCTTTGACTGCATGACCCCTGGGAGCACCTTTGCATCATAGAGGGTGATGAGCCCTGCGCAGATCTGCCCCACAGCCGGGTTCCTTGGGGAATTGCGGTGAACAAATGTTGGGAACATGTGGATATGATGCCAACAAATGGGTACTTGGGGGGGTACAGTTCAAAAAAAATAAGTGGAGATAGAACTATAGTTATAAGGGTTATGACCCACGTGTTGGTGGTTATTACCATACGTAGTTATATATACCCATTACAGTTATGGCCATTTATTAGTTAATAACTGGTTATAAATGGGATTATACATTCTATAAATGGGATTATACATTCTATAAATGGGGTTATAAGTACTTATAGTTGGTAAAGGGCCTTAACTGTAATGACTCCAACTGCACCTTCGAGTAGTTGGTTAACTTGGTTAACTTGCACATGGAATTTACAGGACCCCCGCCCAGACTGATCAATGGCCATTTCAGGAACCCAAATTGGAGGTACCTACCATATATAAGGCCTATTCTTCAGGCCTATGTAAGGGGATATGCCCCCCAAATATGGCCAAACATATGGTACTTTTACGTACCTACATTTTAGGATCCTGAAATTCCAATACCACTGATGGAATCTTCATTCCCATCATCTTCCCAAACAGAAAGGAATCCGGATCCCATCAGCCAGGGGGTTCCCATAATTTCCATGGATATAACCAGGCTTAAACAAACAGGAAGCAAGGTGAGTCAACCATGATTTCAGTAACACAATATTTCATGTTTTTTTTTTACAAAGTGGGGCCCCTGGATAGCAAAGTTGGTGAGCATAACTCCAATAACTATGGTTTATGGTACTTATAACTGTAGCTACTGGGGATTATCAACCAGCTTATATCTGGGGGGGCCCACATAATCGACATAATCCCTTAGTCCTTTTCACAACATACCTCCCATTAGACATGAACTTCCAAAATATTCACAGATCCTTCATCCTTCATCCCATGGGTTTTCGTAAATCGGGAAATCCCCCATTTGGATCCCACAAGATCACCAAAAATCACTGACTGCAGGGTAGCTGCCCAAGATCTGGCTCTGGATCTAAAGCCCATTTTACCCTGACACAAAGGTGCATGAATCTTTTAACACAAGCGAGTTTGAAAGGTTGCGATAGTAAGTTGGTTAACCATAAAGTTTTTTTTTGGGGATATAACCAAAGTCTATATATACCCCCATTCACTATAGACTATAGATATCTATAGTGAATGGGGGTAACAAACCAACTTAATACCTAAAGGGTCTGACCTTGTCTAGATGTTTCCCTTAAAATCCATGACACCAGCAGAGATCCTCTGGGAAACCCTGCGCGAAACCACCATTTTCCATCATATCCTGCAAGGTTTCCTCGTAATCCTGCGAAGAAGCCCGGCAAAAATCCGACTGGAAGGATCATTCCAGTTGACATGGCCAATCTTACATAGCCTGCAAAAAATGACAAATTCTTAGCTGGTGAACGTAGATGATCCCGATACCAAAAGAATAAGCCGGATCAGTTGCTACCTGCAAAGCCTGGTTTCTTCGCCCCATTTCATGTGTTTTCCATATGGTTTTCCCACTTCATCCACTGGGGTACAACCCCACTTCAGCAGTCAGAGGGATGATTCTCCAAGAAGCCCCCTGCAGAATTCTGGCCATTTGTATACCAGTTCTAAGTCAGTGAAATAACTACCCCATTTATGGAATCATAAGCCCATGTATAATCATCTAAAACTGTTAAAAGGCCTTAACTGTGGCTCGTCGTTTCAACCCTTTGGAACCAAAATCACACTTCTTCCTCAAGAGCGTGGGCCTTTTCAGAGCACCAGGGGCATCCAGGGGACATTTGGGGACATGTTCATCGAAATGTTCCACATATGATAAGAAGGAAATAATTGTCTGGTTGGTGGTTGAGCCACCCCTCTGAAAAATATGAGTTCGTCAGTTGGGATGATTATTCCCAATATATGGAAAAATAAAATTCATGTTCCAAACCACCGACCAGTTGTAGTAACATCACACGCATGTGCGAACACCACAGATATCCCTGACGATCTCTGCGTCAGAGCGTCAGGCGGACAAGCTGGGCATGCAAGCTCAGCCAGTGTTGTAATTGCTCCGGGCATATAAATGCATCTAGCTTCATGCCAAGTTGCTCCTCGATGAGCGGGTGTATCTTTAGATTCCATTCCCCGGCTGCAGAACCTGCCGTAAGAATCCCATTGACCCAATCATCTGCCAGGGGCAAGCCGTCCTCGCCCCTTGCAGCCAGTCTTGCGCCGCTTCGAGGCAGTGAAAGAAGCTGTTGCATGAAACCCCCATCCAAGAACTGGTTTACCATCACCCAGATAGAACCTGGGGTGAACAGTGAACATGTTCTGTTACTTGAACGGGATTTTTGGCCCTTTTTTGGAGCCTCTGGCAATCTCGTCTGGCAATCGAAAAGTGGTGGAAAACCACTTGCTGAGTTGGGAAAAAAATACCATGTGGATATTCCTGCACACGATGCAGGTTTGTCTGAAAATTCGGCAAAAATTAATGGTTTAAAGGTTTCACGTTCCCTCTAAAAAATATTTGAAACAATATAGTATGTCCATAGCGATGTTCGTTTGACTTTCATGTGTTCGTGCAAGTCTTTTGTCGATTGGTTCCATGGTCCAGATTCATATAATTTATACATGGTTAACTATAAATTTGATAATGTTTTCCTTTCAACTTCCCCAATTGGATTACCACGGATATGAAATATCCACGCCTGTTTACTGCCTAGTTAAATCAACATAAATATACATATTTATAGAACACAATGTTTTTTCCTAAACACATGATCTAACGTATACAAATGGTGATTTTTTCGATATGTATGTTAACTTGCTGGAGAACATATCCCACTATATCCCGACACACATGGTTGCATTGAAGAACACATCACCTTGAAAAACACCACATCCTCCAATCACCTTTTGTTAATCCAACATGTTTTGCTGGAAAATTCCCCCATGTGCTTCGAACATTTTCCTATCGGAACCGCCATTTGTAAGGATTCCCCAGATAACCATGTTTCATTACCGGAGGGTAAATTGGCATTTTTTTCCTCGATCAATCCCAGTAGTTGCTGGTGAAACCATGTTTTTTTTTGGGAAAAAACTAGTTGCCAAAAAAAACATGTATATAAACGTGTTTTTAAACTAGTTTTAAACATGTACAAAAAAATACTACCAAAATATTTTTTTGGGGAAATCATTACGATACTATTTACTATTTAAATTTAATGGCTACACTCCTGTAAACTAACATAGATGTCGAGAACCAATCATTTGTGGATCATTTTCCTACGAAAAACATCGGTGTTCCACACCTATGCGAATTTACCAACGGGTACTCGTTCGTTTCTTAACATAGCTATGGAAAAATGTTCCTCTATAGATGATTCATGATGATTTACTATCAAAAATAGTGGATTTTCATAGCTACCTTTTCATTCCCAACATGTAAACCCGCCAATCATAACCCCATAGAAACAACAATAAACATAATTCTCATTTCGGGCCATAACTGTAGAGATTCCCCATTTCTGCAGTCATGGCCCAAAATACCAGTTCAAAGCCAGTGAAACCGCCACATTTATGGAATAACCCTATTCGTAACCATACAAATAATCAAAAAAAACAACTGGTAAGGGCCTTAGCTGTATATTATTCAGAAAATACCAACTATGGGTTATTAACTATGGCATATATTAATGGGTATAACTATGGTAAAACTGAGATTCACCATTTCTGGTGGATTGCCAGTGGGATAATATCATTGGTAAAACAATAGTTGCGATAACTATATATGTATATATTATCTATTTTTCTGTATATTAGATATCTGGTTGGTGGTTTCAACCCCTCTGAAAAATATCAGTCAATTGGGACTATTATTCCCAATATATGGAAAAATAAAATTCATGTTCCAAACCACCAACCAGTATAATATACCCCCTGGTAAACTAACATAGCTATGGAAAATCACCATGTTTAATGGGTAAATCAACTATAAATAACAATTTTCAACAGCTAGTTTACCAGAGGGCACTTGATGGCTCATCCCACTTAGTAAGTGGGTTATAACTTATAACCCCAATTATAAGTGGATTAACCCTACTTATCCCATGTAAATCACTGGGGTTATAACCCATGTATATATACAGTGGATTTCCCATTGAAAAAAAAACACACACACCGGAGGTCCAACTCAGCGAACCGCCGTGAAGCCGCACCTGGATGGCCCGATCGTTGTCGAAGCCCTTGGCCAAAACGTGGCCTGGGGCATGGGACCCCCGGATGGTACCCTGGCCCGTAGAGGCATTTCATTTCAATGAGTTTTAGCGGTAAGTTACAATGTGGGGCCCCCCCAGTTATAAGTTGGTTTATAATCCCCAGTAACTACTTCGTTATAAGTACCATAAACCATAGCTATTCGAGTTATTAACCAACTTAGCTATCTAGGGGGTCCCACTTTGTAGCAAATAAACAAAATAAACCAATCCGCAATCTGCAGCCTATATCTCTATGGCCACTTCAGGAATCTAAATTGGAGGTACCTACCATATATAAGGCCCATGTAAGGCCTATGGGAATATCCCCCCAAAAAATGGCCTTATATGGTACAGTACCTCCATTTTAGGATCCTGGAATTCCCATTGATAAAAGTGCTGGCTAATGGATGGTTAAATATGGTTCATGGAAAATAAACGGAACCCCCTAGTTATGATGATTATGGAAACTATAATTTAAGGATCATGGTATTGTACCAAAGCATGGCGCATAATTATTATCATTTAATATGGATAATGATAGTAATGAACAAAATGGCAAATGATGAACAATGGGTACTAATTAACATTGTTATTTTACCAAAGTTCTACCCATTCATATGCAATGTCAATAACCCATAGTTGTTTGTTTTCAACATCATGTTAAAGGAACAATAGGTAATATTGAACATAATATACAAATGAATGTCAATGTCAATGAAAGTGACGACAATAGCAATAGATACACTATATATATACTGCATATATCTATCTTGATTATATACATAAATACATACATACATACATACATACATACATACAAAAATACATACATACATACAGACAGACAGACACACAGACAGACAGACAGACAGACAGACAGACAGACAGACAGACATACATACATACAGACATACATACATACATTACATGTGTATATATATATGTGTTTTCATTACATATGTAAAATTGATTCTTAGATATGTCCGTGTTTAATCTCGTGCTGATGGGTGTGAGTATTTGCAAAACTTATAGAACCATTGCTGCTATGCGCAGAATTAGGCATTCAAATACGCATATATATATATATGCCAGTTGGTGGTTTTAACCCCTCTGAAAAAATATCAGTCAGTTGGGATAATTATTCCCAATGTATGGAAAATAAAAAAAGTGTTCCAAACCACCAATCAGTATGTGATCATTGTTGTTGTTGTTGTTGTTATCAACATTGTTCCTTCTTATTCTCCTTGCTTTTGTCCGTATATAATGTAAAGGGCCCAGGATGCTATCGTGGTGTAGTCATACAACGGTTTATGCGGTTCTTCTAACTACTAGATGTTGTATTGACTTTCTTAGGCCCATGGATTTCTCAAGGGTGCACCGCATAACCCCATCAAAACCCAACAGGCAAGCCACAGAAACACAATGAACACCCAGTAAAACTGAAAACCAACAAAATTATCAGAGCCAACTCTGTTCTTTTTTTGAAGCAAACCAGCTAAACCAACAAGTTTTGTATAAATGGTGCCAGCTGGGCTGTTGTGGCCTCTTAGGCGGACGCCCACAAAACCCACACCATTTGAACTCACCAAAACCTGAAAAAGCAACCCCCAAAAAACTTAACTATGTATATATATATATATGTATATATCACAAATAATTTAATATATATATATATATATATATTTATAATTACAAAACTATACAACCCAACATTTTACGATCATGATATCTTCCACTATACGCTTATTGTATTTTGGTATTTTACAAACTACCCAAGCAGCGTTTACCCAGTTGTGACCTTCCGCCCCCGGCATTCCGGATGTTAGTTGTGACTGAATCCAAAATGTAGATCGCAATACTGGCTGCATTTCCACTGTACAGTTTGGCGGTGGATGGTTGCGAAATCCTGCGCTAGTTGATACATGATTTATCCATGTCTGTCCCATTATTTAGATAAAGGGTTTCAACCATCCAAGGTGATGCAGGATTTCTTCCATCCACAGTATGGCCATGACAACTCCTGAGGAATCTCGACTTGGGGGATCATCCTAATCAGCAAGTAACTGGTGAACGATGGTTATTCACCACTGATCCGTGGGGTGATCCCAAAAAAGTACAAAACAATATTCAGATCCATCCAAATTATGCGTGTATATATATATATATATATCCCAAATATCTATCCCAATTGTACCATGATTTGTTGGAGAGTTTCCCATTTGTATCAATATCCCGTTAAACTACCATTTAGAAATCATATCAGTGCCAAGAGTTCGGGTGGCATTCTGCAAGAACATGTCGGTTGGTTGCCTTTGTGTACTCTGTCGTGGATGCGTACACATCACTGAAATTCTCCGGGAGCCGCTCCTTCGGCTGCCAGCCGGCGTGGGCATACCCAGTAGGTGACCCAGCCAATTCGATGTCACGTCCTGTTGGACGAGCCTGATTTTCCATGCCTGCTGAGTGTGCTTCCTTCCTTGTGCTGCAGTCATTAGAGGACCCAACCAAACCACGACAACACATAAATTTATAGGGTCCATCCCATTAAAATCACATTCCCATATTGTTGGAGAATTTTCATTGGTTAATGCTACTCATGATTGTTATCCCATGGTTAACATATAGTTCTTGATGGTAAGAATGTTAATCACAAGCATAATTATTCACCATAGTATGATCAATATCCATTACTAATGTTAATACTGCAAAATATTACATACTTATCATGCTTACTGTCAACTGGATATAAACATGCTTAAACAGTACTATGGTTAACCATGGTTCAAACATATGGTTTTTACTATTCCACCAAATATCTAAACCTCCATTATACGTTCCCATTGATAAAATTGACCATATGATATCTGATAATTAAACATGTGCTTGGTGGCTCATCCCGCTTAGTAAGTGGGTTAGTTCACCTCAGTTACCAGTAGTACCGCACAAGGCGGTGGCGGAAGTTTCAAAAATAGGAAAACCATAGGAGAGGTGATTTGTTGTGAATCACGGATGGCAGAGCGAATCCACTGATGGACCGAAAGGTGGCTGGAGTTGTGTTTTTTGGAGTGGTTGCAGTGGTTGCAGCGGCCACCGCACCCACAACTGCTGGATGTAGTGTGGTGTAGTGCAGCTGTAGCTGTAGTTGTTGTGTAGTTAGCGTGGTGCAGTTGCAGTTCTAGTTGTAGTTGTGGTGTGGTGTAATGAGTGTAGTGCAATGTAATGTAGTGTAAGGTAGTGTAGTGTGCTGTAGTGTTGCGTGCTGTGGTGTGGTCTAGTCTAGTCTAGTGTAGTGTGGTGTAGCGTAGTGTAGTGTAATGTAGTGTACTTTTAGTTGTAGTTGTAGTTGTCGTTGAAGTTGTAGTTAGTGTGTGTAGTGTCGTGTCGTGTCGTGTCGTCTCGTGTCGTGTCGTGTAGTGAAGTGTAGTGTAGTATAGGGTAATATAGTGTAGTGTAGTGTAGTGTAGTGTAGTGTGGTGTAGTGTAGTAAAATGTAATTAGCGTAGAGTAGTGTAGTTGTAGTTGTAGTTGTAGTGTGCTGTAGTGGAGTGTATGGTAATTGAGTGTAGTGTAGTGAAGTGGGGTGTAGTTGTAGCTGTAGTTGTAGTTAGTGTAGTGTAGCGTAGTGGAGTGGAGTGGAGTGGAGTGAAGTGGAGTGTAGTGTAGTGTAGTGTAATTAGTGTAGTGGAGTTGTAGTTGCAGTTGCAGTTGTAGTTGTAGTTGTTGCTGTAGTTGTAGTGTAGTGTAGTGTAGTGGAGTGTAGTGTAATGTAATTAGTGCAGTGTAGTGCAGTGTAATGTAGTGTAGTTGTAGTTGTAGTTTGAGCTTTAGTCGTAGTTGTAGTTGTAGTGTAGTGTGGTGGAGTGTATAGAGTAGTGTAGTGGTGGTTGTAGCTGCGAATGCTACAAAACCCCTTACGTTTTGCTCACTTTTGACATGGTGCACAATCCCTTGCGCTGGCCACGCGAAACAACATCTGAACGTCCAAAAGTGTACCCCTCAGTTTTTAACTTGGAGATGTGCTTTGCGGCACAAACCGCATACACTTTTTGAACATCTCAACTTCCAAAAGTGCTCTGAACGTGGTGTGTTTTTAACATTTTGACTTCGAAATGTGCTTCGCGCCACGACGTCGTGCACGGAACCAGCATCGCAACTTCCAAAAGCGCAAAGAACGTGGAGTGCTTTCTACATTTTGACTTGGAAATGTGCTTCGCGCCACAACATTGTGCACTCTTTCAACATCTCAACTTCCAAAAGTGCTCTGAACGTGTAGTGTTTTGTACATTTTGACTTCCAACTGTGCTTCACGCCACAACGGCGTGCAATTTTTTATCTCTCATCTGGCCACATGGCTCCGCACCCGCCGCTTTAGCGAGCCTACTTTTCGACCTTCCGGAGCCACAAAATATTGCAAAAACACAGTGCTTCGCGACTTTGCTACCTTTTCGCGCGCCTGCATCTTCTTTCTTCTCACTCTTTCTCTGCTCTGATATTCTCTCTTCTGCTCCTCTCTTGTCTGACTCTTCCCACCTCTGCTTTTCCATCTGTATGTTGTCGGAAGTTTGACTTCTAAACTTCCTTCGATACGTCGATTAACCCTACTTAAGACTTAACCCATGTAAATCCATGGGGGTTTTCAGCACCCCGGAAGTCGAGTCTCCAGATTCGTCATAGTCGACGAAGCTCGGCTGGATCTCAGCGATCGGCCCACGGCCGGTGCAACGGTGGTGACGACTCATGGCATTCCCAAGGTGGATATCCGTGGGGCCGTGGAGATCCCTTAAGAAAAATGGTGACTTAACTTAATGGTGACTTAATGGGATTTCATGTGATTTCATGGGGTTCAAAAAGATTTTAACAATGTTTTTCATGGAATTTCAAAGGATATAGAATTGGAGGATACTGATATTTGTTTCACGTACTTGGGGGTGCAGACCGGGGATGACTTTTATGGGTTTAACCATGCTTATACCACCCGAACTAATCCCTACAACTATGGTTATATACGCCACTTACTAGTGGAACTGCACCTCCAAGTACTGTATAGAGAATCTGACTTGAGTTACAATGAGAGGCTGGAGGGAAGGAGATCTGCGGTGATCAAGGCATGAAAGGATCTAGAATCTAGAATCTAGAATCTACAATGGATAAAATCACAAGACTAGACCAAATAAGAGTTGAAAGGCACCAGGCCAAGCAAGTCCATTCAGCGCCTGCCCAAATTTCGCCCCATGCAAGAAGCTCTTCACATTCAGCTTCATCAGGCACGTTGGAGCCTGATTGAGGAACAACATCTGGATGTGCCTTCGCCGCTGCTGCCATTTCTGCGTCTTGGCTGCTGAGCTCAAACAAGAAGGTACCGCCATTTTCGGAAATAGGACGCTTCCCATTTACAGTTCATCATCCTCCAGGGCATTCTGTTGGTTCTTGGCGCCTTAGTCAGATGCTCAACCAATGATGATAGTCAACCAAACCACATGGAACTCTGCCCGTGCGATGTCAAGAACCAAGTCTTTCAGGCCAAGCAGTTGAAGACGACAATCCCTTGAATCTGGAAGCCATAACAAAAGGTTGGGTTCGTTAGCCAGTGGGGAACCTATGGAAATCATCCCAAAATCTTGCTACTTTGTAGAAGGCTGACATATAAGGAGATGTTGTTCTCAACCAAAAGATTTTTTGGGTGCCATGCTTTCAGCCGAACCCATATTGGTTTTTCTATGTTTTTCTCAAAATGGGGAAGCGAAGAAACACTGGCTTCCCTATTGAAATAGACAAATTTGGTTTCTTGCTCCAAGCTTTGACCCCCGAACATAAATGATACCCCTACTAAATTACGCCATCAAATGGTTGGTTTTTGGCATCCCCGCATTTTGAAGAAACGCCTCCAAACGCAGAGTTCCCATGTGCGAATCAAACACCAAGTTAGAATTTATCTTGATCCCTAGCTTGAGAAAAATAGCATTTGCATACATTGAATCAGGAAACCTTTGACACAGGAAGTGGTGCCAACCGTCCACACGCATCAAGGAGCGTTTCCAATGGACGGCTTCAATAACTCAGGAGGAATCTTCCCATCAAAGATGCCTGGCCGGCGCCGATGGTTCTGCCTTGCTCTTACCAAATATGTTAGTTTCTTAAGCTGGGGAAGGGCCAAAATCATTCAAAGTTGTCACCGCTCAGCATTAAACCATCCAATTTTACTGATCCCATCGTTTCAGAAAACACGGCACAAAAAGATAGGTCCTATGATGTCCTCTTGTCCACACCCCTTCCCATCCTGGGCTCAGTGGTGAACTTTAAACCTCACCGATGAACACATCGTTAAAAAGATTCGGGAGATTTGATCATCGACATTGTACGGCATACTTATCTTTAGGGACTCTTCCAAGAAACGATGTGTTACAGCTGGATTTCACTAATATATACTAATATCATCCGGAATACCTCAACCTTCGCCGTTCACCAGTGGTTTTATCATCCCGATTTAGTGGTTGGTGGTTTCAACCCACCCACATATGAAAGTCATTGGAGATGATAACCATCCAAATATGGACCGGCAAAAACATCCGGACCGGAAACCGTGCTTGTAAAAACAACGTTTTTCTAAACGAAACATTTTCGCCACAGCGAAACAAACATATCTGCAAGCCAAATTGTGCCAAATTCTCGCGCGAGAATTTGGCAAACTTCACGCTTCGTGTGGGGTTTGGATTTCGTTGGGGCATGTTGACAAGTTTTTTTCCTGATTTCTTTTCAAAGCAGGCGCTTCAGCGTTGAAATTGTTTTTTGCTGGAGATGGGTGTACAGATTCACATATCTCCACTGCCAGCACTTCACATCGAGGAGAAGATCTTTGCTCTTTGAACACAATGATTTGGGGATCAAGTCTTTGACAGCACAGCATGCGGCATCGATTGTTCCAGTGTGGCAACTGATATTCCCCCCTCCCCCCCACCCCACCCCTTCATGTATCCAGCGAAGCAACACTACCAGACATCTGTGCAGCGTAGCAACATGTACCGGAAGAAGCACAAGAAACGTTAACATGCCCCCCCCCCCCCCCCCCCCCCC
>Ga0126342_10014497_pt1 | contig 13908 bp, 10 predicted proteins | sample Cyp1metagenome_FD_92528 | JGI IMG/M metagenome (GOLD analysis project Ga0126342, IMG submission 92528) | Coral microbial communities from Lord Howe Island, Old Settlement Bay, Australia - Cyphastrea 1 metagenome | ecosystem: Host-associated > Invertebrates > Cnidaria > Coral ...
ACCGCTCCGAGCATGATCCGACCATGATCCGAGCATGATCCGACCACACACGAGACCGTCTCGCACCCGTCGCACCGCAGAGGTAGGTCATCGAGGTTCGGGGACGGACTTTGTATGGAAAAACAAAGGGTTTCGTGCATCTGCTATCTCAAAAACGCATTTCGTGCGAGACTTCCTTCAAAAATCCAAATTGAAGATGTCATTTACAATTAACTCTTTCCCTCACTAACTCTTTCTTTGACTAACTCTTTCCCAAATTAACTCTTTCCCTAACTAACTCTTTCCCTCACTAACTCTTTCTTTGACTAATTCTTTCCCTGACATTCTAAAAGTTACAATTCGCTCTGTCCCTAACTAACTCTTCCTTTGACTAACTCTTTCCCTGACAGTCTAAAAGTTACAATTAACTCTTTCCCTCACTAACTCTTTCTTTGACTAACTCTTTCCCTGACATTCTAAAAGTCCGTAACACGGAAGTTTCTCCCCCTAAACTTCCTTTGATCATGTTCCCTTTTAAAACAGCGGAAATGGGAGCACCTCGTGGACAAGTGATCGGCCCAGGTTGGTTCACTGAAATCGCTTCGTTTATCCATGTCACGGTGGTTGTCCCAATAATCTTGTCCGTCAAAGCTGCACTTTCGTTGCATCAGAATGGGTCACTCAACATACATCCCCTGTCATACATCCCCTGCTGCAAAATGCGCGGGTTTGCTTGGATGACCGATGGTGTCGGCACTCGATCTTATGGTTTACCACACGGTATCTCTATAAGCTCCCAGCATGGAATATTCTGACTGCAAATCAGGCACCCCGAAAATCCGAATGCCAAATGGTGTAAGTCGGCCAAGCCTTTCCCGCAAGCGCCCGGTGCCTTCTTCTTGTCCGGCCCTGCGGCCAGCTCCAAGGAGTCGCAAAACACGCCGCAGCCGCCACTGAGCTCGACGAACTCGTCGCCTGGACGCAGGTCCCAAGGGAGGAGATCATGGTTGGATGATGGCGGATTAAGTTTGGTGGCATTATTGTTGCTGGTGACGTTATTGGGACCGAGAACTTGGATGTAATGGGAAATGTGCCATTTACATCGATTTACAGTTGTATATATATGTGTGTGTATATATATATATATGTGTGTGTGTGTGTGCGTTTATGTCTCGCATTTGATAACAATCTATCATTTAGAAGGAAGTCTTGTCGGTGATGTGACGGACGTCCAGAACAAGGATATGAATACGATATTTTTCGCACACTGAGGGATTACTCGGGCGCGAATCCCAAGTAGCACTTTGATTTTCAACAATGTTCCCCACAAATGTAAGATCACCCTCAAAATATCTCAACCGTAATCTGCACTGGGGATACGGCAATTAGTCGTTTGATTTTTTGGACCGTAAAATAAATATGTTTGATGAAGAACATTCGAACTGGACTAATCGGTTTGTGCTGTCATTTTTGCATCACTCCAATAATGGTTCGAATTCATTGTGAGGCGATATCCACATTATGTTTGGATATTCTGATGCCAGCATAAATCTTAATCACTAAGTTTTTCAATGCCACCCCATTTTCAGGGTGTTGGGCGCATTGATTTTCCAGAATGGTGCAACATTGTGGGTGCATCAAGCAGCAAGTATATCTGAGGCTACGGCTGACGTGTATATGCTCGTCATCTGGCTGCCAAGTTCCGTCCAGAACATCCATGGCGGAAAAAAAAATAAAAATTGAATTTGTTCTGTCCAAGGCTAAGGTATTTCCGCGCCTAGGCTAAAAACCCTTCAACGCAATTTAACCAAGCGTATTGACTTTATCGTTGTTAGACGTTGAGACTTGAATCATCATGGATGAAAACTTGTTGTTGACGTCTGCTGTCAAACAGGCTCTTGCTTAAAAATACACGGTGCAATCAAACAACCGTTTTCCATGGGAACTAGTATCCAATCTGTCCACATTTTACCATTTTTTCTTGCTGTTCCACCTGTTGGGCTAAAAGTTGCCCCAAATTATTGTTGGTTCTCGCACAGTGTTCCTGTGGCCCTGTTCCATGTGACGCCACGCCGCAATGATCATTCTATTGCACGAATGCCGGGGAGCAGTTCAGTGCTTTACTATTAGCAGGTTCCTCTACCATGATTCGCGTACAGATTTCGGCACACAGAATGTCTAGCAACAGGGTTTGCACTGCCGCACTCTTTACCCTGGAATCCTTTGACTGCCACGCTGAAACGGTTCAAAACACCTATCACTGCCACACCCTTTCTTTGCCACCCTGGAATCCTTTTACTGCTACGCTGAAACCGTTCAAAACACCTATCACCGCCACACCCTCTGCCACTCTGGAAACCTTTTACTGCCACGCCCCTAAACACCTGTCACTGCCACACCCTGCCACCCTGCAAGCTTGCTACTGCCACGCGAAACACCTATCACCCCCACGCCCTGTCGTACTAGAAACCTCGTACTGCCACACTACAACCTGTCAACGCCACACCACTGTTACAGCATTGCCACAGCAAGGCCACAATACTGCCACAAAATTGCGAAACTAAAGCCACATCACTCCCACACGGTCCTCATGTTGTTTGGACATGTGGTTTCACCATTGGAAGATTCCGCTTTTAGACCAAACCCCCCCAAAAAAAACATGTCAACAATGAATTTGAGCGGTTGCCAAAACCCCGTTACTTTGCGTTCTATTCTGTATTCCCTTTCGCCATCTCTTTCGCGAACCTTTCGCGATGCAGGGTTTTTCTTTCGCGGCATCCATGTGTCTGAAATACATTTTCGCGAGCTTTCGCGGAAAACATGTGACAAAAGTTCACCGTTTTCCGCAGTGAAGTGCGTCTTGAAAGCTTTGATTCCAAGCACAACGGACATAGTTTTGGAGCAGTTATCACTGTGGCAACATCTGGATCGATATTGCATCTGGTGGCCTCCTCCTCCTTCACCTCCTGGTCCTCCACCCCACCCTCAACCGCGAGCTCCAGATCTCAGTGGGCACTGCCAGACCTCAACCGCGAGCGCCAGATTTCAGTGGGCACTGCCGGACCCCAACTGCGACCGCGGATCTGAGGTGGCACAGCCAGACACCACGAGCGCCAGGTCTCAGTGGGCACTGCCACTCCCCTATCAAATGGGGGGGGGCATCCCAGCTAGTCAGGGCTTTCGCGGATCTTTCGCGGAGCTTTCGCGAAGCTTTCGCGAAGCTTTCGCGGATTTTCGGGTCACATCTATAGAATTTTGTGAATAATGTATCCGTATGGATGCAGATACATCTGAGGAAACTGTCTACAAACATACTTAAAACCAGGATTTTGAGCCTTGAAAGTCTCTTTCGCGAGCTTTCGCGGGAGCAAATCTTCGCAAGAGTTTTCGCGAATCTTTCGCGAACGTGGTTTTAGTTTTCGCGGAGCCATCTTACTTTAACAGCCCTTTACATCTCCACTTGGAGGTTTTGGCGGCTGCTCAATTGAATAGAAAGAAACTGGCTAGTAAGAGAAGGGCCGAATAGTTCCACGCAATCGCAGCCGGTAGTCAGTCAAATTTTCATGACCCGTTTTCCCCGAAACGCTAGTTTGTTTTCAATCAGTCAAATTTAGTATGTCTGACTCTTTAAAGCTTTGGGTGGACTGGCAGTAGCAGACTGCGGGCAACAGGCAGGCAACCGGGTTGTCTTCTTTTAAATGTTGATTCCGCGTGTTTTGTTGAATCTCAATGGCAAGCATCTAAATGATCTCAAGATCCACGTCTGTGAGATCATCACGGTGGGAACCAAACGCCAAGGCAATATGAGAACATTGCGGCACCGAAAGTGTACATGTTTGATTCATGTTCTATTGTGCGGTCATCCACATGTTGCCTTGCAGGGGACTAAAAATGCCATAGCCCAAAACCCGACTAATTTTGATAAGACAGGAAACCAAAATGGGTGCGGTAAAAAAATCAAACGACTTGTGGCAAAAAAAAATCGGACAACCAATAAGGTAGAAAACCCAAATCGGCGTGGATAATCAAAAGGCTGCGTGGCAGAAAACCAAAATTTGCATGGAAAGAATGTTTGTTTTATTGCCTCTCCGATGTTTGATTTTCTGCCACAGAGGTGAGATTTATAGTGCCTCTCTGATGTTGGTTTGGCGGCACTCAAACCGCAGAATATTTTTCGTTCAACGAATATTTTTTTGTTGGCTAGCGGATTGGGTTCTCTGCAACACATTTTTTTTTGTCCTGCTGTGTTTTGTTTAAATTTAAACATTGTTGCCATTCTTATTTTGTTTGTCTGCAACAGCATTTTTGACTTTAGGTTCCTCAAAAATTCGTTGGTTGCCAATGACATCTAAGTCACCGCACTTGTGGTTTCTCCGTGCAAATTTGTACAAGCGGAACTTGTTTTTGGCAAATGGAATTCCAGCCGCTAGATGGGAACCGTTCCAAATCTGAAAGTGTTCATGGCCCTACCATGCCAAAGAATGTCAAAAATTATGTTTGAATGTGTCGCTTTCCCGCGACCTGTAAAAAGGTCAATGCATGTAATTATCAAAATCATCCAGCTGTGCTGGTTACATGTTCAAGTTTCAATATGTTTCAAGTAAACCCCTATACAAGGGGGCACTGTTCACCCTTTCCAACCCAAACATGCGCACAAAAACGTAATTTTGCGACGTCGAAGCGCATTGGAAACAAACATTGGTCAAACATAAGGCACGACAATGCCACGTCAGATACGCACGCCTGCCACACACAAAACACCACACTGCCACAAAAGAAGAAGCTCCCACCACGCACAGGACACAACACTGCCGAGTCAGAAAGAAACACCTGCCACGCACAGGATACCACACTGCCTTGTCAGGACAAAATTTTCTGAGGGAAAAAAACGCACACACAAAATAAAAACACGGCAAACAAAAGCAAACCATCAACGAAAAAAAAGAAAGACACCATGTTCCGCAAGCAAACCCAAACCTCTGAAAAACAATCCGTTGCATTAAAAAAATTGCGATAACGCACGTGGCAAAAAAAAAAAATGCCAGATGTGGCAAATGTGGCAGAAATATGCCGCCACATGCATGTGGCAGCACCAATCCAGAATTGGAGAATGTCAAATTTTAAGTTTCAGTCCGTTTTTTCATGACAGAGGAACCACCCAGTATTACTGCCAACGTACAACGAGACCAGGGAACCATTCATTGGTGAGATGTCGTGATGCCGCGATGCCGTGATGCCGCTATGAACTTGATAATGCTGTCACCCCAGCGCATCTCGGCGATGTTTCAGCTACTTAATTCGCATCATGATAGGCCATCAAACGAAATCCCGCGCAAGGATAAAGGAAAAACAACCCACACCCAAAGTATATATTGTGCGTACACAGACGACGCGGTATCAACCACAAAACGCTAGGTACGCTCGGGCGAGCGTCTTTGCAGGGAAAACGAGTTTGCCCTGTCGCTATGGCGTAATTATTTTTTACGTGGTGGTTGTTTACCCATGCCCCTTGAAAAGCACTCAACTTGATCTTACTCGGACGGCTGAAACATGGTGAAAGGAACAACAAATGACAATTTGCCTTTAAAACCGGTTTTTGAAGACATTGTTTTGCGGAGGCTTAGCAACACAAGAACCGCAATGTTTGATGAATTTTCGAATTGAAAACACAGTTTCCAAAGTCGCCTAATCAATCAAATACAACACGTAACCAAACAGTTTATGAATTTGTTACTGCAAAACAAACACGTTCCAGTACCAAAAATAGCACGGAGGACTCCATGATGGCAAAACAATGCCCGTGCAGTATTTACAAATTGTTTGACACTTGTTGCAGCAGTTGCACTTGGTAATGCAAAACCCGCATGGTACACCACCTGCCAATTGGCAGTTGTTATTTGTAGTTGTGTTAAAAAAGGCTCCATATGGACGCAGCGGGTGCACTTACAACATGGTTACAACTGCCAGAACCGGTGTCAACAATGTTGAACTGTTCAACCCATGATCACTACCAAAAAAAAATTACCGTCGTTGCATTTCGGACTGAAAACAACATGGTGCAATACCAACCGGTTAGCAACTGTTGCTTGTGATTGTGTGACAAGTGTGCATCGATGGGCGGTGAACGCATTTCCCATGGCAATACAAACTGCCAGAATCGCTTGATCCATCGAGCAAAACATAAAACCGGACGGTTTATAGTTGAGTTCGGTATTGTCACACGCAAGGTGCAGGACTAAAAATTTTGAAGTCATGATTGCTACACAACCTCAGTAGCACAGTATAACACCAAAAGTTGTACGTTTTCTGCATGTGGCACTGCAATACACGCATGGTCGCCGCGCGATACATTACCAACCGGTTTACAATTGTTGTTTGAGAAAAAACTGTGCGTTTGTCGGCGGTTAGGTACATAGTGACCTGCTGCAGCAAGCTAGTTACACGACCGATGGGCTCGTTTTTGCAGGAAACAACAAGGTTCACTACCAATAAGCGTGCAAATGTTCGGTTATGATCAAAAACAATGTCAATGCAACACCACATAGATACTGTACAACCAGCATGGGAGCGCCAACAGTTTAGAAATTGATTTCGTGTCTCTGTAAGATTGCAGGGTGTATTAGCAGCAAATGCACTGAGAATATGGTCACAACGACAAAAAAACTGACATATTGACAAACGAATTGCTTACTGCAAAACAAGCAGGATAAACCGCCAAAAAAATCAGTTGCTAAGCGCATAATCGCAAAGAAAAAATTTTCTACACCACCACATGGTAAGTTTGCAGGTGTTGCATTTCGTACTGCAAAAACACGCATGGGACAGTATCAAGCGGTTGGCAATTGCTGCTTTAGTTTTCGATAAGGAAAAATGTGGGCACATGCGCTTACAATATCGTCAGAACGAACGTGTTTGTGTGCATTGAAGCATTGCGTTTGTTATTGTTTCTATTTTTTGTGCTGGTGTATCCAGTTTTATTTAGATTTCGGTTGAGAACCATGCACTCATGTCTTCATGCACTCATGCAATGCCACGTTCATGTACCATGGGAGCCGCGGAAACAAATCTCAGCACGAACTCAACGAACTGGCGAATGACAGAAAGAGATGGGAGAAAGGGAACTTGTCTCAGAATGCCTGACGGATACCCGATCGAATTAGGGGGGAGACGTCGCACCCGGCTTCTGGTAAGATAATTCCAGGGGACTTCTAAAAACCCTATTAAAAAAATTGGTTTTTGGGAATTTTGGCCCTTACCAAAAAGCATAGGTTTCTAGCACCCACATTCGACTTCAAACACCTATACCATTTTATAAGGCGACGATTTTTTTCATGATATAAAAGTTGCATCCTATTCGATGATTTTTTTAAAGAAATTGTGATTTTAGATCGCGTTTTCTGGCATCATTTTGTAAGGAAACAACTTCTGGTTCCCTGTTTCTGGTTTTTCCGGACTCGTTGATTTTCAAGCAGCCTTTTTGTAAGGATTCCATTTTTTTGCCACCCTTTATGTTGTTTTATATTTTTGTATTTTTGTTTTTTGGCCTCATTGCCTGCCAGAACTCCTCTCATGATGGCTTGCGTTTGTGTTATCACATGAGTTTAAAAAAAAAAACACGAAAGAACATGTACAAAATGAAAACATAAGATAGCCGTGAACGTCGTCACACTTACGACTTGCAAAAGATCCTTGGCCATCCTTGGCCAACTCAACACCAAGAAGAAAATCGGTGCTTCCACCAAACCCAAATTTAACTCAAAATTGCGGCCATGGCTGCCCTAAAACTTGAACTGTGTCTTGCAAGACGACAAGGTGCTGGTAGCCCCCAGAAGTTTCCTAAAATAAACATTCCTCCCCTGAACAAATGATTGAGGCGAATCAAAAACATGTACAAATCTGAACAATACTTTGAAAGCATATATTCTTACAAAAAGGTTCTTCTACTCTTGACGACATCTCCTTACAAAATGTCATTGCACACCCTGCTGAGTTTTTTTTTGTTTTTTACCCTGCTGGGTTTTTTTTGTTTTTTATGTGTTCAATAACAACATCTTGCGCTTACAAAAAACATCAAAAAGACAATTTCGATGGTCTTATAAAATGATTTGGCACCTCAAAACTCTTACAAAATGAACACTTGAAAATCTATAATTTTGCTTTTTGGGTGCCCTGTTACAAAGTGCCCGCGTTAGGGGGATCATTGTAACTACAAAATGCCTATATAGAAACCATTTATAGTGGGGTCGACCCCTTCCATTCTGTAAGGGAAATTCGAACGGGGATCCTGACGGTATTTATTGGGATGTATGGTCGGATGCTGATATTCATGTATTTTTTTTGTTTTGCGCCCGTTCGAGTTTGAAACTACGGTCCTTAAGGGGCATAGGAGTAAAACGTCAACAGCTCCGTTGCCAATGTACCAACTGCAGAGGGCATTCAATTCAATCGGCCAAGTCAGTTTGCAGGTTTTTGCTGGTCCCACACGAAGGAAAATGCGCTGGGCTAATTGTGTGAAGTTTGTAAATAATCTTTTGTATGGGCGTCCGACTTTCCGCGTGGACCATCAAATAAATTTTGAAAACTAATCATGTTGAGGGTGCCAAATCATGCTGGTGCCTTGAAATGGCAACTTGTATTGCAAAATCATGTCGCTCCTCTACGAAATGCTTTGGCCATGCCTCAATAACTGTGTCCACACGTTGTTTCACACGGGACATGGTGTTTCTCCAACCTTCATCCTGCATATATAATCTCTCGTTGTAATGCATCCAGTTGTGTCAGTTCCGCTTCCTTCAATGGCGTTGTCAATAACCCAAACATGCCTTTGTGGGTGACCACAGCATCAGATAACCGCAAATCTACTCTGTGTGCTTTGTGTTTGGAACGAACTCTGAGCATTGATTTTTGAATTTGAGTGAAATTCCACTATTAAACAAATAAACAAAAAGAGCGGGAACCTAATAAAAGATACATTTGGACTGCCACTTAAAAGATGTGACAAAAGAACGGCGCACAGATTTTGAGCTGCAAATCGTTAGAGCTAGCGTAAAATCTACGGTATGGGGCAACCTAAACGATCTGAGCGCACAATTTGAATTTCTATGGATCGGTGTTGAAACCAAATTTGTTCCATTTTTCTTTCTTGAAGTCTCTACATAGAAAGCATGTGTTTCGAATTTTTTGGTGTTCATCCGGGGGGGGGCGCAGTAGGTTCTACAAAATGATCAAAATGTTTGTGCACGCATGTGTTACCAGAAAATCCTGCGCGCATGCCAAAAATCATGCTGGAATAAGGACATCACGCATCGACTTTGTGCTTTGTGAGCGCAAGGAACTCTGAGCATGGTTTTTTTTGAATTTCGGTGAAATTTGACCATTGGAAAAAAAAGGACCTATTAGAATGGGATATACTGAGAGTATAATTAATAATCGCATTTAAGTGCGAACAAAACTGTGACAAAAGCACGACGCAGAGATTTCGAACTGCAATCGTCAGAGCTATAATATAGGCAACAAAAACGATCTAAACGCAGGACTTGACTTTCTATGGATCGGTTTTGAAACTGAATGTGTCCAACTGTTCCTTCTTAAAGTCTCTACACTAAAAATTCGAACTTTTCGGGGGCTCATCTGGAAGGACGCAGTAGGTTCTACAAGATGCTTGCGCACGCGTGTGTTACAACAAAATGGTGTGCGCATGACAAAAATTTTCTAGAAACCAGGACATCACGCATCGACTGTGCTTTTCGGGTTGGACTTTGAGCATTGATTTTTTTAAAAATGGGTGAAATTTGACTATTGGACAAAAACAGTTCAAACCTAGTAGAACCAGCAGGAAATCCGGGAAGCGTATGCATTGCGAGTCAAGAGCGAAAAACGGTTTGAGGGTCCGAACCATAAGCTAATGTGACCCAGCATGACCGGCAAAAGAAGGCTAAACGGTTTTCTGTATGACCCAAAACATCCCAACATAAATCACTACAAAAAGCCGTGCCGATTTTTAAGAACTAAGTTAGAAAAGTTAAAAGAAAACTACAAGAAGCAGCGCATGATCGCTGACTACAAAATCCTATGCACGACTTCATTGTTGGAAGTCAATTTATATCCCCAAAATGGGATGGTACCCAGCGCGTGTTCACCCTTTTGAAGTGGAAATGGCAAGGGGGATGGTTTTGGAAGCATTGAATTGTAGGAACACGTTGCCGGATTCGTCACACAAAATTGGTGAAAAAGTTCAAGTAAAGATTTCACATTTAAAAAGAAATCGAAATATTATGAAAATATGTACATGTTGTACACTATCAAAATATTATATGGGTACCCCACGGGTTTCAACATTACAAGTGCGTTCCGGGACCATTTGGCGCACATCAATTTATATAAATTTAATTCAATTTACATCCCATTGGGTACAACAACGCGTTTTTCTATTTTCACGGTCGTCCAACACAGAACGAAATTTCACACCCGCCTCACAACAATTTCATTGGCACATTTGCAACACAAGTTTGCACTCAAACCATCTCAAACCTACACACCGCGCTCCCAAGTTTGCACGCCAATTTGCAAACCCCCGTCGCCTCCCTCGCAAGTTTTGGGCTGGAAATTGTTTTGCACGCACAAGTTTGCATGCAATTTCCTTTTCAATGTGCCGAATTGCGTTTTAAAAAAAAACGTGCAGAACCCGAAATGATCCAACCTGATCGAAAATGCGGTAAAATGTTTTCATCCGTCCAAATCCCTGTGCCCCATGGGGCTCCGATCCAACACTCGGTTACACAACATGGCACAAATTGCGCTTGAAACATTCGAACTCTGTCACTCCAAACGTGCCACTTGTCATCTATATGTCTATATTCTAAATCTCCCTGCGAAAGTGAATACAATGTCTCGGCGCAGTTTCAAAATCTCCCATGCAGCAGGACAAGCAAAGAAGACACGCGCGTATGTTTGCAAGTTGCCACATCCATAAAAATTAGCAGAGCCGTTAGCACTCCCCAGCGGGAAACATGCCATTTGTAACACCACCTCACCAAGTGGAATACCTGGAGGCATTCAAGAAACAATGGCCCTCATTTGCAGCTACCACGTTTGCAAAACAACCCCCTTTAGATGAGTTTGCTAGCCATGTTGGGGTCTTCATTTGGGGGCCCACCCCACCGTATTTGATCTACAATATAATCTATATATGTTTGCCCAAAACCCTTTCGGCAGAAGTGCTGATGACTTTGGGTTGACGGCTTAGATTATCAAGCCCGCACCGCTGGAGTTTCCAATGCGTTTTTTGAGGTTGTTTGAAAATATCCTTACGCAACAATTCCGTCGTCTTGGAAAACGTTTTTTTGGGCCTGTTTGCAAACAAAAATTGTGCAGTTGATGTTTCCGATTTCCAGCCCAATGTTGGTTTCAAGCCCGTTATTATATAATAATTTATATGCACATTCGCAATGGATTGGAGGCAGCGCAACCTGCAGAACAACACGGGTTTCGGAACCACCAGGGCATTGAGGAACGCGTTTGGGCCCTTCCAAGGGTTTCGATGACTGACACGAAACCGAATACGTTTTGGGATGCCATAGCCGATGGCAGACCGGATCATTTAAGTTGGATTCTGAAAAAATGTGATACGCAGCCGGTATCACAACTGTGGAGACATACTGGAGGTCGCAGTTTCGCAGCCGCATTTTTCCTTTTCAAGTTGGCATACGGCAAGGCTGCGTATCAAATTCCAGAATGGTTCGTTCTATTTTTCCGAAAACAATGGGAAAAAACAGCAAAACGTTCTGCAAAACAAAATTTGAACGCACCGACGCACATTGTCATTTGCAACTGGTGTTTTTAAATATACAATGCTAACAATTGCACTTGGCAAAGCTGTAGCATCTCTATGATCAGCTGGACGTGACCTCCAGGTTATGGATGTGAAACAGTGGGCAACACCTTGATAAAACATGTGTGTGACCTTTTTTGGAATCCTGTGGATATTGGTCGGAGAAGTGGGCATTTCAACAAATCAAGTTGGATAAATTTGGGACATGCAAGGGTACTGGGAATTGAATGCGGGCAGCTCAAAAACGAACTACTTGGCGCATCTCACAGACGAAGTTGTCGTTTTCTGTACCAAAATGATCCGGAACGTTTTTTTTTTTGGGGGGGGTCATTTGGTTTCACCCTACCTGTGCCTCAAATGGGCCGCTTGTGGGGATACGGGGTTCATTTGTTCATTCATTTCTTCGTTCATGAATTCCTTCTTTCCTTCGTTAATTCATCCGTTTTCAAATCGAAACATATGTGTCGCAAAAAGTGTTTGTCAACAAAACATTATTTGCGAAAAATTGTGTGTCAACAAGGTCGGCCCTTATTTATCTTTTGGCATCACGCAATCGCTGTCGGTATCGGGAGCGTCGTCCACAGCATTGGTTCCATGTGGAGGAATGACCTCTGACGTCGGTCCCATCAACGCCACCTCGAACCAAGGCAGCACCCACGCCAAAAAATTGTTTTTGTTGTTCAATCAAAGTGCGGAAAAACTGTTTCCAGGTGATGCTTGGAAAGACTAATGACGCAACTTGCTGTAGATTGTAGATGATGGGTTCATGTATGCAATAGGCGGTCCGAAAGGCTTACGCACATCCAACCCTGCTGTTTTTGAATGTTTCAATTGGGCATATGCCACGTTTCGCAATGGGAAAATATGCACAACTCCTGCCGCGAACCCTCATAACAAAAACAACCCAGGGATTGGCCATTGAAATGACGAAGGTACCGCATTTCACCAACAGGATGACCCACCAAAATTTACTTCAAGCAACCCAAACAAACAAAAATCAAAATATGAAAACAACACACGGCTCACTTGCAGTTCGCATGGGCAAGAAGGAATAAATCAACTAGACTGCCACCTCCGCCAGACCACACGGCCCGGTAAGATTTCACCAAAAAATCATCCACCATCTTCACCATCCTCACCATCATCAATGCCAACATCCCCCCATCCCCCCTCCTGCTAGTGAGTGTCCTATCCCTACAGTTATATCATATAGTACAGTTATCTCATTTGGAAGTGGGCTATTTACTGCCGGACAGTCACTTAGAAGATATTTTGGAAAAAAATGTTTCATGTTCGTGCCGGGGAGGCTCTTCTAAGTGTGAGACATAGAAGATATTTCTTATTGTTAAAAACATCACACTTAGAAGATTCATGTTGAACAAACATTAATAATAATTACATATAATTACAAATGCATTGATTGATATGAACAAAACGTTCAAAAAATGATATAACTACGCTAAATTACAATCATTTCATTGTACTAATCACAAAAGCAGTTGATTTCATACGACCCTCGTCCACCACATGTTTCCCATCCCAGGGTTAAAAGTTTTCCCGTTGAATACAAATTTATGAATACATTTATTTTATATCAACATTGTTGCAACACTGTTTGTGGTGGATGAGGGTCGTATGAAATCAATTTGAAGGAGTTGACCACTCCCAAACATTATCTTCTAAGTGTGGTGCCTCACCACCTGGTTGGGCCACCCGGGAAATCACGGAATTTCCAACACACCAGCAATAACCACAATGAGGTTTGTTTCCCATCCCAAGGTTAAAAGTTTTCCTGATGAATACAAATTTATGTATACATCTATCTTATATCAACATTGTTGCAACAATGTTTGTGGTGGATGAGGGTCGTATGAAATCAACTTGAAGGAGTTGACCACTCCCAAACATTATCTTCTAAGTGTGGTGCCTCACCACCTGGTTGGGCCACCCGGGAAATCAAGGAATTTCCAACACACCAGCAATAACCACAATATGGTTTGTTTCCCATCCCAAGGTTAAAAGCTTGCCTGATGAATACAAATTTATGTATACATCTATCTTATATTGCTGGTGTGTTGGAAATTCCGTGATTTCCCAGG
>Ga0126342_10014498_pt1 | contig 13908 bp, 21 predicted proteins | sample Cyp1metagenome_FD_92528 | JGI IMG/M metagenome (GOLD analysis project Ga0126342, IMG submission 92528) | Coral microbial communities from Lord Howe Island, Old Settlement Bay, Australia - Cyphastrea 1 metagenome | ecosystem: Host-associated > Invertebrates > Cnidaria > Coral ...
GTGCCCACTGCGTGCGGAAGTTGGCGAAGAGCTTGGCGAAGAGTTGGCAAGGCGGAAGTGAACATGGGAGTGGATGCAAAGGTGGTGGAGGAGAAGCTGGAGGAGAGGGAGGAGGAGGAGGAGCAGAAGGAGGTGGAGGAGGAGGCGGAGGAGGAGCCGGAGGAGGAGAACAACTGTGATAAAATCTAACAACCCTCACCTGGCAGGTGGGGAAAAAACGTCCTGGGTCCTCAGCGCTTGCTTTCCTGCGCGTGTTCCTGTCCTTTTCCTCTGATGTACTTTGATAGCAACAAACATGTTCCGATTCAAGCCATTCTTTCCCTAGGTTACCGCAACTAGGCACATAGGATTTCACGACCACCTCGGCGACGAAGATCACTGCACAAACGCTGTCCAGAATGATCCACCCTGGCCAGTCTGGATCAGTGTCCAGGGAGATGCCCATGAAAGCAAAGCCTGGGTTTTGACAGAATCGTCGCCATATGTCGCCATCCATTATGAAATTGGCACGTTTCAGGCTTGAAGGAATTTGCTTGCAGGACAAGTAACTGACAATGATAGCCGCCGTGGACAGCGCGGTAACAACTCGCACCCATCGCTGGGAGGTTGAAATTGGTTTCTTGGCCTTTTCATAAGCCATGAGAAGTGCCTGGGAAGTGCCTGTTGCTTTCATCTCATCTCCAAGGAGTTCTTGCTGAACAATGAAAAGGTGCAAAGCCTCGGTTCCATCCCATGCCTGAATGAAATTGAAGTATTATATGGTATTATATCAAACCTCATCCAAAACCAACATTCTCAAATCTGCCAGTCCACGTCCACTTTGTCCAGTCAGGTCAAATCTCTTGGTTGCTCTCACGCGGCCCTTCCATTGGCAATCAAAATCATTTAAAAAAAACAAGCCCAAGGTCATTTTCAGCAAAACAAACATACAAAGAGGAGGAGTCAGTAGACGTAGACAAGAGCCCTGTCAAAGGGCCAAAAACCCTGCCAAAGGCCAGTAGAACCCTGGCCAAAGTCCAAGGACAAAGCCGAGGTCCCAACGGCATGCCCTGATGTGAATGTGGGTAAATTTTCCATCTGCATACACTCCTCGGTGGTTCGCTGTGCCATCAAATGCAACCGAAGCATGGGGCGCCCAACCCCCTGGTTTGTGCATCTAGCACGTCATTCTTGCAATCGCTACCTACCCAATGTCCGACAAAATCCCTGATTTTCGGGCTTGTTTCATGTGTGGCATGTGCGAATGCATAATTCTAAAAAATATAAGCACATATATATATATATATGTGTGTGTATGTATATATATATATGTATATATGCGTGTGTTTTTATTTGTTTTTATGTGTTTATAAATATGTATGTATGTGTGCTTTAAAAACGATTTCATGCATTATGTAAATTTCTAAATTTGTACATGTGCATTTAAATGGTTTAAATGCATTTAACTACATGCATATAAGTGTGTCTGTGTATTTGTGTGTATGAATGTATGCATATGTATGTGTGTATGTGTGCATGCGTGCATGAGTGTATATGTATGTATGTCTGTCTGTCTTTCTGTCTGTCTGTCTGTGTCTGTCTGTCTGTCTCTGTCTGTCTGTGTGTCTGTCTGTCTGTCTGTCTGTCTGTACGTATGTATGTCTGTCTGTCTGTCTGTCTGCCTGCCTGCAGGTAGGTAGGTAGGTAGGCAGGTAGGTAGGCAGGCAGGCAGGGAGGCAGGTAGGTAGGTAGGTGTGTATGTATGTGTGTATGCGTGTATGTATGTATGTATGTATGTATGTATGTATGTATGTGTGTCTGCCTGCCTGGCTGCCTGTCTATCTGTCTGTCTGCCTGTATGCATGCATGCATGATGGCTGTATGTCTGTATGTCTGTACGCATGGTTGTGTATGATTATTTATGTTTATGCGTGGTTATGTATGATCATGTATTTTCATGCATGGGCATGTATGGTTGTGTATGACTACGTATGATTATGTATGATCATGAATGGGCAATGATCGTGTACATTTATGTATGATTGTTTGGTTATGTATGACTATGAATGACTACGTATGATTTTGTAATCCCTTCCCCCTATTCCTAAACCCCCCCGCAAATAATAAAAACTAGGGTCCATCTCTAATTTTGGAAAATTTCAGATTGGCCAATTTGACTTTTAATTGATCCATTACATTCCATTACATTCCATTACACCACATTACGTTGGATTACATTACATTACATTACACTACACTACATTACATTACATTACATACATAAATAATTATGCATGATCATACGTGAGCATACATGATAACATGTGATTACATATAATCATGCATAATCACACAATGATACATTATTCAACACGATCATACATGATCATAATCCTTTCCCCTTAATACTAAACCCCCCTCCCCAAATAACAAACACTTCAGGTAGTTTTTATAATTAGGGGGTTATTTATTATTAGGGAACCTTATCAATAAATCTAATACCTTAATCGAAGGAAGTTTAGAAGTCAAACTTCCGACAATATGGACGGATGAAAAGCAGAGAAAGATTAGAAGAGAGAAGATCGGAGAAGAGAAAGAGTCAGAAGAAAGAAGATGCAGATGCGCGAAAAGGTAGGAAAGTCGCGAAACACTGTGTTTTTCCAATGATTTGAGGCTCCGGAGGGTCGAAAAGTCAACTTGCTAAAGCGGCGGGTGCGGAGCCAGCTGGCCAGATGAGAGATGAAAAAGTGGACGCCATTGTGGCGCGAAGCACATTTCGAAGTCAAAATGTACAAAACACCTCAGCGTCGGACCACTTTTGGAAGTTGCGATGTCAAAAAAGTGCACGCCGTTGTGGCGCGAAGCACATTTCGAAGTCAACATGTACAAAACACATCATGCTCGGACCACTTTTGGAAGTTGCGATGTCGAAAAAGTGCACGCCGTTGTGGCACGAAGCACATTTCGAAGTCAAAATGTACAAAGTACACCATTGTCGGACCACTTTTGGAAGCCCGCTCAATTTGATCTTGTAGTCGCTGTGGCCGAACCCAAATCGCCAACTGGAGTGCCAGGTTGAGCTGTCGAACCTTCACGGTTCCGATAGAAACCTGAAGCCTGGCCCAAAGGAGTTGCCTGAGAAGCCGGCTGGATTGCTGCGATCACCTCCGGAACAGTCAAAGGAGGGATGAGCTCTTCATCACTGGGTGCAGGCCGCGGCATAAGTCCAACACCAAGTCCAAAGCTGCACGGGAACTGGAAGTTCAGTGAAATTTTCATCCAGCAACTCAGGCTCAGTGTTCTCCGGAACTTGGGCAGGCGGTTCCATGGAAATAGCACATCTTTCACTGCCTCCTCCCAAGCGCCAAACGAAATCTGCTCCAAGGAACTGGCCTTCCTCACATGTTCCAAGCCACATTTGGCCAACTGACCCTTGAGGCTAAGAAAGGCATTGGCTCCAACACCACTATCCTTGCCATTCTCTATGGCCACAAGTATTGCAGGCCCAAAATGGCCCAAACCATCGCCGCAAGTCCAACTTTCGGCGACTTGTAGCGCCAGTACCTTTGCCACGGGGATTACAAAAAATAGCAAAGGTCACCGGGCTGGGGAAGGTCAGACAAAGTAGTGGATCTTGCTCTGGCCAGCTCACCTCCACGCAAACTTCTGGGAAAATGCATGCGCACCATGGCAACTCGTGCCGCTTCACGTAGGGCAACTTGGCGAGGTAGGCTAGGCTTGTTCTCGACGATGAATGTGCCAATCGATTGCCAACTCCAGCAAGAACATCACCTTGGGCCGGCTGCTGACGTCCAGCGACGGCCTGAAGTGGACTGACGCCCTTTTCATTGATGTCTGAATAGCACGCCGCCACAGCTTCTGCGATTCCAAGCCGCATGTCGTCAGCACCTGTCAAACTGCATGTTCTCACCAAGGCGGCTCCAACTATAGCTTTCTGCAATGCCGTTCTGCCAAGGACAGTGCGCACCGATATGGTGCAAAAGGATTGAGCGACTGCTACACCACTCTTCGAACTCATGGCTGATGAACTCCCTCCCCTGGTCTGCTGATCTGGGGGGCACCGAGAAGTGGAACCCAGTGAGTGGTAATGAAGTTGATCATTGCTGCTGAAGACTTGTTGGGCAACAGGACGGCAAGCTGGTATCGGGAAACTTTATCAGTTGCCTGTCCAACAAGGTAAGTCTGCTGAAAAGCATCTTCAACCACCAGGATGTTTACCTGTAGTTGAGCTCCAAAATCATGAACTGCCGGAAAAGTGGCCGGATGTCGGGCCTTGGGAGCTCGTCTTTCGCTGCAGGCATCACACTTCAGATGATTGGCTGCCAAAACGGCTTCTTTTGGCGCACCACAAATTACAAGAGCTGGGGCCAGTCTAGCACCGGAGCGATGCCCAGCGTTCGCGTGCAAACGTCGCACGGCTGCTCAAATTGCTGTAGGAATCTTGGCGTTCTCCACCTCAGACGGCACCTTGGCTTCACCATCACTGCTAAGGGGGTCATCTTCCATCTTTGGCTCCAAGGATGCGTCGGCGGCCAAGGGTTCATGAACTTGCATAAGGGCCGTCTCATGATCAAACTGATCCGTCAGACCTGACACCATAGCTGTCGCAAAGGATTGTGTGTAGCGTCCGGCAGGGCGGGTGACTTTGGCACCGCCCATGACAGCAACATGTTCAGGACGACCTTTGCAACCCATGCCCATGATCCTGGAAATCAACGCCTGGCTGGAGGAAACAGGCTTGGTGGGCTTTCGATGCGTTTGCACCGTTGTTTTTGCAAAAGCCCAAAGCGACACATGTCAACCACCACAGATCTGACCCTCGGGTCCTGCAGAAAACAAATCATAGCATCGAGCTTCCAAGCTGCTGATGACAAAGAATTTTCCATGAGAAAATGACGACCACCAGCTAACTGCAACATTGCTATACTTCAATTGCAAATTCCACCAAATCCAAAGCTTCGTCTCTCAGCCGTTGGATATCAACTTTATCGTTCAGGTTGAGCAGCAAGGAAAGGCAAGGATCACAGCATAGGACTGGTTCTGCTTGATCCAACGAATGGCTTTGGCTCGGGCTGCTGCATCACGGAAGTCCCGTCCTGTGGTAAAAGTCAAACTCTTGGACGCCCGAAGTCCACAACGTTGAGCCTCCGCAGCAATGGGTTCAGTAGCAGTAAACTTCCACAACAAAAGGAGGTTGGGCAGCAGAAAACTCCATGTCCTGAATGCACTTGAAACTGAGCCACAAAAGTTTCATTCATGCCGTCTTGCCTCTTTGTTCCACTGCTCCATCATGACTGAGAAAACCTCACGCCTATCCTTGGACACTGCTTCACGGTCTCGGCAATGGCGATCCCACGCTCCAGGCTTTGGTCTCTTGCTCCAGTTGATGCATAGCTTGAAATCTCTAGGTCTGATCCCTTCTGATCTGGTCCAGCTTTTCGCCTGACAAGTTCTCTCCAGTCCAGGGGGGCCCAATGACACTCCAGGCGTTCCCGCTCCAACTCCAGATTGTGCTCGCCGTTGATGCGGTATTCCCACTCGGACTGAATCTCCTTTTATTTGTCTGAAAAAACACTTGCATTCTCTCGCCACAGCTCACTGGAGCTCTTCCGTCAGAAGAGGAATTGGAATCGCCTTGGTTGCAGGTGCCTTGCCTTGAGCATGGACGGCGCAGACTTCGAAGCGGCGGCTTCCACCACCAACTGACCAGCTTTGGAACGGGCCACAGCTGCTCCGCCCATCATCAGGGCAACAGCAGGAGTTAACTTCTTTTCAAAGCTTGGCCGTTGCACGAGCCAAAGGAAAAGCCCTTGGACGTGCCACATGGCCCGCTGTTGGGCTTTCAGCAGCATTCTGCGCCATCTTGCGGCACATCGGTTGCTTCGAATTTCGTCGGCGTTCTGCATGGCCAACTTGCAAACTGCTAGATGTTGAGCTTTAAGCCAATGAGCAGAAAAAACACGGGGCCACATTCTCACAATGACGAACATCACGTGCTCCAGGTTGATGTCCAGCGAATCAACTTGCATGCACAGACTGCTCAGTCAAGTGATGCTCATGGTCTGAATGTTTGCATGCACCAACTCTCATCTTATGTCGCTCCCATGACTTACTATCCATAGGAAGCTCAACCACAGCATCCTGACCGACTCTGCGCCACTGGGTCTGAGGAGGCGCACCCCGGGCATCTCGTCGGGCAGGAAGCATGTCCAGCATGAAATGACCTGCAACCATTTGTCGGAGACGCAAAATGCCAGAAGGAAAAAGTGAACAGGTCATGGTTCTGCGTGTGAAGCCCAAAATAGATCCAACTGCCTCAAAAAAAACGACCTGTCAAACATCCCAAAGTTCCAATTGGCACCAAAGAAATCCAAATGCAAATGAGGGCGCTGCCAATGAGTGCAGGAAGACGCCTCCATCACCAGAATCACCAGGGCTGAACACGAAACATTTTGCACTTGCGCTTGCTCAAGGTTCAACGTCTCGCGCCCACAAGAAGTCATGAGGACATCATGCTCAACCGGCATCTCCTTCACATGCAAGTTATATTCATGGCCAATCAACCCACCAGCTTCAGTCACGGCAGCTGAATGTTCGGCCTCAGCAATACGAATTTGCTTTGCTGGTTTCTCCACAGCAGCAGCAGCAGCACCACCACCACCTTTGCGGCCAGCACCAGCTCCAGGACTGGGGCACTGGCTGCCACCTGCCCAGTGGGAATCTGCGAGGATTTCTTGCCACCACCTTTGCCTCCATCTCCCAACTTGCCATATAGCCTCTGTCCTCGCGCACAATTACCAAAGCCTGACGTGCTTCACGCATGGTCACAAGGGCACCCGCAGCAGCTTCAATACCATGTTCAAGGTCTTGCAAAATGCTAGTATCAACACCTTCTTGCTCAGCTTGCTCCGCTTGCAGGACCTCTTCCAACTGCCCAATTCCCTCCACATACTCCTCATCATTCTGCCCCTCCGCAAGCTCAGCCTCATCTCCTTCATCTACAGCTTCAGTCACATTGGCCGGTCGGGCCACGCCTGAACCAGGACGATATGAAGAACTCCTGGAAGACATTGGCGCAGCTGAAGTTCTGTATGAGAATGGGGCCGCAGAAGACGCAGAAGAGAAAGGTCTATTCTGAAACAACCCCTTGATGGTGAGCCTCGGCTGGTCAAACTTGCGCTGCAAGGGATCATTGTCATGCAGATCCCTGAACAAACGAAAATCTCTCTCTCAGTCAGGTTGTAACCCTCACTTCCAGCCTATATGGAATTTTCAACAACTGACATCAAATCAAATCCAATCCAAATTTCTGTTTCAGCCATCAACCCAATTCATTGCCGTGGACAACTACACCTTCAGCACGCAGATCGGTCACCAAGGATCGAAACCTAGTAGCAAATTCAAACACACGCCCATTGCGAGATCTCACAAGGTCTACGTAGAACATCTGACGCAGTTCTCCACGTTTATCCAAAGCGGTCCTACCATTCATCTGCTCCCAGGCGTCCATCAACTTCTCAATGCCAGCCAGACAGTTCGCCGGAGACACTTCTATGTCATCACTAGTCACCACTAGTCTCAGGACCCTTCAGGACTTCAGCAGGACAATGCACCAACTCGTCAGGAGTGAATTCTTCACCACGCTGCCGCGCGATGCCCTCTTGACGGAAGAGGAAACGCGCAGCCAGGTTGTATTTTCCAGTGCTGGATAAGTCTAAGGAACTAATCCACCAAGAAACGTCCCTTTTAAACTTTCTCCATGACTGGCGACTTCCATCGCATTGGGGAACATGACTCCAAGGTCCAAATCCCTTTCCAGAATCATCCGTCATAGCTTGGCTAGTTTCCAAACGATCCAAGAAGAAAGTCTTGCTCAAACAAAATCAAGCTTTCTCAAATTCGACCCTTAAAGGTCCTTGCAGTTGTGGCACAACTCCAACCAGCAGCGCGGTCCAGAATGCCGCGTAGCAAATGAGAAGCACAAAGTCCAGCTGGTGCTTCAGAAAGATCGGAAAAGGCACCAAGTTCGCCAGCTCCGCCTAACCACTGCCAAAGGCTCTCACAATCGGACAACGTCTGGCAAACGTAGTCCTCCGCACAGCGCCTTTTGGATACGTAGCGCAAATGGCTAAAGGCCTAAAGGTAAAGATACCTGGGGACATGGCATGAGCCAACAGATAACGGTGCATACCGTATATGATACTAAGTGGCATCGATGCAAGGACGGCAAATTCACAAGTGCGCGGCGCAGCAATTCAATTTTTGTGGGCCTCTCTAGTGCTATCTCGGTCATGCCCACCATGTAAATGCATGCCAACGTGCAAATGTGTGCAAATGGTCACATCGCTTTTTCCCAGCAAGACAACAGGTTCGACATTCTGGCACCCCATGGCACCCCTGCCCTGGATTCTTGGAAACTAGCGTCCACGAAGGAAGACCACGAAATAACAGGCTGTAATGAAACTGATTTGCAAGGTTTCCCTTTGGCCATGGTCTTCTGCGAGATCCTCTTCAACTCAATCACGACCTGACAATCTAAGGGAATAAAATGGAATAAATATCTATTAGAATCTAAATTGTGGAACCTTTGGCAAGATAGGCAAAGCGCAAGCGATCTCTCAAGCATTTTCAAGTAACTGGCGCCTCATCCAGGTCTTCCTTGGCAACGCTGACAGGTCAATTTGCTGATTGATTCAGGCTCATTTATATACAACTGCCTGCTGCCCATCATGGCGAAATTGTGGCAAGGGGCAGGCGCTAGCCGCGACTCAAATTTAGTGGATTGTCTTTTCGAAGACTTTGCATTCAAAACCCCAGCATTGCGCATAGCAAGACCCAAATCCTCAGTGGCAGCAGCAAAATTTGCACAGTGCAGCAGTGCAGAAATGGATCGAAATGGTTTGCGAAAACTGCACTGACATGCACTATCATGCACTGACGATGCAAGGGTCTGCTGGCATTACAACTTTGGCAGCCCCATCTTTCACATCAAATAGTCTTTCCAACCTGCGGCTTGGCCATTAGGGCCGTTGATGGTGAGATTCCGTCTGGAGGTCTGATTTCTGTATGACCATGGAATCTTCAGGACAGAATTATCAGAATGAATGATGAAATCATATGAAATAATATGACATTTTAATATGATTTTTTATCTTTCGACGATCGCCAACCTCTCAACGATTCTGGCCCGTGTGGTTGTGCTGGCACGGCGCATGGTCCTTATTTGGCACTTAATTAACTTTGAATCAGGTTACCTTTGCACTTTCCAGCTGGCAAACCTGTGCGTTGCAAGCCATTCTGCATACGACAATCCCAGGCGGGGTCTTCGCCTATCAGTACAAGACTGGCATTCTCAACAACACTCACAATGTCCGGCAAAAGCTGGCCAAAATGGCAATGATGATGAACAGTATTACGTGGTCAGGAAATTCATGCCGCGCAAGGCCTTCTCAACGTGAATTTCGCTCTCGAGAAAACCACCGCAGTCAAGCGTCCACTGCCTTGGAAAAAATGAAAAGATTGCGATCTGAGGCAATCTGATTCATGGTTCTTCCCTCCCTCGGGGTGGGTTACGGACGTGGAACCAGGGCGAACGGCATTTGAGAACTATCAACGCTGATCAGATCATGGTTCCATCTTTGGCCTTCTTTGGTAAATCCATCCATGTAAAGGTCAGAAAGGATAAAAAAGGGTCGACAGGTACTGTAAGGTGACAAACAGTCCGGTGTTCTGGGTCCTTTTAGCATTTCTTGGGGCCTGCTGCCAACACATGCCATGTCTATCTTCCGTGACATCTATCATCCTGGTTCATCTTGAAAGCGAAGCACGAAAGGAGGTACAAGGATTCCTGCACGTCGTTTGTGTATGTGTGTGTGTGTGATTGTGCGTGCACGCGCGAATGTGTAATATAAAGTTAAGTAAACTGACCTTTCGCTCTTGGGCGAACTGCCCCAAAGACACGAATGCCAATACATCGGTTATGAGCACCGATCTCCCAACACGCCATCGGCTTTTGAGAACATGAGAAAATACAAGAGAGATCAAGTTGAGATCAAGAGAGCCAGCAACTCTTGGGATTTTTGCAGGCCAGCTGCTGTCGCTCGGAATTGAGCTGCATCATTCCGCTAGCAATGTGAATTGCTGAACCAGCGGTTTGGACATCGAATGGGATGCTCTTGTCAAGCATGGACCGCGGCACGTGCAGGAGCCTGGGAGATGAACGTCAAAGTCTTAAGAGTGGCATCGGATGCCAAAAGAAAGTCTCTCTCATTGTATGCAAAAACGGTATAAAACCCAAAATGAAACAAAATGATCCAAAAGCTCCATGTCAAAGAGGAACCCTATCAAACATTGGATTTTAGGGTTATATAATGTTATATAACTTATATTATATAACTATATTTCTAGACATACCCATCTTGCGACCAAGTGACACTTCACCGCCTGTGTTATCCCATGCCTAAGCTCAACGGCTTAGTTTCCCACATCGTAGTCTGTCATGTCTATCCAACTGGTGAACAGGGCAGCCAGCCGTACAAACAAGATGCCGTGGCCCAAGTTTCGTCGCTGCTGATCTGATTAGGTAATTCAGCCTCCTGGGGTCCGTCCTGCACATTGCAACACTCTGTTCGGGAAGTGAGCTGGAGATGTGTAGAGATGTGTAGAGATGTGTAGTGTAGAGCATTGGGCCTGCCGAAGCGCAGCCGCGGTCGGAATATCTCCAGTCATCTCACCGCACTTCACCGTGACCACCATTTGCCCCTTGGCGGTGTCCACTTCGCCTGCGGCAGTGGCTTGCAAACGGCGGTTACAGCCCTTGCAACATCTTGCGACATTGTGCGACTGTATTATTGTCGTATTTCTCTCTCTCTCTCTCTCACGCTGTAGCGAGAAGATGCGAGAAGCACCGCGAAAAGTTGCAGTCCTGGTAAGGCTGAACCAGGTAACTGAAGAGTGTAGGCAATGGCCCTGACCTGACTTGCAGCTCTTGCAAAGTCAGACCGGCACAAAATGTTCAAGGAGAGGGGTGCTACGAAACATGGGAAATGTCACGCTTGGACAAGGGACTACTTCCACCTGGTCCGATGTTTGACTCAGCCGAACAGGTTCACCTTCCGGATTCGAGGGCTTGAAAGTCTCCTGAACAGGAACTGCTATCCTACCAGCCAACCGTTGCAAAACTTCAGCCACTGAAGTTCAAAATCCAACAGTTCTGGCAGTGTTTGAAGTTCAAAGAACCGAAGTCAAAAATAGTAATCAGATGTAATTAGCAGTTCTGGCAGAGGTTCCAGCGGTTCCAGTGGTTCTGGTGCAAGTCGAGCTCTTGGTCGAGCTCTTGCGGGAGAGCTTGGTCTGGAAGCACTCGCTGGTTCCACCTCTGCCTGCCGGTCAATCACAGGCCAACAACTGACATGCTATGCCGAAACAATTCCAACATATTCAAACAGCATCAAACAGCCACCATCCAAGCACGGGCCCTTACAAGACAAGCATGTTGTAGATTTCAGAAGCAGCCTCACAGCAACGCCCTTGGCCTCGGCCTTGGCATGATGCCCTTCTGGCAAGCACTCTATAGTGACAGTCGGGGGCCCAGGCAGCATTTCCAGATTAGCTTCCTGGCAAAGACCATCACCACAAGCAGCTCTTTTAGTAGCAAAAGCAAGAGCAGACAGTCACTGCCAAGAGCAAAACAATCACTGCCTGTCGCAGGGGATGCTCGGTGGAAGGCTCCTTCGCATGTGCCAAGTACTGGTACGAGTGGCCGTCAACCTTACAAATAATTGAATATATCTGAAATGTTTGACTATCTTTAACTGAAAAATGTTTAACTTGAACATCTACCGGATTAGATTACGTATATATATATATAGTCTATATAGTGGGTTCAATTCTGCCTCATTGTGTGTCCTCTAGGAATGGTGCGGCCTCATCGCTGGTCTCAAGCTCAGGAAGCTCGCGTTCCTGCGTTCAGCAGACTTTGACACCCAGTGCCCAAAAGGCCAAAAGGGCAGGACTACCATGGACTCCCCTTCCCCCGCACCGAGATTCAACGACCGAGCAAGTCATCTGAGAGTCATCTGTTCCTACCGCTTGCAAGACCTACGGGTACAGCCAAGATGCCTCCCGCTCATGTCCAGCCATGTCCAAGGAGATGATTTGCTCTTGCAATTCTATCTTCTGCTGCTTCAGGAGTTGCACTTCCCGATCCTGAATGGAATAGGGCCGGGGATGCCTTCTTTCATGTGCACCACAGCTGCAGAAAAATACCAGTACAAACTCATATGACTCATCTGCAAACATGGGCAACGAATGGCAGCGAATGAGAGTGTCAGGCAAAAAACGTCCACAAAGCCTGAGCAACGGATTCACTTCAGGCAGGGGGCATGCTCTGCCAGCAGTTCTGTCATCAGCTGCTGAAAGCGTGAGGGTGTTCCCGGTGAAATTGCAGCCAAATCAGCCATGGCTGCCATCAGGTCAAAAGTGGGCATGCGACACGTGGTCATCTGATGTCATCTGCCTCAAGTTTTGATCTTATCTAACCTGATGCCACGTGATTCTCAGGATATGAGCGCATGTGCTGTTTCCAATCGTGCATCTACCAAGGGTGAAACATTTTTGTTGGTAACCTGTTGTCCTTAGCCATTTCCACATAGTCACTTTCGAAAGGTGGCGTGTTCCAAAAAAAAACTGGGCATGTCATTCTGATGCTTTATTGTTCAATGCTGGCGCAGGTACCGTTACACTAGTGTTGTCAATATATTGAAAGAATGCAGCAATGCAGCAGTGAAGAATTGCCTTGAACGAGGCCGGGCATGAAGAATTCCCGCTTGCATGGTGAGAGAATGACTTGCATCGGAAAGGCTAAAGTGATTCCACTATATAGTAGGTCTATATGCAAGTCCAGCTTTCTTTAAATCTTCCAACATATAGTGAGCCCACCAAATCTCAACAAAGGTGCCACCTTGGCCACATTGCCTGCTTCCATGCATGAGACAAGCAGGACGCCTACGGCCTACAGGTTTGTTGCCCCCCATCAGGCCATGCGTCGGGATATCGTGCGCTGAAAAGCAGCCGAGGAAGCCCTCCGCTCTGCCAGGGAACCCACCATCATATACCATCATCACATCCACCCACCTTTGCGATACAGATCGCGCAGAGCATTCCCCCATGCTGCAAACTCCAATGGCCAAAAATCGGCTCCCCTCCTCATCAAATCAGGATGATTTCCTCAAAGAAACAACAGAAAAGTGTTTGTTTCACCTTGCACGGTTGCAGACTTTATTAGTTTTATCTGGAGCTCAGGGGTCCATTTTTGTCCACCTTCGCTATAAAAATCTGCCAGGTGAAACGGCATTCTCCGAAGCTGCGATTGCCTTCGGCATCGCTATCTTGGATGCTGCTCGGGTGGCCACGACTTTGACCTTCACCGGGCGGTCTGCGCGACTCTTTCTGCGCTGGTTGGTTGCAGTTTTTTTAAGATCCTGACAGGGCAGTCATACAGTTTTAGACAAGTTTCAGATTCAAAAGACTGGTGAAGTATGGTGAGGCATTGTGACGTATGGTGATGTGGCATTCCTACCCAGAAACAGATGGTTTGTAGACATATGGGACATATGAGGACAATCTGCGTGCAAGCTTCAATGCAAATCGACATAGCTAAATGCAGCAAAGCGTCTCCAATCTGTTTCCTCAGTTTGGACATGTTCGAAAGGTGTCGGCCATCTTGCAATTGGCTGGGGTTACAATACCTGGCCTCTGCACAATGTGGAATTTGTGGCCTGGCTCCACTCCAAACCAATAAGTCAGGGTTCTGCATGTGATCCAGACTCATTTGCGCGATGACCATATCAACTTTGTGAAGGTCTCCTCGCAGTCTCATCAGACCAGACCTAGGCTCCAGCAACCCAC
>Ga0126342_10014499_pt1 | contig 13908 bp, 13 predicted proteins | sample Cyp1metagenome_FD_92528 | JGI IMG/M metagenome (GOLD analysis project Ga0126342, IMG submission 92528) | Coral microbial communities from Lord Howe Island, Old Settlement Bay, Australia - Cyphastrea 1 metagenome | ecosystem: Host-associated > Invertebrates > Cnidaria > Coral ...
ACACAGAAGCTTTTACACGCAGAAACTTTTACACACAGAAGCTTTTACACACAGACGCTTTTACACACACACACACAAGTTATTGCACACAGAAGCTTTTTACACGCAGACGCTTTTGCACACAGAAGCGCTTACACACAGGAACTTTTACACAAACAAACTTTTGCGCACAGAAGCTTTTACACACAGGAGCTTTTACGCACAGACACTTTTACACAGACTTTTCTACACACAGAAGTACCAGGTACCATTTTACCCGAGTTTTGTACCATCAAACCTCATTTCGTGCGAAAGGGTTGCGCCGGACGCGTGCAAATCGCAATTTTTGGCTATCGAACCTCATTTTTACCAAAATGCCTGCGAAATGCAAAGCTTCTCCAAGCTGCAGCTCTCTGACTGCCAACGGCAACGGCCAACGGGACAACGGGACAACGGGAACGGGACAACGGGACAACGGGAACGGGACAACGGGACAACGGGACGGGCAGTACCGAACCCATCCTCAGAAAGAGAGGAGACCTCAACGACCTGTCGATCCATCAGTGGCTTCGCTCTGCCATCTCTGATTCGCAACAACCAACCTCTCCTATAGGTTTTCTATTTTTGAAACTTCCGCCACCGCCTTGTGCGGTACTACTGGTAAACTTAGAATATCTTAGAATATACTTGTTTTATATAATTTTTTTAAAGTATCCTACGTGACATGGACTGGATGTTCTCCTATCACCATCGCTAAATCCACACCCCGTCCCCAGGCTGCCCAAACAGTGGAGCACCAGCCACGAAGGGGCCTGGGAGTGGCTTTGGCTCACGGTGTCACGGAACCTCAACGAGTCCACCATGAAGGTCACCCAGCAGGGCCCGAAACTCTATGGAAAACAACGAGAAAAACATGAGGAAAATCATAGCATATCCGTGGGAATTTCAGGATCCTAAAATGGAGGCTGTACCATATTTTGGCAATATTTTGTTGGGATATTCCCTTACATATAGGCCTTATATATATGGTAGGTACCTCCAATTTAGGTTCCTGAAATGGCCATTGAGCATAGGAAAATACAGGAAAATAATGGACATTCATTGGGTTATCATATAATTTAATGGGAAAACATAGAAAATTATAGGAAAATCCCGGACCAAAATGGAGGTTTATTTATAGCTGGGAAAATTATCGAACAAAATGATGGACATACAGATATACACAATAATTTTGAATTTGTTGATGGATTTTCTTCCTTTTTGCCTATTCGACATCCACCAGAAATGGGGTCATCAACTCCAAGAATATGAAATCAGGTGCCCCAAGGGGACAAACAAAACCAGTCCATTGAGCCAGAGATAAATCACAGAAAACCAGATGGAAGACCATCAAACATTGAAGGTTGGGATTTCAGCAACAAACATGGGCATCTTTGGTGAACATATCTAGGGTGACTTTTTTCACCCGTACGTAAGTAAGCGGGGGGGCACAACCAGACGTAACTACGGGGATACAAATCGCCATTTGATAACAACAGCGACATGGTACCTTTGTGGGTTCACGCCAGTTAGTAAGTGGATTATACACCCAATTATAACTGGACGAATCCTACTTACCCTACTTATAACTTGGGTTATAACCCACTTAATTACTGAGGCGAACCACCAAGTACCAATGTTTGGTGATCCAAAATGAATCCGATTGATCATTAAAATCCACGGTTTGAACGCAATTTAAGGGTGTTTCTAGCGGTTACCTAGGGGAAAGGGATTCTGTTGTTTGCATTTCAAGGGAACTCACTTGGAAGATCATAATGATAGATTTCTAGGTCTTATCAAGGAGCACGGCATAAAAATGCAAGGTGGATGGTGGTGATTTCAGGACGATGTTGCAATGTTTTCCAGAGATTTTCACCAACGGAAGCTTGGAGGTCAGGGCATTCAAGCCGTTCAACGTGAAAATGTTCTCCACTTTGCAGGAAGAGCGGCTCAACTGAAACCGGCTCCGTTGACACCTGCATGTTGAAAAATCATGGCAAGATATCCATTGCTTGGGATAACATTTGTCAAAAGTATCACAAATCTACTGCCTTTTACTAAGGAGTCCGAGACTCTGAGTCTCTGTTTTTACATGGATTTTAAGGGTCCCAAAAAGTATATTATTATTAATTAGGTCCAAGTTTGAAAGGTACCCCCCATGTTGTGCTAAACTGGCTGCCTGTGACTCCTAGGCTACTCGTAAGTAACATTATATAAATCCATATATACATATATTATATATATACATGTCTAGATCCACATCAAACATGTTTTACATGTTATAACTCTCCTTGTCCATACAGGAGTGGAAGACTGGTGAAATGAAAAAGAACATCACCCCAAAGTTGATAGGTAAAGACCGACCATGGTGTCCTGTAGTTATTTCATGTTGTTTTTTTCCCTTGAACTAATCCATTATAATTTCCCAAATTGGTTATAATATATATATATATACATGTGTATATCCGGACTTTAGTTTGCTTATACCACCACTATATTTATCTTAAACAAATGTATTAAGAAAGTGGTTGATGTCCTATGTAACCCACATGAATATCATTTCATTGAGGGTATTCCAGATGTAACTTATGCATTGAAACAACATCGGTATGGATGCATCAAAGTTGTTTGCCAGGAACAAAATCCCATGGCAAAAATCAGAAACAAAAATACAGAGTTGTTTGATGCCAGCAAGTTTGTTTCATCCAATCCAATCATTTTTTGCCACCAATAAGTTTTATCCACTCCAACATTTTTTTATCGTTGGATTGTTTTAAGATGTTTTAAGTTTATCAACCATACAGGACACCTTTTTTGTTGGTCGTGGTTAGACACATTCGCCTGGTGACCAAAGATATTCCCGCGATCGCGGGGGTAGCACTGGAATGCTACCAGGCAGCTGGACCGCTTTCGGGCCAACATCTTCACCGAGTTCTTCGCACGAAGCCAAGCTTCACAGGACCTTTTCAAGCAGCACCTCGTTTAACGAACGTCCCACGTGGATATGGTAAAGGTGGTGGTTTATTGAATATGCAAAAAATGGCCATGGCTGCAAAGTGAATGATATACATGCATAATATCGTTTTGGGGGATGTCTTATGTATGTATAGTATACGTGTTTTTATTTATTTGGCACCCACGGATGGTGATATCATGGTGCTCTACTATGCCATGCAGTTTTTACCATTTTTTTACCACACTAGATGGACCTAAATAGCAAGACAGAGAAGCATCAAAAGTTGAATCTCATGGCCAACAACATGGAATCCGTGCAACAATTCCCTGGTTTTGTTAGACAAGTAGAGTTATATAATGCACTTACAATCACTTACAACTGGTTTTTTTTCTGACCTACCAATACCAACCACATCCACCAGTTGTTTTTTTTTTCTGCATACAAACACTTGCCGGTCACCCGGTCACCCGACGGCGATCGAGAATGAAATCGATCTGCAGGTCCCAGACTCGACTGCGGTACATCGCGGACAGGGTCTTGCAATCCTCCTCCGATATGTTCCAAAAGAACAAAGATGAAACTCGGCATTCAACAACTTTTTGGGGCTCAGAAAGTAAGGGGCTCAGAAAGGAAGTAAGTTGAATCGGCATTGTTCATGTATGTTAATGGGCAAAGATGTATACTAATATATTATATATATATGTGTGTGTGTGCAACCAACTATATGATGGTGGAGCATTGATGATGATCCAACTGAATCAACTTTGTTTTTTTCGTAGGCCATCTATATAGTTTGTGTCAACACAGATCGTAGCTACATGTAGCTACAAATTGTTTTCAAATATGTCTCCAAGAAACAAACTAGTGAAGATCCAACTGAAGTGTCTGTCGTGATTACATGATTGGTAATTAAACAGTACAGCTAGACATCGAAAGATGGGTTACGGAAAGTTAAGGGAACAGTATGGACAAGCGCATTTGATGATGCAATTGAAATTAGACACACATGGATTGAAATCGTTTGGTTTGGAAACGTTTGTCTATTCAGAGACTGGATGGCGGGCAAACTTAATGGTCGTCCCATTCACATGAATTATTTTTTATGGCCTGCAGCTAGGGCCTAGGGCTATACCCAATTTATCCCAATTTCATAAAGTGGAGATTGTTGATACATGTTTATTCATGTTTATTTAGCACATTTGAAATCAAATGGAAGTGAACCATTGAGGCTTCATGCAACACAAACAGAAGTGCGATATTCGATGATTTTAAGGTATCGAGAACATGTGTGAACATGTGCCACCCCCAACTAACATAAACATCCCGTCGGGGGGAAAACCGCGCCAGCGGTTGTGCGTTTCGAAAAGACAATGTCGTTTTCGCCATAGCGAAACTATTGATTCATTCCACACAATAGGCATAAAATTCCCCGGGAACTTTAAGTGCATTTTTGATGATATCCTGGATAATTTACAGGGAATTTGCTCTTGAAAACGCGCACGATGTTTTCCTCCTCTCACATCGCCATGCGCTTCTTCAAAGAGCGACCAGTGACCTCCAAAAGGTTTTTGGATTTTGGAGTTCATCCAACGCCATTGCCACACCCTGATGTTTCGCATCAGTTTGGGGTTCACATGGCTGTTGACTCTGGTCGCAAGACTACATGGTATGGCCGATTTTTTGAAACATAGCACTCTGGTTGTATGAAAAGCAAATCACAACATGAAGCTTAGTGTCGGCAGGTTACAAGGTCTTGTTCCTGTTTTACATCTGTATCAACATCCGTGCGCATTCTACAATCATGATGCCAGCAAGGGGGAACCCAGACGTGACGTAGCATGTGCATGCGACGCAAGTTAACATGAACGTTAACACACCCCACCCCCCCGACCCAGTAACATATGCGTGTTTTCAAAAACGTGCACGACTACTGGCGCGGTTTTCCCCCTGCTGGCATAAACATCCATAGAGAACTCCCTCTTTTTTGGGGTCTTAGTTGGAAGAATTGGTAAACCTTGGTATCTTTCGCGGCTCCGCGGCTCGACGGGAAATGATTTCAGGAAACGCTGGACGACCTCTCTGCTTTGGGTTTGCGCCATGTAGGCGGCCGGATACGATTGAGATCACCTTGTGGCATGGGAAAAGCCAGGGAATTGTTAGATTCCAAAGTGGGGATAAGTTTGTGAATTACTTGTGCAATCCTTATGGTATACAAGTTAGGTGATATTATGTGTTGATTCAAAAGTTGTACACTGATGGTTTTAACAATTGTTACAATCCTTGCTTTCCTTTGCCTAGTTCCTTAAGCGACCTCACAGTGAGTGCTTTACAAATGGACATCGCCCCAGATCTTATTTCACGGTAGTTCCTTTGCGGTCATTGTGCTGGACAACGCTAGACCCAATAATAAAGCTTCCAGTCTTGGAGGTTTATATGACGCATCTCTGGTGAATTTGGGCATTGTCATGGATTGCTTGTTATTGGGCCATGCCGCTTACCACATTGCTAGTGGAATGGTCTTCGCGGCACTTCTTCAGCGAGCATGCTCAAAGAAACCCCAACATTGGTTGGGACCAGCATGGTCAGGCTCAGGCTTGCCGTGCAATTGCAAGTTTTGTGACCACGGCAATGTGGTGTCCTGCCAGTAGGAGTCCCCGTTTTCGGCTTGGTTTTGATGAACATAGCCAGTATAGCTTACAATGTGGGGCCCCAAAGATGGCACATGTAGATATATTATATATATATATATATATGTGTGTGTGTGCGTTTTTTAACACTAGCAACAGCTATAGCCTTTGTTGGGGATATATCATGATTAATAAATGTATATCTATCTATCTAATCTAATCTCATCTCATCTAATCTACTCTACTGTAATCTAATCCAATCTAATCTAATGTTATCCTATTTTATCTTATCTGATCTTATCTGATTTTATCTTATCTTTATTTTATCTTATCTTATCTTTTCTTACCGTTTCTTCTCTCATCTTATCTTATCTTATCTTGACTTTATCTATTCTTATCTTATCTTATCTTATATTATCTTGACTTATCTACCTATCTATCTATCTATCTATCGATCGATCTATCTACCTCTCTATCTTTCTATCTATCTATCTATCTATCTATCTATCTATCTATTCCTACCCTATCTATTCCTATTTCTATCCCGTCCTATCCTATCCTATCCTATCCTACCCGATCCTATCTATCTATCTTATTTCATTTTATCTTATCTTATCTTGTCTTGTCTTATCTTATTTTATCTTAAGTATCTATCTATCTACCTGTCTGTCTGTCTGCCTTTCTATCTATCTTATCTATCTTATCTTATCTTATCTATCTTAATCTATCTAATCTATCTATCGATCTATCTATCTATCTATCGATCGATCGATCTATCTAATCTTATCTTATCTTATCTTATCTTATCTATCTATCTATCTATCTACCTATCTATCTATCTATCTATCTATCTACCTCTCTATCTTTCTATCTATCTATCTATCGATCTATCTATCTATCTACCTATCTATCTTTCTATCTTTCTATCTTTCTATCTTTCTATCTTTCTATCTATCTACCTATCTATCTATCTATCTTTCTTTCTTTCTTTCTATCTTTCTATCTTTCTATCTTTCTATCTTTCTATCTTTTTATCTTATCTATCTCTCTCTCTCTCTATAAGTGGTTTATAACCAGGGGCCCAGCACGGCCCGTATCCCGGCGTGGGATGTGGCGAGGCTATGGCATTCCCATTGAGCTCTTTGGGCCCTTCGTGGAGGTTTGTGTGGAGGTGATGCGACCATTGATTGCCGAGTTCCCGAACAGTATCGTGCCCCGGCAGCCTATGGAAATGTCTGGATAAATGGGGAGAGATCCGAAATGGCACATAACATTTTCATACGGAAAATGAAGGAAAATATCGGAAAACCAACAATGGATTATGAGAGGATACCTTTCAGACTAACCCATGTTAGATTAATATGAATTGAGGATCCTACATGTTTTTTTGTTTGTTCCAATTGGCGAGGATGGATCACAAGTTGTGAATAGGCCACAGTTGGGTTTGATCACTGCCTTTTGGGATGATGTGTTAATTCCTCACCTGGCAGCAGTTGATGAATTATATCAATCGTGAACGGTCGCTTAACGCTGAAGTTTAACAGAATTTCACTCTATTTCATGGGTAAACCACTGTCATACTTACAAATGATCCATTGTCCACAGCTATATGTTGAATTCCAGCCCGAGTGCTGTATAAGAATCCGAAAGGTGGTAGTCCAGGGTCCCTCAAATTCTTCATTTCAATTGTCAAGATATCCGGGGTAATTGTGAGGGTCCCTCCTTTTTCTAGCACGTTCTGAATTTATTTAGTATTCAGTTTAGTGCCAACCTTCAGCAGAAAGATCTGCGATCAGTGAATCAGCAAGAGCCAAAGAAGAGGAAGACAAGTCAAGGCAGGGAGATTGGGCATGGTTTGATGTGCCTTTAAGGGTCCCCAGGGTCCCCAGGGTCCCCAGGGTCCCCAAGGTCCCCAGGGTCCCCAGGGTCCGGGTTACTTGGAACAATGTGGTGGTCGGACACCTCAACCAGTGGTGACGACCTGTTGGTCACCATGTCAGGTCCTAAAAGTTCATGTTGGTTCAGTTGAAACAATAATTTTCGGCCCCAAAGAGTTCAGGTTTGGCGTGGTAATAGAATGTGTTTTGGGGTCCGAAAGAGGTTGAAAAAAAAAAGGTTTCGATTGTCTATACTTTGTGATGTCAAACAGCTTTGGCAGCCCCATATTCCACCGCATCAGGCCCTGAAAGTTCATTTGGGTAAAGTTTGCAGCACAGCCATTTGCCTGTGATTGGTAATTGTAACCCCGTCGGGGGTTCGAGCCCCGCTGGCAAGATATCACAATATGAATCAATATGATATTTAGCATTCGGGGATGTTGTTCAGTAGCCATGTATCGTTACATAGGGAGTGATTGATGAGGGAATTGATCGCATTTTTGGGTTTTGGACTCATCGAAGGATGCCTCTGTGTGTTGAGCCACGGCCCTGGCCAGGTGGAAGAGAAGCTGAGCCAGAAGCAGCAACGTATGATTTATGAATATTTATGGTGGACAATATAGACATATATAGACAATAATGAGGGTCCTTCAAATTCTTAAGGTAGTAGGCGACATTATTATGCTTTCTTGTACAGTGCTTGCACTGTACCAGTCCTTGAATTTTTAAGTTTTCACCCGGCTACCCCGGCACCAAGGAGAGCAAGAAGATTGTTCTTTGGTCCCCAAAACTAAACCCTCTGGTAATTCAACGTTTTAAGCGTAAATTCACGATGTACCATCAATCACTAATTACCAGAGGGGTACTCCATCATTTCCCAATCCTTGAATTTTTGGTCTTCACACGGCTACAGTGGCCCCAAGGAGAGCACGAAGATGGTTTGGTGCCCAAAGGACCGGGCGCATCAACTGCCGGTCACTGGGCAGCGGATCTGCGGGATGTTCACGCCCCAGAAAGATGCCGAAGAATTTGAAATGTGGAATATATGGCGAACACTTCATCGAACATAACCCATCCTGGAAACACTTCTTCGGCATTTGTGTGGGGGTTGCTATATAGAAAGAACATGATACAACCAGATACCAATCTTCTAACATATTGTAGCAACAGGTTGCACTTGTTTGTAACTTTATAACTATGGGTGAAACATATGAAACATATGAAACATGTTAAAGTCCTAGATCAAGATCGTGTGATTTGTTTTTTGCGACCATGGCTGATTGGGAAATCCTCATCAATGAGTATCAATGGGCATTTTTCCATGGGTAATCATCCACAAAATTCAATACATGGGGAGCCTCCAGACATCACATGAAATGCGGCTACATGGCTTCCCTTGGGCCAATGTCAACCATTGTAAGCAGTGGATTTATGATGGTTTATGTTGATATCTTTATGGGAATATGATGGGCAATACATATGTCAACCCCGGGCAATACCCCCGGACTGTTTTCATTAGGGAGGGTGCCATTTCACAGCGGATTATCATTATATATTTGTGGGTGCCCTTAAAGCGTGGTTGACACTATTAATTTAGTCACTACCGGTTTCACTTGTTTGTCACTATCGGTTAAGATTGCTTAAAAGTTTTGCAGCTCCAGATGTTACCACAATTTTGCGATTGGTAATTGGGATTTATCATACAACAAACTTGAGATCTTCCGTATCAACTGGATATAACTGGGGATATCTCTTGGTTTTGAATTCAACTATCCCCTTCCCCCGAACAGCAAATCCCCCTTGGAAGACCTGGTTTACACAGTATTTGTTCATTCTCTATGACCCGTACTACTGTCGTTTGTTTGGGAAGGAATCCATTAATGGTAGTTGTGATTCACTTCAACAAGTTCTTAGGATGCAAGCTTGCGTCTTTAAGTTCAATCTTTTGGGGGTTACGGCGGTTACGGTAGTAGGGGTGAAATGCACACCCCATTAACACGACAAGGCACACCCATGAACCAGATGTATACCAGGCATTTGCATACTTGTCATCCCTTCTGTTTTATGTTGATTGCCATGTGTTTCTTTTGGGCAGCCTCTGCACAAGATGTTTGTTGTTGAATACCTCCATTCTCCTTCACTTAGTTCCTCAGTTACATGTCAACTCGCAAACGATGATCATGAAGCCATTCTCGCAGGTTTGTTCACCATGGACATGATTTTGTGTCAACAACCTGCCCTCATGGATATCCACATCCCAAGTTTTGTCGCTTAACACAGTGTTTTGTTGTTGTTGTCGTTGTATTGTTTTGTTATGTTTTCATGTTCTCCAATCACAAAAATAATACATCTCTCCCTGATTGGCCTTGCCAAGGAGAATGAAATTCCAGAGCACATGATGATCGAAGGCTTCCGCTGGTCCATCGGTCACTGGACTCATGTGGGAAAACCGAACATGGACCGTCCAATAAATATGGCCATACATGGCAATCGCAACAAAGAAAAAGCAGCAGCAGCAACAACAACAGCAACAACAACAGCAACAACAACAACAACCAAAAAAACAAAAACATCATCGTCGTCATCATCATCGCCATCATCATCATCATCAACAACAACAACAACTCCCACATGTTTGGTTTATGATTGGAGATTTGCATCTCAACTGTGCCAAGCTTTTCACGTGCACCGGACGGACGGCCAAGGTTTGACGGCGAGGGTCTTGGTGCGCACCATCATGGATGGCTCAACTGCCGTGATGTTGCTCGGATGTGGGGCATGTCTGCGAAACCATAAAAGTTTCATCAATGGATCAATATTATCAATGATTATCAAAAAAACTATGTTGTGCTTCATGAAATTAGCAACCCACTTTTTGAACATGTGTTTTTTTTCTTTTGCTTTTGCTACAAGAAATTTGAGATGGGAAGTTGCGCCGAATGCATCCTTGCATTTTTTCTGACAATCAAAGGGGCCCGTCGTAATATTGAGACCTTTTGGGACTAGAGCCCTACTCGAAAGAACGGCTCCGCAAGGCACCCAATCGGCAATTTCCTGCATGAACCTATGGCTGGCATAATATAATTTTCAAAGGCATGGTTGGGATGCCATAGATCTCCGGCCTCAACTGAGGCAAGCCATTCACTTTGATGATTCCAAGCGTTTGCGTCGTGCGTTGCAAGATGCACCCAGGGCTCCTCGGCGTCCCTTTTCGGGCTACACTCAAGTCCAAAAGATCATCGAACCATATCAAACCATGATGTCTCCTATGAAATTTAAAAAACAATAAGGTCACCTACCTTCGGATCAAGGGATATCAGGCATACTGGGCATACTGGGCATACTGGGCATACTGCCCCACTGAGCCATCTGAGCCATGGGGAGGGTCTAGGTTCAACGTGCAACCTCAATTCAATGGCTGGATTTCTAGGGAAAAAAACTACAGGAAACCGTCATGGCCCATGGCCCTTTTTCACATCATCCAATTCTTGTTGAATTGGTGTAGAAGAGATTTATGTCATTTTATGACCATGCTAAAACAGGTCCAAAGTTGAACATTGTGCCATACCCTCTGGTAAATCAACATGGACATTGAAACTGGCAAGTGAAAGATGATATACCTGATAGATCCTGTTAGTATGGCTATTTTCCATGGCAAACTGTGAGATTACAACAGGGTATCCGCCCCACATAGATTTGAAGTAGATACATTTGGGAGAGGAAGCCGCTGCAAGGTGGAACGCTTTGTGTGGCAACTGGCAGTGGAAGTGGGCAGCCAGTCCATTTCACCTCTCTTCTGGGCTCTAAGGATGGGCATGGGCTCAGGTTGTCAGAGGTACGTAGCGGACCTAGGGAATTAATGGGGATCAGGGTACACCTCGCGGTACATGGGGATGCCTCGGGTACCGAGACGCGACCTGCCAGGAGCGGCGCACATGATACGGCCAAGACGATGATCCAAGACATTTTGACCATTCGTGCAGCGCCTGGGGTCGAAATGAACGAGAAAAAGGATCAGGATGAGAAAAATGATAAGGATGATGATGATGATGATGACGATGTAATGATGATGATGATTATGATGATGATGATGATGATGATGACGATGTAATGATGATGATGATGATTATGATGATGATGATGATGATGACGAGGATGATGAAGATGATGATGATGATGAGGATGATGATGATGATGATGATGATGATGACGATGTAATGATGATGATGATTATGATGATGATGATGATGATGACGAGGATGATGAGGATGATGATGATGAGGATGATGATGATGATGACGAGGATGATGAGGATGATGATGATGACGATGTAATGATGATGATGATTATGATTATGATGATGATGATGATGATGATGACGAGGATGATGAGGATGATGATGATGATGAGGATGATGATGATGATGATGACGATGTAATGATGATGATGATTATGATGATGATGATGATGATGACGAGGATGATGAGGATGATGATGATGAGGATGATGATGATGATGATGACGAGGATGACGACGACAAAGATGATGATGGTGATGATGTTGATGATGACGATGATGATGATGATGACGAGGATGATGATGATGATGATGATGACGAGGATGATGATGATGATGATAATGACGAGGATGATGATGATGATGATGATGAATGATGAGGGTGATGATGATGATAATGACGAGGATGATGATGATGATGATCATGATGATGACGCGGATGATGATGATGATGATGACGACGACAAAGATGATGATGGTGATGATTATGATGATGTTGATGATGATGATGACGATGAATATGATGATGATGATCATGATGATGATGATGATGATGATGCTGATGATGATACCAATGATGATCATTATGATGATGATGATGATGACGATGGTGATGATGATGATGATGATGATGCTGATGATGATGATGATGTTAACTATGATGATAATGATGATGATGATGACGACGATGATGATGATTATGGTGATGATGATGATGACGATGATAATGATGATGATGCTGACAATGATAACAGTGACAATCAAACCAATGATAATAATGATTATGATGCGGATGATGTTAGATGCATAGCAATGATGGTGATCATGATAACAGTCATGATGATGATGATGCTGATGGTGGCAACCATGATGATGGTGATGATGACGATGATGATGATGATGTTGATGACGATGGTGATGGTGATGATGATGATGATCATGATGATGATGATGATGATGCTGATGATGATGATGATGATAACATTGCTGATGAAGCTGATGATGATAGCATCGATGATGATGATGATGATGATGAAAACAATGCTGCTGATGATGACAGTGATGATGATGATGATGACGATGGTGCTGATGATGATGCTGATGATGACAACAATGTTGATGATGAAGACGACGACGGTGACAACAGTGATGATGTCGATGCTGGTGATGATAACAATGATGATGATGATGCTGTGATGATGACAGTGATGATGATGATGACGATGATGATGGTGATGATGATGTTGATGATGATAAAAAATGATTGAAATGATGATTATTATTACAATGATGTTTTCATGTTGATGATGGCAATGATGATGATGATGATTACGATGCTTATGGTGAAACCAAAGATGATGAAGACAATTATGATGATAACAATGATGATGATGTTGCTCATGATAATGCTGATGATTATGATGATGATGGTGATGCTGATGATGATGATGATAACGATGATGATGATCACATTGATGATGATGATGATAATGATTATGATGATGATGCTGTTGATGATGATAATTTTCATAATGATGATGATGATGCTGATGCTGATGACAATGATGATGATGATGATGATGATGATGATAACATTGATGATGATTATTAATGTGATGATGATGCTGCTGATGATGATGATGACCATGGTGACAACAGTGATGCTGATGATGCTGATGAAAATCGCAATGATGATGATGATGAAGATGATGATTATGCTGATGATGTTGACTGTGATGATGATGATGATGATGATGAGGATATTTCACTAGATAATGGTGATGATGACGATGATGATTGTGATGATGATGATGATGACACTGATATGATTATGTTTCTGATGGTGATAACAATGACAAAACAACGATGATGATGATGATACAAGTGATGGTGATGGCGATGATGATGATGATGATGACGATGATGTTGATGGCGATGGCGATGATGATGATGATGATGATGATGCTGATGATGCTGATGATGACAGTGATGATGGTGATGATGACGATGGTGATGATGATGATGACGATAATGATGATGTTGATGATGACAACAATGATTGTGATGATGATGGTTATGACAATGATGTTATGATGTTGATGATGGCGATGATGATGGTTATGATGCTTATGAT
>Ga0126342_10014500_pt1 | contig 13908 bp, 12 predicted proteins | sample Cyp1metagenome_FD_92528 | JGI IMG/M metagenome (GOLD analysis project Ga0126342, IMG submission 92528) | Coral microbial communities from Lord Howe Island, Old Settlement Bay, Australia - Cyphastrea 1 metagenome | ecosystem: Host-associated > Invertebrates > Cnidaria > Coral ...
TGGGACGCCGATGTACGACAAACTCTGTTTTGGCAAGTTTTGCTGTGTGAAAGATGAGGAAACACCTTGTGGACGCAACTCCCAAAACATCTTCAAAGTGGTATTAAATACAACAAAAAACACACATGTCATATTGGGACGCCAGTGATTCACCACATGTAGATTGCAAGTGATCACAAGAAAAGTTGCTTTTACCTGTTGGATTCTGTAGGGACACGGTTAGCTGTTTCGAACGACGCCCGAACGACGCCCGAACGACGTATCGAACGACGTCAAAGGGTATCAAAACCTAGACCTTTGGATTCATTTGCTTTCATGTTCCTTTCATTCTCCTTTTATTTCCAATATATGAAACCTGAACATCATGCGATCATGAAAACATGGTATAGACACAACCTAAATACGAAGTCACACAAAATCGCTGGCAATGCAAAACCCACGAAAAAGTCAACAAACTGAAAAAAAACTAATTTGCTAGACACAAACTGGACACAACATTGGTCAACTTTAGAAGTTGCGTGCGCGCAGCTGGGACGCTCATTCATTGAAATCGTTCAACTTTAACAACTCAGTGTACTCTCCACACTCTACACTTGAAACTCCACACTCCACACTCTACACTCCACACTTCACACTTTACACTCAACACTCCACACTTTACACTTTACACTCCACTCCACACTCTACACTTTACACTCCACACTCTACACTCCACACCCTACACACTCCACACTCCACACTCTACACTTTACACTCCTCGCTTTACATTTTACTCTTTGAGCTCCACACTCCGCACTCTACACTTTACACTTCACACTCCACACTCTACCTTACACTCAACACTTTACACTCCACACTTTACACTCCACACTTTACACTTTACAATCCAAACTCTACACTCCACACTCTACACTTTACACTCCACATTTTACATTTTACACTTTACACTCCACACTCTGCACTCTACACTTTACACTCCACACTCTACACTCCACACCCTACACACTCCACACTCTACACTCCACACTCTACACTTTACACTCCTCACTTTACACTTTACACTTTGAGCTCCACACTCCGCACTCTACACTTTACACTTCACTCTCGACACTTTACACTCCGCACTTTACACTTTGCACCCACACTCTACACCCCACACTTTACACTTAACACTTTACACTCTACACTTTACACTCCACACTCGACACTCCACACTCTACACTTTACACTCCACACTTTACACTTTACACTCCACACCACCCCACTCCACTCCACACTTTGCACTCCACCCCTTTTCTACATGCCACAGTCTGCAGTGCACTGGTACAGTAACAGGGGAAGCATTTACAAGACTGTTCAAATAACCCTTTTCACAAAAGTGTTTTACGTGAGTGCATTCGGTATCGTGGGCTGCATCTTGTTGTGCTTGTCCACCCCAGTGTCAACATAAAAAATTGATCTGAGCGGCTGGTAAATTTGCTCGATGGTCTTGCCCTTTCTCAGCTGCTGATTCCTAGAGATGGAAGGTAGGATGGGGAAACGTGCAGTCCTTTGGGTAGACCCAGAAGAGTATAGTCAGTTTAGTTGCTTGAACGGACGATTGTCCATAGTAAGGTTGTCTCACTTGGGAGTATCGCACCTTTTTCGATCAACCGGTCGGCAACCTTGCCAAAACAATTGAGCATCGGTCGGTCAGTAGGCTCAATGGGCATTTTTGCATGTGTTTGACAATATTCATTGAAGTGGATGAACACTATTCCGTTTTATTTCTTGTCCTGCGTGTTTCTGTTCGATCACAATTGTTTACCTGTATAAGAAAGCAAATTCTGGTAGATTTATCCTGCCGATGCACTCGGCATGTCAACTTGAAACCATGAACCCATTGTTGCATCATGCTGCATCATACGGCAAAGAAAACACGGACAGTATCCTTTGTGTTTCTACCAGTTTTGTAAACGATGTGAGCTGGAAGTTGGTGCGACGATCATTTTATTAAACAATAATAGACTCATGTCTGCACATGAACGACATCATCCATTGACTTTAATGTGGGTGAAACAATAATAACCATCCCCCAAATCACATTTTTTTTTAAGGTGGTATAAATATAAACCATTCCCAAATGGGTGGCTTATTGTTGTTTTAACCACATTTCTTTTGGAACCCCAATCATGGGTCCTGTTCCCATGCCCATGTTCCCATGAAGCGCTTCACCGATATGCCCTGGTATGTCCCCCGCGATATGCCATTTTTTCCTCGGCCCCCATTTCCACCATACGTTCCAAAACCACATGAATGCATCAATATTTGTCCAATCAATAATTTACCATCAATAATTGTCCAATGTATTTCCACCATACGTTCCACCATATTTTCCAAAACCACTTAGTTCATTCATGTCAAAGATTGTCCACATATATTGGTACCAATTTCCAATGATTTCCAGCGGGTTGAACATTCCCATAGTATGGATGGCTCGAACTTATCATGCGATCCACTGCGGCTCCCAACGCCCTGGCAGGGCAGTTCTCCGCCTGCTGAGAGGGTCAGGGGGGTGATGGTCAGAAACAGGCACTCTGCTCATATGTGGTTATAGATTCTGTAAATATATATATATATATTGTTCATCTAGTGCAACCCCAGGACATGCATATAAATCAAATACATGCATACCGTACATGCCACATGACATGCGTACCTATGTTTATGCGCATCTTAAATCATCTTAGTGGCCTGGCCTCTATTTGATTTTAAGTTATTTTAAGAATGTCCTAGGGCCGGGCGTTTCCACTGGTTTACCCCTCTGCGAGAGGGACCATCTGTTGCCGCCCACAATGCCAAATGTTTAGATCTTCATCCTATCCAGGAATTTATTGACTGAAACGGTTCTTATGCCGTCATCATAATCATCAGTTCATTTGATGCTTGCACCCCCTCCAACTGTCTGCTTGCATATGTCCAACTTTTCTTGGACTAAGCACCTGCTGGTATGGCAAGAATGTCTGGATGGTGAAAAATAACATTACAATTCCAATCATTGCGTAATGCATGGAAGTAACACATTTGTACATGGCGAAGCCTTTAACGCAAATTCTCCCCAAATCAAACAGCGCACTTTGCCTAGAATACCATGCAAACAAAAAACACTTTAATGACCTTAATGTTGGATTATTTCGCAATGCTGGCTCTAACCAACCATCTTGACACAACAGTCCCCAGGGACCACTGGGTTTCCAGTCCATGTCTTGACACAGCAGCTGTTGCGCTTTCCCCAGAAACGTAATGACGTTGAACCAAATAAGCTGCAACGTTGGGTTTGTCCGCTTGGTGCATCCGAAAATCCAATGGTAGATCGTCATTTGGTGAGAAAAGCAGGAAATGGTTTTTGTATGTTTTTGTGGTATGACTATCGCATACCCAAAAACTCAGCATCAACAGTGATTCCCCGGAAGGGGTCTTCAATCCGAAAACAAGACCTGGATCGAAAGGTACGTTGATTCAGATACGCACAAATATTGTGTATCTCTATGTGTATACCATGTCTGCGTGTATCATGTGTCATCAGATCTCCACAAGGAACAACACAACATGCAAGCTGAATCTACACAGATTCATCCCCAGCTGAATCTACACAGACCTTCTCAGACCTCCTACTGCACCAGGGGGCACAAATTGTTAGGTCCCTTGTGTTCATATCCAACATATTCCCAACCCTCATGACATCCAAAATGTTCGACTTTTCTCTCCCTGAACTGCTGCGGAGGGTTGGACTTCATCCTGCCACGGGAACATTTCCCCTGGAACACCTCTGGGTGCTCAGCTTTTGCAGCTGTATGTTCTTGTTTGTGATCCCCTTAAAAGAGTGGTCATACAGATTCAAAGATCCCATCATTGGGAATTAGATCATATTTGGGAACTTTCATTGAACGAAATGCAGCCTTTGTGAGGAATATGCCAAGCATTGCCAAGCATTGCCAAGCTCTGCTTGTGGCGGTTTGCCCAACCTGGAACAGGATTGATCGTTTCGGAAGGTTCCGGGCCAGAATCTTTGGGGCGAGGAGCAAAATTTTGGGTACCGCACCCAATTTGCAGACACACCCCATAGTTCCCCACAGAATGATACAACATCATGATATAACATCGATGTACTACATGTAGATTCTTTGTGCATATATTCATATCTAGAGTCATTTGCATACATGCACATTCTCATGTGACACGTAAAGCGGAGCCTTTCTAGAGCATCCTATTTGGGCAGCTGCGCTGCCATCAAACCCCTTCCTCGACAAAAAAATCGTAGTTTCTGCCATGGACAAACCCTTTTGATCAAGGGATGCCCTTGGTAGAAAACCCCAAGCTGTCCGTTTTTTTTAATGGGAGGGGGTGCTGTGAGCGCCAAAGTTTTGCATGTTTGAAATTTAATTATTGCAAAAACATATTAAAACCTATTTTTCCAAAACCGAACACTGCTGCTTCTGCAACAGAAGCAACCACTGTGCATTCAGAAATCTCTCCCAGGTCATACATAGATAATTAGATTCATAGACATAGATTTAACCAAAACAAACATGAATAATAGATCAAAACAGCAAAACAAACAAGTGCAAAAGGCCTTTGCAAGGAGTGCAAGAATTGCTTTAAGAATCTACAGACTCCACATCTCTATACAAGAGTTTCCCTCAACATACGCAATAGTTCTTTAAAACATGTGCATTCTAAATTCATGCAACATGTCTTCTATATATAAAGAATGAAGGACACGTAAATTTGCAAACAACACTTGTAAAATGACTTTGCGTAAAAAAACACCATTCCTAAATGTATGCAACAACCCTTTGCAGAAACTGTGGTGGCATTGTTTGAAAGATAAGTAGCATTTTGAACATGTGCATTTTAAACAAGCACCAATTCATGCAATATGTTCTCTAAAAAATAATGAAGGAACAATAATTAACCAAGCAGTACATGTAAAAACGACTTTGCACACAAACCGCTATTCCTCAATGTGTGCAACAACCCTTTGCAGAAAATGGTGCTTTCTTTGAAAGATGTGTAGCATTACTTCCCAATTTCAGAGGGAACCCTCCTATTTGTGTACTGAACAAAGTCAGAAGTCATAGCATTCCTGTAGGAGAATGTAGCATGCTGTTTTGCAAGATTGAATTTATGTTTAAACTACTAGCAGTATGTTTTTGAAAATAATGCCACCTTACTGTCAAACGGCCCCTCAAACCTTGCAAAACCTTTGTCAATAAAGTGGCACATTCATTGACACATGTGTTTTACATCTGAAAGTGTAGATTCTTGTTTGAAAAGTGTGCAGCATTCCTGTAAGAAAGTGTAGCAAAAGCCTACTGTAGATTCCATTAAGGTCCATTAAAAAAAATGTGTTTTGTTGTAAAGCAAGTGCAGCACCAACTTTTGCAACGTGTCCTTTCAAAGAGTACAGCTATTCTATGGAGTTTTTTTGTTTTGAAAAGGGTGCTATGTCACTTGAAAAAGGTCTTCAAAAAGTGGAATATGTTTTTAAACACAGTAGAGTATTGCTTGGAACCAAAGCCAAGCAAATTGTTTGCTGTAAACAAATACTACGTGCCTATGCAAAGAGTGATTATCTGCAATATCTCTGTCAAACTACCGCAGCATTTGCTTGAAAAGATTGCCATGTTACTGCAAACTGTGCAAAATGTGTGTCAATCAAGCAAAGCCTTCCTATGGAAGATTATCATATATATATATGTACTTTTGAAAATTCAAGAGTTTCTTGGCAAATCTGTGAAGCATCCCTCCAAGAAAGTGTAACATGAGTCTACAGCAGATTCCATTGATGATGCAACAGTGCTTGAGAACATTGTGATACTACTTCAGCAGAGTGTACCATCATTTTTATGCAACATGTGTTTCAAAAAGAACAGCAATTCTGCAACAAAAGTGTTTCAAAAAGAGCGCACCATGAAATACGCAAGTGGTCATTCAGCAAAAACCTCTGTGAATGCAAACCATTTGTTTGAAAAATGCATTTGTTTGCCTAAGAAAATTTTGCTGTGTATACGATGGGCCTATGAAAACCAATGGTGTTTTCTTATTACAAGAAAGTGTTACATTGCCATATCTTTCAGGATCAATTTTGATAAATCCAAAACAAATCAAAACCCAAAAAAAGATTTGGCAACTAGTCCAGAGACCAGAGTAGCTGGGAAAACATGTTTTTTGGGGTTTTGTAACCATCGAAGCAAACAAAAGGCAGACAAATTAAATGCCAATAGATCCAATAGTGTAGGCAATTCTTGAGACAATCGAAGCAGACAAAAACCCAAACACACGCTTTAAACACCCAAAGTGGTTCATCTTGCTTACAAAGGGTGTTGTGAACACAAAAGACAGTAGATAACATCCAAAAAATATCCCCTAAATGCCTAGGCCTAAATAGTGTTTTTTAGAGCTCACAACACCCCTTTCAGTTTTTTTTTATATTTGTCCCGCTTGGAAAAAGACCACCTATAGTAAAAACATCCGGATAGTTTGTATTGAATACATGAAATCATGTCTGATGGTTTGGTTTACACAATATCCAGAAAGTGATCCTGCGCGGAATGTATCTTTTATTATTCAAACTATGGCTCAAAAAGGACCCATTGAGCAACTTTGGAGCAAGGACTAAGCGTACGTGGGATTGTCACCCAGGTAGCCACAATCGGGACACTGAGGTCCCCACAACCACTAGATCACTAGGTCTCCAGTCCATGTCTTCACGTTGCGCTTTCCCAGCATCAAAGTTGAGCCGGACAAGCTGCTGGTTGATGTTGGGGAATCAACAAGGCTGGCCGACTGGCGGATCAACCACAAAACCCGTGGCATCGTTCCGCTCGAGTCAAAGATCAACAGAACGGGGTAAAGGGTATAGCACAATTTTTGGGAGAACAAGGTGTCAAAGTTCAAAACAATGCATGTCATCATGATTCCGTCAGAAATCGCACAACATACGACACACATCGTCACACTATGTACAGCAGTGTGTAAGGGGGAATAATTAGAAGTATAGGGTCAACCCTTTCAAACAAAGCTAACAGCTACTGCTGCTTCCAGATAGCACTTATTCAATGAAGCATTATTGATCCTCATTCGATTTGAACCATTTGAAGCCAAACCTCCTACCAAACTGTGAGATCTGCCCAACTTTTGTCTCGCTGCACGAAGCGAGCGGGGAAATGAAGCATGGACTTCGTTCTGGTGGCAGCAGCAGCATTTTAGATCCAACATGGAGGTTTCCATAACTGGGGGTACCCCAAAATTCATGGTGCATAATGGTTTGTAATGGAAAATCATGGAAAATCCCAATCTGAAATGGATGATGACTGGGGGTACCGCCATGACTTTGGAAACCCCCCATATGATCCAATCACTGGAAAGCCTAAGGAGTTCCAACGAAGTCCAGACTCTGGGAGGAATCAGGCGCGGGTCAAATCCTTTGGCCAGTGGCAGCTTGTCCCACCTGGCGGCTTGAAGGCTTGTGCACTGTTAGAGGCCAAATTCATTATCCAGTGTCATATCATATCTATCTATTATACCTGTATAACGTGTTTTTGATGAAACAATGCATATACCTATATATATATTAATAATACTAATATGTATAATATATATATACATACGTATACATATATATATACAGGAATATAATGTGCAACCTTCAGCATCTACAGCTCATTTTGGTATTCCACATTGATCTATATTGATCCAAGGATTTTGTCATTTGCAAAACCGTGAGAGGGAAACGGACGCACCAACCAACCATCCCATGGATGCTTTCTCTGTATGGTCAAACATGGATGCATTTGAATCCCTGTTTGGTTTGGTGGGGAAACACTACCCCATTACAGTAGCAAGTGTAATGACTGCGGCTGGGACCATTCCAAATATTGATCAGCCAGAGTTGACTAGTTGCATCATTCTCTGGAGGTGTGCGCGGGGTGATCCCGTGCAAAATCCCAATGACACAACGACTATCCAAAGGTGACCAAGCTGAAGAGTTCGGGTGATGCTGGGGCCCTCAGATGGTGATCGCAACAAAACACGATGCATAGTCACATGTCTGTTGTTTTTTGTTTAATCAAATCACATTCTATCATATTATATACCCATACAATCCCATACATACATCATTATACCACCATGCTTGAGTGTTAAACAACCTATGTTTTCTTTCATCGTTTTTCAGATGATTGGTAAGTTGCTGGCCTTGTACCAACGCTTCTTTTTGGACTTCATCAACTTCAAGGTCAACTTCTGACTGCCGAAACGTCCAGTGGTGGCTTTCAACTCCAACAGGCTGTCCTGGCAATGCTGGATTTCGGTTAGGATGTCCCAGTCCTGAGTGTTAAATCCAGTTCCTTAGAATTCAAAAGAATTTATTAATATATATATATATATACCACTTACTGTATCTGTAGTTCTCTTATAATTCGTAGTGAACCGTTCAGGATTCAACTTGGCTTTCCGGATTGCTCTTTTCGAAAAACCGTGCCTCCGGGACAATCTCACCGCTCAAGGGTGTGATGACCATCTTCCACAGGTACAAGTCCTGGGTTAAAAAACGGGCTGCCCCAGGTGCCCGAAAAAGGGGACCGGAAAAACACTGGGAATCACTGGGACCGGAACCAAGATTTCCGAAGACTGGTGCTGCTACAAATGTACATCTTAGCAACAAGTTGCTTAGAAATGGTTTAAGTCGGGTTAACCCATTATAACATATTATAACATATTATAACACAAAAAATCACTAACTGGGCTTTTTTTACTGGGCTTATCACCCAATAACTCAACACATTGCGCCGCACACTTGGTGCCCTTGGCCTTGGCTCCATAGGAGCCAGGCGCCACAATGTGCAGCTCCAACCTGGTGCAGCTGGTGATTCTTGCTGGTTGCAATCAACTAATCCGTCGGTTTTTTCAAGTCCAATCAAGTCCAATGACTGGTTGGTGGTATACCTACCCCTCTGAAAAATATGAGTTCGTCAGTTGGGATGATGACATTCCCAATATATGGGAAAATAAAAAATATTCCAAACAACCAACCAGACTTTGACATATTTACAGAAACATAGCAGATCTGCTTGTTGAATGACTTTTTTGGATCTCCCAAGAGTGATGTTCAAGTTGAGATTTCCATTCCCTAGTCTGAACTGTAGCAGGCTGAAACCAGGTAGACCCCTATCTGGGTCAAAACTTGTTGAAAAATCTTGTTGAAAAATCTGAACTTAGTTTCAAGGCCCATGTTGCACTGGAGTCTCTGCACTTATTCCCCTTCGCTTGCTACAGTAGTTTCCAGTTACTTTTTGATGAGCCCGAAGCAGCCCAAGAATAACGAAGTTTGCGTGTTTGTTTTGCAATCTGGAAGTAAAGAGGCCCGGAACATCATGCGGCAACACCTTCAAGATTTGTAGGTTCGATTCTGCCTTTTGTTTAGATACCAAATGTGAACCAAACATGGCAGTGGAAACTCACCCCAATGTTGCGTGTTTCAAGCTGGGAATTCACTTGTCATGTTTGTTTCCTGGAGGGTGTAGCAATCTGCATGATGGGTATATAATAGTCTGAAATCTGTTGGTGATTTATCCCCGGTGTCAGCAATGTAGAGTCATCTCTTCTTCCCAACATCTCTGTTCTTGCTCGCCATCTCGTCAATTCATTGCTCCAAAAAAAAGTTATTGGATGTTATTGGTTGAATCAGAACACCATTTTGTCCATGGTCCAAAAAGTTTTCTCAAAATCCAAAAACCCTCAGGTAAACGTTTACATAACTATGGAAAATCACCATTTTTAATGGGAAAACTCACGAAATAAATGGCCATTTTCAATAGCTATTTTGACATAACCAGAGGGTTGTTTGTTGCTTGGCTCAGCAAATGTCGAAACGGAACGATGCCTCTGCTTGCCAAAGTAGGCCTGGACATGGTCCCCTGTGATCACCTCGCGGCCATCAACCACGTTGAGTTTTGGGGGGTCAAACATTTTGGGGGGGAATAAAACATCCAAAAATCCATCGAACGGGATCATCATTTAGCTGAAAATCGTTAAACAATGCTAAACATGCTTGGAGTTTTAATATGTTTTAATGATCATCAAAATTTTAAGATTTCTGAAAAATGGCGTTTCCAACTTCAGTTGGATCCTTCCAAAATCGGCCCAGGCTTTGAATGCTTTGAACAACACCCAGGCCTCAGCGGCTCCATAGTACAGGTGAGCATTCAACTCGACATGAACTTTGGCAAACTGCTCCTGCGACCACAAATGGAGGGTACATGGACGGGAATCGTCAGGGGTAGATTGCCTTCGTATCTATCCATTATACATTGTATATATATAATATATATATAATTACTGTATATATATATATAATTGTAAGGAATACACCGAAGGAGTATCTCTTGTTTGCCCACCTATCCACAACAATGCAAATAAAAACAATGTTATCTCTCTACATAAAATCACAGGCTGAAATCGGTAAGAAGCCACGTATAAACGAACTGCAAGTGCCATTATGCTATCGTCATATATGTAGTCCTAAAATGCATCCTCGAAATTGTCTGTCATTAACATTCATGAACATCATGAACATCATTTCCCGGAAAATTGTTGGCAAAATGTGTTTACTTTTCTTGTCAATGATATACCTGGCCTGAGACTGTGGTTATATGATGTTATATGGAGGTTTTCCGAAAATGGGGGTATAATACCCCTAAATCATCCATTTTAGTTACTGTAGATTGGGATTGTCCATTAAACCATCCAACTATTGGGGTAGCCCCGTGGCTATGGAATCCCTGTCCTCATCCTCAAAGAGGAACTCCGTGATGGGCCGCTCGAGGAAGGTCTCGGGTAGCCTCGTGGCAGCGAAAAATCCATCGATGACTATGTCGATGATATTCGATGATATAATATGATATAATGACATGACGGAATGCCATGGTGGTATGATGATAATTTCTGGTTGGTGGTATACCTACCCCTCTGAAACATATGAGTTCGTCAGTTGGGATGATGACATTCCCAATACATGGAAAAATAAAGTTCATGTTCCAAGCCACCAACCAGATTATACATATATATAATATTATATATATATATATATATTCTGACATAATAAAATCACAGCGCCTCTCAGCACCTTTCTTCACCATCTGCGCCAAGGGGTTGATGGATCTATACACCTCAACTCCAAAGCTGGGGATGGGGATGATGATAGCTGGATAGCCGAGATTCACACACAGGGCCTCGTGTTCACTTGTTTTATCCAAAAATTAAAAAAAATATGAAAAAATGCTGATATTCCCCATTTGGATCCATTTGGATCATTGTTTTGGGTTTGTTTATCTTTGTTTTTAATGTTTTTACATCTACAGTTGTGTGATATACCAAAGTCTCAAAAAAAAATGACTTAAAATCTGGCAATCTTGATGGCATCACGTCTCCATGTCTATGTGGCGAGTATCTTCATTTCCTCTATCAATCATCATCTGTTTGAATCTTCCTGGGAGATTTAACAGGGGGTGATTCAACATGTATGCCCTGGTTTCCCACCTTTTGTGTGCATCCTCGCCTTCTTAATCCCTTGACCTACAAATTTCTCTTTACAGTGCATAAACAGCCTCCCTTATGCTAACAGTTGGCAACAGCTCGCAAACTAGTTGCCTCTCAAAAAATTTTGTGATCAGTACTGTTTATAAATTTTGTAAACGCGTACCAGCACTTTGGGAGTAATTCAAAGATCAGGTTCTATCAGATTCAGGTGGTTTTGTAGATACTTCTCCGCGGAGTTGCACCTCTTCCCAAACCGCTTGTGGAGCTTTCTCAAAGAGTTTGTAGACATCCTGCGGATCGACCATCGGATACCACCGGTCTAGCCGGTCGACTGGCTGATCCCAGACGATTCCGGGATACTGACTCTGAGGATCTATGCTTAGCCTCCAAAGCTCAGGGGTAGCCATGGTCGAACAATAAAAAAAAAACATGGCCAATCCGAAAGCTAGATATGATTTCTGTCCACTTGCAAAAAGTGTAACATCATCATGACTCAATCATATAAATCATTAAACATCATTAAACAGTATAAAACTACACCAGTGATCAAATTAATCATTATTAGTCACGAATCACTAATCATATTACCCTCTGGTAATCTAACATATAGCTATGGAAAATGACCATGATAGATTAAAGTTCATAACTATCATACCATAGCTAAACACTATCAAAGGAAGTTTAGAAGTCAAACTTCCGACAATATGGACGGATGAAAAAGCAGAGGTGGGAAGAGCCAGAGAAGAGAAGAGAAGAAGAAAGAAGATCAGAGAAGAGAAAGAGTCAGAAGAAAGAAGATGCAGGTGGGCGAAAAGGTGGAAGAGTCGCGAATCACTGTGTTTTTTCCAATGAGTTGTCTCTGGAGGGTCGAGCAGTAGGCTCGCTACAGCGGCGGGTGCGGAGCCATCTGGCCAGATGAGAGATAAAAAATTGCACGCAGTTGTGGCGCGAAGCACATGTCGAAGTTAAAATGTACAAAACACCTCAGCTCCGGAGCACTTTTAGAAGTTGAAATGTCGAAAAAGTGCACGCCATTGTGGCGCGAAGCACATTTCGAAGTCAAAGTGCGCAATGCACCTCACGTTCGGAGCACTTTTGGAAGTTGAGATGTCCAAAAAGTGCACGCCATTGTGGCGCGAAGCACATTTCCAAGTCAAGAGCGTCCAAAAACTCATGGTCCCGGACCACTTTTGGACGTCAGATGTCGTGTCGTGTGGCAGGCGCAAGTGATTTTGCACCCTGTCAAAAGTGAGGAAAACGTGAAGGTTTTGTAGCAATTTCAAAATGTTGGCAGGCGTGGGACTTTTAAAGAGGATCTGTAAAGATGCATTTCGCGTGGCAGGTGCAGCAGAGATGCTAGGAGGTCAGGCCGCTGATTTCCTGAGAGAGGTTACCTTTTGGTGCGTCAGATGGTCAGGTTTGCTAAGATGATTTTGCGTGACAGGTGCAGCACTTCGTATGATTTGGCATCACTGGTTTGTGGCAGGCGCAATACTTTAGATAGGTGGAATGAAAAAATCGCAAAACGCATTGGTACGAGGCCGTCAGCTTTGCACTAAACTTTCCATTTTTGAAGGAAGTCTCGCAGAATTGCTTCGTTTTTGATGTTGTCAACTTCGAAAATTGAGGATGTCTCGCAGAATTGTTTCGTTTTTGATGTTGTCAACTTCGAAAATTGAGGAAGTCTCGCAGAATTGCTGCGATTTTGATGATGTCACCTTCGAACCAGGAAAATGGAAGACGCCTTGCAGAATTGCGTTGTTTCCAAGCTTGCAGGTAAACAGACAGATAGATAGACAACTACAACTACAACTACCATTACCACTACATTGCATTACTGCTACAATTACAAATGCAAGTAGACTACGCTACATTACACAACACTAATTACACTACACTACACTACACTACACTACACTACACTACACTACACTACACTACACTGACTAATTACATCTAAGTACGCTACACTACACTACACTACACTACACTACACTACACTAATTACATCTAAGTACACTACACTACACTACGCTACGCTACACTACACTACGTTACACAACCACAACAACAACAACGACGACGACGACGACGACGACAACTCCTACTCCTACTCCTACTCCTACTACTCCTACTCCTACTCCTACTCCTACTACTACTACTCCTACTCCTACTCCTACTACTACTCCTACTCCTACTACTCCTACTACTCCTACTACTCCTACTCCTACTACTCCTACTACTACTACTCCTACTACTACTACTACGACGACGACGACGACCACCACCACCACCACCACCACCACCACAGCTACAACTACAATTACA
>Ga0126342_10014501_pt1 | contig 13908 bp, 6 predicted proteins | sample Cyp1metagenome_FD_92528 | JGI IMG/M metagenome (GOLD analysis project Ga0126342, IMG submission 92528) | Coral microbial communities from Lord Howe Island, Old Settlement Bay, Australia - Cyphastrea 1 metagenome | ecosystem: Host-associated > Invertebrates > Cnidaria > Coral ...
CCCAAAGCGTACCAAGCGTACCAAGCGCACCAAGCGTACCGTACCAAGCGCACCAAGCGTACCAAGCGTAGCGTACCTATCTTATAGCTGGATATCAAGCACCTATCTTGAACTTAGATAAGGATAGATAGACAGACAGATAGATAGGCAGATAAAGAGATAAACAGATAGACAGCTAGACAGACAACTACACTACACTACATTACAACTACAGCTACCACTACACAACTACCACTACTACTTCAACTTCAGCTTCAACTTCAACTTCAACTTCAACTTCAACTACATTACAGCTACAACTACCACTACACTACACTACACTACGCTATAACTACAACTACCACTACCACCACAGCTACAACTACAACTTCCAACTACAGTACAACTATACTACACTACTCTACGCTACAACTACCACTATACTACAACTACCACTATTACCACGGCTACAACTACAACTACAACTACAACTAAACTACAACTACAACCACGACTACAACTACGACTACGCTACACTACTCTACGCTACAACTACAACTGCAACCGCAACTGCAACTACAACTACATTGAACAACACTAGAACTACAGCTACAGCTACAGCTACACTTGCTACTACACTACAAGTACAGCTACAACTACAACCACCACTACACTACAACTACAGCTACAGCTACAACTACAACTACAAACTACACCACACCACACTACATTCAGCAGTTGCGGGCGAGGTGACCACTGCAGCCACTCCAAAAAGCACAACTGCAACCACCTTTCGGTCTGTCAGTGGATTTAATCTGCCATCCATGCATCACAACAATTCACCTCTCCTATAGCTGTCTCTCTCTGAAACTTCCGCCACCGCCTTGTGCGGTACTACTGGAATAACAACTGCACTTACAATGTTACAACTTCTCTACAAAAAAAAAGCTCGCATTCTTTAAAACTGTTGATCTTATTAAATGCACATGCAGAAAAAATGCAGTAGAATATATGTTTTTCACAGTGTTTTTCTCAAGTCCCACTTGAAAAAAGTCTTCTTACCTTAGCCTTAATTGGTTGGGCGCAGTAGCTGGGACAACCAAGCCCCCAGATATCTGCCAACCCCAGCGGACGGCAAGGGGGAGCGCGTCAGAAGATACACGCAGCAAGCGCCGCCGCAAAAGGTAGAGAAAGAAGGAGCAAACTGCAAGAGAAAACAAGATCTAAAGTTTGGAGCGAGCAAGGAAGAAGAAGAGGCAAGAGGCAAGAGAGCCCAGAAAGCAACAAGAAGAAGAAGAAACCTGGAAGCAGAAGTTTTGGAGCTAGTAAGGCAAGAAGCGAGCAAGGAAGAAGCAGAAGAAGAAGCAGAAGAAGCATGAGGCAAGAGAAATAAGTAGACTCTTGTCAATTCAGAAGGTGACGTTAGGCACTGCCAGCTTAGATCTGGGAACGCCTTCCGGCCTTCAGTGGCATGGTGTTTTAAAGTGTGGCGAAGCCAACGTTGTGGAGGCCGGAGGGCTCGAGGGTTTGAGGGCTGCATTCTGGGCTGGAGCTATAGTTTCTTGTGAATTCAGAAGGTGACGTTAGGCACTGCCAGCTTTAGTCTGGGAACACCTTCTGGCCTTCAGCGGGCATGGCGATTCCCTTTCAGGTGGTCTTCTTGTACTTGATGTAGGTTCAGCATCCATGTTTGCCGACATGGCAGGAGGTGTGCCCCTGGTTTCCACAAGAACTCATCTGGGCAAAGCGGTTCTCAGTTCTTACAAAAAAATCCTGCTAAGACAGAGACCCTCTTACATCAAAAAACATTAAAATACCAAATCTTAAAGTTGGCAACAGTTGATATAAAAGCTGATGCAACAGTTGAAACAAAAGTTCAAGGTTCCACAAAATGTTGAAACAAGAGTTCAAGGTTCCAAAAAAATGTTGAAACAAAAGCTCAAGGTTCCAAAAAAGCTGAAACAGAAGTTCACGAAAAAGTCGGGGTAGAACTACCGGGGTCAAAAAAAAAGGTTGGATCAAACATCGACAAAACATCAAAAAACATTTCAAAAAACATTTAAAAACTACATCAAGAAACATCAAAAAACATCAACAAACATCAACAAACATCGACAAAACCTCGACCAAACATCAAAAAACCTCGGCCAAACATCGGCTTGAGCCCCGCCACAAGCCATCAGTCGTTTTCCTGTTAGACATTCAAAATGTCATTTACCTTAGACTTTGCTTACCTAGAGTCCACATTGCCTTACAGTTTATTCACCTTAGGTATCCTTAGATGTCATTTCCCTTGGACTACACTTGCCTTCGTGGAATTTTGACCATCGATTGCCACGAATCCGAAGATAAAAAGCCCCCAGGAGGGGATCACCAAACGAGCCTTCACCTGCCAGCAGGCTCGCGCGCAAATGCCTGGGTCCTCGATGGACGGATTTGAAAAATCTTTGTGGCACCCTGCAATCGCATCTCATCGCATCTCCATATATCATTTCTTGCTGGCACATGTGGAATCACAGCCTCGGGACAAAGGTCCCCAGGATATCCCCGGATGTTGTCCTCACTGTGGAACTTGTCTGTATTCCTTGGGTTCCAGGAAGACAGGGCGCGTTTTGGCAGTCCAGCCTGGGCTGAGGAATGGACCTGCAATTGTTCTGCCAGCATCCAGTGTTCCCGAAGAAACCCAGATCCACGAAGATGCCATGAGCACCAGCATGTCGATAGACAATGCCTACCCGCAACCGGCACAAAAAAGGCACTGATGGGCACTGGAAATTCAACAAGTTCCAAGCTCCGTATCTGATATCTGTCGCATTTGGAGTTTCCCTCAAGACAAGTCGCCCGCTTCAATGCAGTCCTCAGACCGCAGGATTATAGATTAGGATCAAACAAAAGCTTCCTCTTGAGTCATGTGGAGAGACTCGCCACCAATCAAGTCCCCAAATGATAATTCTGAGGCTGTGCTTAGTGGTTTCTTCGTGATCAGTCCACAACACGTACGTTCCACTTGCCTGGAACGGTAGAAACACGTTTGTGCCAGCGCTGCTCAACCAAAATACAAAGTTAGCAGCAAAGCACTGGGATTGAGAACTGCCGCCAGAAGTAGGACATCGGAAAATCAGTGCGAAACCCAAAATCTTCAGAAACTGTATATTGGAGCACAAAATCTTCAGAGAAGGTTTCTGGGTACCTTTCATAATTTATAATTTGAGGACAAAAGCGAACTGCCACTTGCGGTGACGCTGCCATGGGCGTTTTTATGTTCTTTCATGGCTGATCATGGCACAGCTGTGTTTCTTTGCTGACAGAGTGCTGGGTAGACATAGGCTGCAGCCGGCTGCAAGCTGAGCAGCAAAAGCAGCTGCGACATCCATGACCAGAACAAACGTCAGCAAAAGCTGTGCTGAAGCTGTCAAGGTTTGGGAAACCAGATTTGCCACTGAGGATGTCGTAGTATTGCTGCCGACATGTGATTTGCATGCCATGCTTTTGGTGAACAAAGTCTGATTGGGTCTTTGCAACATTAAGGCCTGACCATCACCGGAACAGTTTTGGAAAAGATGACGTCAGGCATTCATGGATGCAGGATAACCACTGGCAAGCGAATAAGAACTGCTACCAGACAAATCTCCTCAAAAAAGCTCGAAAGCGATCTGCGGGCTTTGCACAGTGGCTGCTCCTGCAGTTACAAAACAGACCAGCAAATTATGAAATGGCCCTAGCCAGTTTCACACCAGCCGTCAAAACATGGTCAAGTAAAGTGTGAAAGGCTGCAAAGTGTGTGGCACAACGGGGCGTTCGTATGGGGCACTTCTCATCCCACTTTTGGTATTCTCCCGAATTCGTAAACTCAAGACAGCTGCAGCTTGGCTAGTTCCGATGTCTTTTTAGGTAATCCAAAATTCAGTAAATGCGCCCAAGGAAGATCTATATTTCTTTAGTGCAAGATACACTTGTGAATTGGCAACGGGATCGTGCAGTCCACGCAGCTTTTTCACTGCTGGCGTGAGCCGTACAGCTCAAGGGCCCTATCAGCCGAAACGGCAACAGACGTCTAATGTGACAACCTGGCCTATACATGGAATGTCAAATACCTCAAATTGACACTCAACCTGTTCTACAGATGTCACATTGCACTCTTTACAGGCACGTCTGCGCAGGGCACTGCGGAGAAAGTAGCGCAGTGGCGTTTCTACTGCTTCTGTACTTTGTACATGCAATCTGCTAGCACGCGGATCAGAAAATCTGGTTTCATACTTTTCGTGAGACAATCACTGATCATAGTGCGGGTAGCTCGCCAAGATAGCTTGTCTCCTGATCATCGTTCCAATAGGATTTCGTGTATGCTCTCCAACTCAATGCCTAATCTCTTGTTGCTCGCTTTCGCGAGGATTTCGGAAGCTAGGTGATCCGAAAGAGAACAGCAGTCTGTGAATGCTAAGTGCGGCACACAGCTCCTGGCATCAACTTCCCACGTCTTCAAAGATCTGATCTGACCCTTGACTTCAGCCAAGACTCCTCTGAGCTTGTCTCCTGCCTCAAGACCATGCTGCAGTGAATACGTCTCAGCTTGAAGTGTGCTTCGACATACACGTCGGATCGTAGTAGAACTGAAAGATTAAGGCATTACCCTGTACGTGTTACAGTTCCCATTCTTGATCTCGGTGAGGTCTCCAAGGACATGACAGCGTCCTTGTTTCCACGGTAGCATTGTAGGCTGTCTTGTAGGAACCTTTACCACTTTGCGATCCCTTGGAACCTCCATACCCTTTACCAGGCTTCCCATACGATTGTGGGGTGAAAGTGTGACCATTCCAAGACTTGGACCCCCTCCCTCAAATGGATTCCTGCGTACTGGTCAACCAACACCTTGGCAACTCCTTCGAAGTCCTTGGTAGCGGCACAAGCTTTTACGACCAATACCTCTTGCCGGCTCAAACCTGACAGTTCAAGCATGAGTTCCATTCGGAGTCCATCGGAGAGTGCCATGGAAGGATCAAGCTCGGTCAGCACTCTCCACCACCTACGCCTACGCTGGGTATAGCTCAGCATGGGCTCTTGCGGTTGTCTGGATAGGACCCCACCTGCCTTTTGGCCTGCCCTGAAAAGTTCTTTAATCCTCTTGTGCTCTGGGGAAAACATGGCTTTTGATTCGTTCAACCAAATGTTCAAGTCCTCCCTCCTGGGTCAGGGTCTCCAAACAGAGATCCCTGGCTATGACGAAGGCCCTCTACAATCTTGTTGACTAAGGCACTTCTGTCTCGGCCAGTGTCATCCCCTTTAGGGCTTGGACCGGCAGAGGCGGGAGCTCCGTCGTCTCGGTGGCCTGGGCGCGGGTGAGGTGAGATTCCAGCTTCAACTTCAGAGTCCGGCCCAGTGGGCTCGGAACTCCTTCCGGTTGGGGATGATTCTACGTCTTTCTTAGAATCAAACAGATTTATCCGTAAAAGGGTCCGGAATTCCCAATCATGATAGTGCATCATGATAGCGCGCTGCATCCCCATGATATATGTATGATTCATGATCCACTCTTGGTCTCTAAAGGCGCGGTGGATCGGTCAGAGCCAAACCTAAGTCCAGCTACCGACATTTCGACGATTCTTGAGATGGACTGCCTGTCCCAAGGTCAGCCAATTGCAGGTCTGTCCCACAGGGATCAGACGATTTCGGAGAATGAAAAGTTCTATAGGAACAATTCAAGATTTTAACGGTCTAGTCCCTGGATCTAACACGTACCCCGGAGACAGGTCGTGTCACCTGCTCCGCTACCAATGTGAATTGGCAACGGGATCGTGCAGTCCACGCAGCTTTTTCACTGTTGGCGTGCGCCGTACAGCTCAAGGGCCCTATTAGCCGAAACGGCAAAAGACGTCTAATGTGAGAACCTGGCCTATACATGGAATGTCAAATACCTCAAATTGACACTCTTGATCTCGCAACCAGACACTTTTTGAGACGTCGGTCCTGCAGCGCCAGTGGAAGGTCCGGTTGCTTCAAACACCTATGTGCCCTACACCTGGGGCATGGAGGGTTTGAACGGACCAAGTCCTGATTCTGTGCACTTTGAAAAGGAAGCTGGTCAACGCCAAAACAAAACCATACAGAACCAAATGTTGTTCAACTGCGAAACACAATTGACATCAAGGCATGACGTTCTCACCACATCAGGAAACCTGAAAGGCTACGGCAGAGCCAAAAGAAAGCAAACACATCCCCTTTCACAGCACTTTAAAACTGCCTCGCCTGGGGAAGTCGAGGGACCCTGGCAACACACAAGTTCACGGCTCTCGGTTCACTTGCATTCTGTTGGACCCGTCATTTTGTGTAATAGCCGAGGAAAACCGCGAGACTGGGGGGGAAGTCACCCGCAAGTGCATCACAAAGGGTACTAGATGGGTTGTTCCGAAGACATGCACCAAATGTCACGTGTTCGCGCTGCAGCGAAAAATATTGGAATGCGTAGATATCACTCAGTCTGAAGTAAAATTCTATCACGGAATCATATATCTTTACATTGTCTTCCTGCCCCTATCCCGCCGGGTGCGGGCAGACTTAGTCGCGAAGAGGGGCAAGAAAGGACACAGGAGCAAAGGCAAAATAAACGGAAACAAAAGGAAAGCCAAAAAAAGATCCAAAGCGAGCCAAAAGAGACACAAGTGAGCAGAAGAGGGACAGAAGGTACGGGGCGAGAATAAAGAGAAAAGAAAGGAGATAAAGATGACATATGTGACATGCACTGCAAGGGTGACATGTGACATGTTGCCAGGTTGCGTGTGAAAAGACTGTTTAAGTGGGTCGAGAAGGGATGAACCAAAAAGGAATATGATGGAATACGTATCAAATGTACAAAATGTATACAAAATGTATTAAATTGTTGGATTGGAATATATTGGAATCATGTTTTTCACATGGGGTTGCGCCGATCTGAGCAAAAGTCCGCCGCGTGCATTGAAACATCGTCGTGTGATGTTGTGTGCAATAATGCAGTCGCATATGGTCCGATGGAAAATTGGACGTGACGAAAGAGTGGTCGCCAGATGCTGTCTTGTAATTCTCTTTGGCTATGTAGGTGAATTGTTCTCCATATGCACTCATAATCTGAGAACATGTATATAACATTATATAACATGACTTTCAATGCGGTACTTGTGATGCAGCAAATATATTTGTGCCTGAAAGCACACAGGCTCAAATCCCGGTGGTGACCCATCAATCTCTTCTAAGCACCCCTGTCACCACCGCGATTTAAGCCCGTGCTCTTTCCCCAAAGTAAAGAATCCCTTCATTACAGCCGAAACTCATCCGAAGCATTCTCCTATTCCAAAGGGTACTGAAGCACAGAGAAGATGCCGATGATGAAAAGGAATCTATCCACGATCAAAGTCTGACAACATGCCAATCACATGGATCTGTGCTCACCTTGGATGCCGGGGTGCACAATTCCAGAAGAATCTTGGCTCCACCTCCAGAACGAAACGAGACAAACGAGAAAAATGATAACAGCAAGGCCACACAGAGCGCACAGTCACAGCCTCTCCAAGACTTGCGCGTGTCGCATCATGGGTCTGCTACCTGCCGTCACGAACAACTCAGTGGGTCGCAAACATGCCATGAAAGTTACGTCGAATCACTGAATGGCCTCTTAGATGTTGGAATATGTTGGAATTCCGTAGCTGGTTGTTACAGTTTCCAAGCAGTTTCTTCAGCGAAGCCCTGCGGTCACCCGGCCTTCAGCTGGAAGCTGAAGATAAAGATCCCGGCCCACCCCAGGTGAAATGGTGCGTGGATAAAAAATGATGATAAAGATCAATAAAGAATTAAGAAATATATAATATAGAAGTTGTTTTTCAAAAAATGGATTCTGTTCAAGCGTTGCAGATCGGCATAGACCCTTCCCGTTCTGAGACTGGCAAAATGCTGCTTATTGAAGGTTTTGCTGGTTGGCTCATGTCTACTCTCGGCCATTGGCTCAACCTCACCATACTGGGGGGCAACAAAATACAACAAGTGCGTTGATGAAGCATCGCTTTTCTCATGCAGCAGAGTCTTTGTGCTTGCTCGAAGATGACTCTGGGTCGTGTCAACTTTCTTCATCTGCCCTGATAGTGATTGTGGGCCCATTGGGCCCAAGTGTCACGATCCAGAGCCAGTGGCAGCCCGCAGATTGCACCACCACCCAACTTCTGGCTTTGCCGAGTCTGGGCTCCGGAATTCCCGGTTCAGTGGATGTTATGCAAATCCTGGGCTTGAGACAGTGTGGAATGTTCGGCACTGTTTGCTACAGAATTCAGCTCAGATATGAGCTCCAGCTTCAAAAGATTATGTTGGTATGAGATGTTGAGATGCCATGTTGGCAGGTTCATATTCCTAGTCATGCTAACATAATCTTCATCGAATGATCTCTGAAAGGTTAGGTACCGGATCTGCCCGGTTCAGGCTCAGAACCTCAGTATATTTCGCCGCCTGAGTCCTGGATGTCCTGGACGAGACAGATTCAACATTCCAAAAGGTTTCCAAAGTCCGGAAACGAGCGACAAAAGGTTTCCTGTCCATGCTCAACGCATCAACCTGCCTTATATACGCGTCTCTTTCAGTGCCGGATTCGAGGAAATGATGCGAGAAGGCACTTCTTGCAGCTTTGTGCAACCCGCCAGCCTCGAAATGTGCCAAAGATCATTGAAAGTCTTACAAACCAGACTAACTAGACTTAAACTTCTCCAGCTTGTCAGGCTCGATAGAGATTTGTCGGCCTGAAAGTGCACTCCAGCTCATCATGCAGCATACGCAACATTCCTTGGCTCAGTTTCACTGGTCCCAAAACAGCTGTCTCAGCTCTCCACCAGAAATGGACAAATCCACAATGCTGGCTGAGCGTCTGGAAACGCCATGTTCTCCGCCCACAGCTAGTGCAAACACTGCTGGACCTGCAAATCACCGAAGATTCCCAGAAAATGGAACGGACCAAACTTCCATAGACAAAAAGCTCCTATTCTTGGCTACCTGCGGGTATCTCTGGGAATTCTTCAGAAACATCCCAGTCTGCCCTCCAAGGTTCCCACGAGCCAACATCACTGCGCTGGCTCCAAGCCTGCACAAGGTGCTAATGCGTCTGATACATCTGGAGGGAAACCAAATGGGATGGCGAATACCAAAAAGAAAGTGCGTTCGGATGAAGCTTTGATATACAGTGACATGCCGACATGCAGTGATATACCTTTGCCATCCTTTGCCCAATTTTGGTGCAAAGTGAGCCCAAAAGACAAACAACCCGGCGGTTTCCCAACCAGGTCAAATGCACTGAGCACCCGAGCCCCAAAGCTTTGAAGACATCGGTGCCACGACGAATCCCACCATCCAGGAAAATCGGAATCTGCAAGCAAAAGACTCAATCACAGATATCTGCAAGAGTTTCAAAGAGAGATGCCTTTTGGGTTCTTCGTTCTTTGCTATGTCAAGTGACGGTGCTGCGTTTGTGGTTCATGTTCCAACTAGATCCAATACGTTTCATGGTGGCTGTGGAGTGGTGTATGGTAGCATGTGTCGAGCAATGGCAAGGCAACCGCATTGCCCGAGAATCCACGAAAAAACTCATATCATGGTCTTGTGGGAACTGATGGGTCACAGCCAACGCAAGGGTAGTTGTACCCTGTTGTAGCCAATGCTGAATGGGTTGTCCACCCGTTTCTAGCTATTTTGCGGAAGCTTAGGCTCATGGTCAAAGTGACTAAACATTCCAAATGCAACATGCCCAGACCTGATAACGACGCTTTCCCCACACAGGCCTCCCCTGCCACTTCCTCCGCAATAGCTGGCAGGACATCAATGGTGGCAGGTGTACTATCCAACTGTCGGCCTCAGGTTGTGGCAAGCATCAGTCGCATCTGCGGTTCAACAGCCCCTTGACCCGAAATCGAGTCTACCCGTCTACCCCAACATCCGTCTGCAAACTGTCCTCCGAAATCCTGATGGAGAAACGAGAAACGAGTTTGGAAAAAGCCCCAACCATATACGACCATAAGATCCACAAGCCATGCCAGCTATGGGGTGCCCCTTCCCTAAGCACCTCCATGGTTTGAGACGACCTCAGCAACAGTACCCAGACGTACCCAATTCAAATTTTCAACAACGGTAAGCAGTGCTATCGTTTCAAGACACGTGAGCATCTTCGGATCTCACGGATGAAATGGATCAAAGGATACTCGACACCACATGCCGACATGCCAAGTGTTTCTGTTTGTGTTTCCTCGTTTCTCGGGACCCGGCAATGGCCGCTGCACCCACATCAATGGCGCAACGAGCATCCAGTGGATGTAGGATGCCCTGCAGCAGCGCGTGCTGTGAGTTTTTTCTTGGCAAAGCAGTCATGATTCTCCCCACAGCTGTTTCAACATCAGGCAGTGCTGTAAGGGACGATTACAGATCATTACAGAATGCAAATGTGCTGCTTTGGTTTAACTCGGTTTAAGGCTTTGAAATATTCGAAATCCACGGGACCTTCGCAATGATTGGCAGATTGCAGATTGTTTTCAGCCAAGTGATGATGCTCCAGTCCAGCGTCAGGTCCTGGAGAGCGCACTCCCAAACACCAGTCATGCGTCATGCGTTACATCCAAGAGAAGGCTAAGTTCGGAAATAAATGCTAATAATTAGCTGCTAATAACTAAATTAGTTATTCGATGTTATTAGATGTTAGATGTTATTAGATGTTATTAGCATTTATTTCCGCCGAAGTTGGCCTTCTTTTGGATGTAAAATCACATAATGATAAATAATAATAACATATCATAGCCTGAAAGGCGCAAGTGAAAGCTGATGGAAACACCAACAGCAACCAAACCCGATGATCCCAACACACAAACCCCTGCCACTACAGGCCCCCGCTGCGGTCCTTTTGCGCTTCGAACTCCACCAGCCTTTTACAGAGGGCCCAGTCGGCACTGATGTTGCTGTGTCATCATCTTGCCATGTTACCATGTTGTCATGTTATCATGTTTCCATGCATCAATATCAAATATTTCAAATCAACATGAAATCAATGTGCCTGGTGTCTTGAAGCACCTAAGCCATTGTGTGTAAAGTGCATGTGCGGAAGTGAACGTCCTAATTGTGTGTGTGTGTCTGTGTGTGTTGCATGCCAAAAAAACACAGCAACTCTGGAAAAACATGTGCGGCCATGGTACTGCTGATTCACCACATCACCCAACATCTGAATGTTGGGAAGCTGACCCATGCCGTCCGACACCGCAAAGCCTTGAAGAACAAAACAACCCAAGGAAAGCAAAGAAAAACTTTGCTTAGGCATGGACAGGAAAAAACATTCAAGAGCAACAGCAAAAGCAAAAACAACAGCAGCAGCAGCAGCAGCTGCTAGCAACTAGCAGGCAGCACCAAACAGCAATCAATAACTTTCCAAAACACCTTGGAAATCTGGAAACATCGTTGAACACCCAAAAGGGATTCGAATGGTGAAGGGTGTGTCTGAAAATGGGGCATATCCCAGGATTGCTAATCACTGGAGTTGAGCTCCATTTTTGTTAGACAAACCTGCAGCGGTCACAATGGATAAATAATCACCACGCCACATCGTTACCACTGAAAGCTACGACATCAAGGGCACCAGCAAAGCCACACGCACATATACACACCCACATAATAGACACGTCACTTGATGTCAATATGCTCCCGTCTTATTATCATTGACATATTGCCATCGGAATAGAAATAAGCTTCGGTGGTATCCCCAAAAGCCGCAGCATTTTATTTTTACAAATCTTTCTGAAACGTGCTGCGAAGACAAGCGCTGGAAACACCTCAGCTGGGTTTCCGTGAGTTAAATGGCCACAAACCCTGTTGAACCTAACCTGGCTCTGCACCAAAGGCTCCCACACCTTCTCTGGAACCTTCTCCGGAACCCTCTTGAACTTGACCTGGCTCTGCCCCGAAGCCCCCCACACCTTTTCCAGAACCTTCTCCGGAACCTTGTTGAACCTAACCTGGTTCTGCACCAAAGCCTCCCACACCTTGTCCGGAACCTTCTCCGGAACCTTCTCCGGAACCCTCTTGAACCTGACATGGCTCTGCACCAAAGCCTCCCACACCTTCTCTGGAACCTTCTTCTGAACCCTGTTGAACCTGACCTGGCTCTGCACCAAAGCCTCCCGTAACCTTCTCTGGCTCTGCACCCAAGCCTCCCAGACCTTCTCCGGAACCTTCTCCGGAACCCTGTTGAACGTGACCCGGCTCTGCACCAAAGCTTCCCAAGAACCTTTTCTGGAACCTTCAGAACCTTCTCCCAAACTTCGTTGAACCTGACCCGGTGCCTGCACCAGCGCACACCGGAGCTATTCTGGGCTGAAGACCCCATTAGCTTACGCTGTTGGGGAAAAAGGGAGCGACTGAACATATTTGCCCGAAACCACAGAAATTTCCATCCCTGCCATTCAGCACTCATTTCAGTGCAAGTTACCGCTGCGAAGATCTCGCTCCCGTCGACCAGTGACTGGTGCATCCACCTCAGATGAAGGCAACGACAAAAGATTCAATGAATTTCAATGATGTCCTTAGGAGTCCTTGCGCAAAAAAAACAGACACTTTGGATCAGTTTGGCACAATTTCCCAAGAATGGCCAGTCCCGTGGATTAATCGACACATCGACACCATGTCGTGAGCGTCCCAGGAGTCGTTTGATAGTTTCATGGGCCACGGTGGATTTTTGCACCTAGATCCTGTCATGTCTATAAGCGAGTGTGTCCTGTGCAGGCACCTGAGTATGGTATCCAGAAACGAGCCTGGAAAACCAGCCTTGATGTGGGGGTAGTGGCAGCTTGTATAAAGAAGGCAGCTTATATAAAGAACAAAATCAAACAAGTTCAGCATGAGCGTCAAAACGTGTGATTCGCCTTTCATCGTCTGCCTTCTTGTCCTGTGCATTGAGTCCAAGTCTCTGTCAGGCACAGTGCCTTATATCCCAGTCGTTCCGCTTTTCGAACGATGGCCTGCGGTGTCATGGCTCTGCAGCTTCGGCAGTCTGATCTGCTTCGCTGCTACAAACCCTTTGCCGCTTTGCCCCACCTCTGTGATATCCCTTCGCTTGAACACATACAGCCTCAGCACAAAAATGACGGAGTCTTGAAAATCTTTGTGACCAACTTGTGGTTATTTGATGTTATTTGCTAATAGGCGCCTGTTCCTTCTTTCTTTTTGCACGCCAAGCTACTGAAAGATCAATCCTCGCAGGGAAAAGAAGGTCACATGGATTCAGCGATTTGACAAACAATCTTCTTCAGTTTTCTGTTGAGGAGTGTTCTAACTTTTCCAAAGCAAGACAGCAGCTTGTGCCTTTGGGCATGCCATCGGTATCTGTGGGAACTGCTCCTGCAACGTCCTGGCAAAATCGAAGATCGAAACAATGCCTGGACCCACTACCGAGCAAAGCTATATGTCAACTTTCCTTTCTGCTTCATGAAGCAGTCTCCAATTAGAAGTCATCTTTCAGCAACTCAATATCCTTTCTGAACATCTCTAGTTTTATTTACATTCCCCACCCCCAACATCTCTTTACATCCCCAACTCATCCCAACTCATCCCAACTCGTCACCCCAGGGAAGCCGCCTCCATGGACATCGTCCCCAAGGACGACAACGTAAAAGCGGAGCCTGCCCGCACAGCCGCGCGCGCTGTGGCCTTCTCGGCGTCCGAATGCGCCTGGAATCGCTGATCGCTGGACACCACTGGATGATCACTGAAAAGATGTGAAAAGAGATGAAAAGAAATGAAAATATAATAAAAATACATTAAAAGACATAGAAAAAAATATGAAAATATATGAAAAGATATGACAAGATATGAAAAGATATGGAAAAATATAAAAGAGATGAAAAGAGATGAAAAGATATGAAAAGGTATGAAAATATAATAAAAATACATTAA
>Ga0126342_10014502_pt1 | contig 13907 bp, 13 predicted proteins | sample Cyp1metagenome_FD_92528 | JGI IMG/M metagenome (GOLD analysis project Ga0126342, IMG submission 92528) | Coral microbial communities from Lord Howe Island, Old Settlement Bay, Australia - Cyphastrea 1 metagenome | ecosystem: Host-associated > Invertebrates > Cnidaria > Coral ...
AAATCATTCAAAAACATTACAAAACACAAATCATGAACAACGTACAAAATCAAAAAAAACAAAAATCATACAATTCATAAAAATCATAAAGCAATCATAACAAATCATTAAAAAATCACAAAATCCGTATAAAAACACCAAAAAAAACAAAACATATTAAAGCACATTAAAAAAATAAGATAAAAAATAGAAAAAAAACATAAGACAATCATAAGATTCTTCAAAATATAAAAACCCATAATTTTTTTTAAAAAAAAACCATAAAAAATCATAAAAAATCATATTTTTCATAAAAAATCATAAATTTTCATAAAAATATCATAAAATTTCATTAAAAAAAATCATTTTCAAAGAATCATAAAAAAATCATAAAAAACACATAAAAACAAGTGAAAAAACAAAAAAAATCATAAAAAAATCATAAACAAAATCATAAAAAAATCATAAAACATATATAAAAAAATCATAAAAAATTAAAAAAAAATCATAAAAAATCATATCCATTTTTCACCATTTTTTTCAAATCATATCCTAAAAATCATAAATATTCATAAAAAAATCATAAAAAAAAATAATCAATAAAACAATTGTTTAGCTAATGTTTTGGATCTCAATCCTAATCCTCGTTGCTCATTAATGCCGTCAGCACCAGGATCAGCAAGAAAGACAAAACGATAGTGTTTGATTATGCCACCTTGTAATCCATTCCGAATAAACAGTGTGAGAAACCCGAGTTTAGTTCATTTTTGGGTCCCGCTCAGTCTTGCAAACGGGGGGATGGGATTGCTTGTCAACTGTGATCCTCCGACCCAATACCCATCCACCTCACGATGAAGTTCTGATGGATCAGATCTTCTGTGTCCAGGTACCCCAAACACTGAATAGCTCTAGCCGGGTCTGGATTTTACCATTAAACATTGAGATTTTCACACGGGGAACATGATGATATCATGGGACGATGAAGGGAGGATACAACGGCCCACAATCTCCATTCGGATGCTATTGAATACACAGGGAATCAAGCCCAGATGGCCTTATTGAAGGACTCGTGACTTATCATAATTTATCCAGAAAACCAGAGATATTGCTCACCATCACCTAATAGTTTGAAATCACCATGACTGCATGAGCTGATGGCATCACCATTACTGCCAGTTATTTTGAGGTGAAAATCACCGGTGTCTCCACCAGCCAGAATTCTTGGTGATCATCTCCAGGAGACGACTCTTGTTATCAACCACAGTGGCTGTTTTGATATATTTCTTATTAATGACTATGAAAAAGTTATTTTATAGACTACTTATCAACTAACCACTTCCCAACGGAATCCCATCCCTGCATGATTCTGACATATTATTAGTATTATATATAAATATATATATATATATATACATATACATATATATATATATACATATATATATATTATATATATATATTGTTATTGCATGGACTACTTATCAACCACTTCCCAACTGACAGGTGCTCTCCTGTTTCACTGCCTGGAGGCGGCTTGTGCCGCAGAGGCGCGGTCCGTGGCGAGATGGATGAGTTGTAACGAGCTATATATATATATGTCTAGATCTGTATCTAGATCCTAGATCTACTGTACATCCGATATCTGATATCTATATCCAATACCTATTTCTATTTCTACATCCTATCTTTACTTTTTGTCCATATCAATATCTAATAGCTATTTCTATATCTAGTCTAAATCTTTGTCTACGCATATATACATATATATATAGATTGTATCTATTTATCTATTACATATGATATTATTATATCTATTTATAATCTACAATATAACTATGCCCTACATTACATCGGTATTATATATCTATTATCTATGTATTGTGAATTATATACATATGTATTATATAAATTATATATACACGGTATCCGTACGTGTTAAGAGGGAGACTCATCCCCAAATCACCCAATTACCTGAAATGTTGGTGAATTATGATAATTCAGATTCAGCCAGATGGGCAGGATTTAGCAATGCCTGGCATGTTATGTTTTGTCCCGAACCCCATTATCATCCATGAATTTGAACCTGTTTTGTGTTTGTAGTGAATTTATTTGGCTCTGGACAACATCAAACGCAAAGTACCGGAAGTTGCAATATGTCATCGGGGAAACACCCAAACCTGAAGCTGACACATCGAGTTTGTGCCTCTCCTGTGCAACAGGAAACATGCCGGTGTGATGAGATATGCAGACTGAGGGCGTTTTTTTGGTCGGATTGGTTTCACCCAGTCAGATGGAGGATCGGTGCCAACCGGTGCCAATCTCTGCGACCAAATGGCTCATGTTGCTTGGTTTTGTATGCATTAGGAGTTGAGGTAGTCTGTGGAAATGCGAAGTCCTTCACTGAGGCAGGTCGTTTGTGTGGAATTTCATGCTCTTCGGCATAGGGTGACCACACATCGCTGTTTATTTTCAGCAACCAGCCATCCAATTCTTTGACAATTTCGGGTCAAACACTTTGAGTCGGCCAAGTCATTGATTGAGCAAGCCAAGGTTTCTGGCTCATGGAATCAATGTGACCCATGGCACCTAGAATCATCCAGAGAAAACTGCGTGCCAAGGTTTCCCGAACAAGCCGCAAAGAAAAGAAACTTTGGAACAACTCTCGGAGCAACATGTGGCTGTGGCTTCTACCGGGCCACGCGCATGAAAAGCTCTTTATGTTTCGTGAAACCGGCCGGCAGTCTATTGAGTCTATTGACATCAGGCGAGCTTCAGGCTCCTAATTCGGATTCAGAATATCCTCATTTTTCGAGAGTCCCCAGACTTCCCAGTGGAGCTCTGAATGCTTTTTGGTATCTTTAGGTGATCTCCAACTTCTGGCGCTTCCGGTGCCATGTAGTTTCCCCTGCTGCATGGGGGACTTGCAGCTCCAGGTACGTTGCTGAAGTCATGTTGGATGATTCACCGTAATTTACCATGATTTACCTATCAAAAATAGCTCAACATGGTGATTTACCACAGGGAACTGGTCAAAGTAGAGGGTAACTGTGTAACTTAGCTGGTTTAGACTGATAGACTGAGTGGAAAAATGGCCTCAGCTGCAGGTCTCTGCTCCTGTGGCAGTGCTGGGATCTCTGTTCTTGTCCTTCATCTTCGCCACTTGGCCGGCTGGATGCTTCATTGTTTCACGAATTTCACGATCAAAGTAGAAACGATGATCAATCTGTTGATCCCCGGGCCCAGGATTCGATCAAGGTTCTTGGATCAACCCAATCCTGATCCACTCAGCAATCGAAGTAGGGGATTGCTTTGAGCTTTTGCTGAGCCAAGGTCGCCTCGCTACATGTCGGGGGCGCCCAGTTTGAAAAATTTCCGTGCTCCTGTGGAGGGCCAAAGGTCCTGAGATTTCAGCACGTTTTTCGCAGAAAAACCAACAGTTTTGATTGCTAAGTTCTGGCTACCTGGAAGAGCTGTTTGGAAAGACAGAGTCAATGAAACGCTATAAAACACTATAAAAGACTATAAAAGACTATGAAAGACTATAAAACACTATAAAAGACTACAAAGGACTATTATCCCGGCAAGAGACCCCAAACAGTGTGGGGGGAGGTAAAGGATCATGGATTACAATGTTGATGATGATAACGTTGATGATAATGTTGATGATGGTGATGTTGATGATGATGATGATGGTGATGAAGAAGAAAAAGAAGAAGGATAATAATAATAATAAGACAAATATTATTATTATTATTACTATTATTATTATGATGCTGCTGCTGCTGATGATGATGATGATTGCTATGATTATGCTGCTGCTGCTGATGATGATGATGATGATGCTGCTGCTGCTGATGATGCTGATGCTGCTGCTGATGATGATGATGATGGCGGTGGTGATGATGGTGATGATGATGATGATGATGATGATGATAATTTTGATGGTGATGATGGTGATGGTGATGATGATGATGATGATGATGATGATGATGATGATGATGATGATCAGGATGATCAGGATGATCAGGATGATCAGGATGATCAGGATGATGATGACGACGATGGTGATGATGGTGATGATGATGTTGATGTTGATGATGATGATGATGATGATGTTGATGTTGATGATGATGATGATGATGATGGTGATGATGATGAGGATGACGATGATGATGAGGAGGAGGAGGAGGAGGAAGATGCTGATGTTGAGGAGGATGATGTTGAGGAAGAAGACCGATCCTAAGACCGGGAAGCAGACTTTGTGCGAGCCGGTGCAATCGAAATGCACATGGACATTGGACAAGAGCCATTTTGCATGGAAATTTACAGGAAAAGTGCCGGACGCCAATCCCGCAACACTGGTTTTGTGCGAGCTTGCGCGGTCGAAATGCACACGGACATGTCACAAGAGCCGTTTTGCGCGGAAATTTACAGGAAAAGTGCCGTACGCCAAGCCCGCGACACCCATTTTGTGAGCCTGCGCAGTCGAAATGCACATGGACATGTCACAAGAGGCATTTTGTGCGGAAATTTACAGGGAAAATGCCGGACGCTACCGATACCACCTCGATTGAACACCCGGCCGTAACACTTACCGTAAGAACCCCCTTCAGTGTGGCCACGCTGTGTGGGGAATAAAAGGAAACCCGTCCTGAAGCTGAAGATGTAGCCTGGTGGAAAACCTCCCGATCCTTTGATGGTGCCATGGTGCCAAGATTTGGAAGCTGGCGGGCTACAAAGACGTGAATCGAGACGAAGCAGGCTGCAGCCACTGAGTGTGTAGCTGGTTGAGGATGTTGCAAAAAGTTCATTTAAAAAACCTTCAAAAACATTGAAAAACAACAGCTTTTGGTCGGTCCTTCTGAACCCTGCCAGATATGAAGGGGTTTAGATATGATATGATACACAATACATATATATATATATACACATCACTTCTATTATGGTGTCACACTGTGTCATTCAGCCCTACACCCCGGCGATCGGTTTGCAACCTTCCCTGTCGGCCACGGCCAGGAACGATTCAGCGCAGATTTCTCTCCGCCATCCTCTCCTGCATATGCTCGGTGCGGGGATGTAGACTGTAATATGTGCCAGGGGCAATCTGGAGGTTTGTAGATTTATGTTTTGTGACCAACGGCTATTCGGCTATTCTCAAGTGGACTTATTTGAGTCACAATTTTGAAAGCTTTGATGCTTTCATAATTTTCATATCTGCCTCCTATTCCTTTTTATTCTGCTGGCACAACGTGTAGCAACGTGAAATGGATGAGAGGACAATCTCCCGTGCTGTATTGATCTTTATTGGTTCTTGGATGGTTTCGGATGGTCTTGGATGGTTTTGGATGGTTCATACCATGACTGTTTATATTAATTTACCTCTTTGAATCTGCAGCTCGATTAGGTGCTGCTGATTCGACTCCTAGCCCAGCGCCCGCCCGATGATGTGTGGGGGGGCCAAGAAGGTTGCACCTTCATGGACCCAGAGAAAGGCTGGTGATTTTCAAATACTTTTAGGATGTCTTAATAAGTGCCCATCCATTTTGCATATATCAGATTTAATATGCCAATATTTGTGACCCCAAGTTATGAATAGATCCAATTCCAATGCTAAACCATGGTTTCGTTTGAGTAATATGCAGTAATATTCGGGGGATGGGACAATTTGTCTATCAATTTTTTGTAGATTGATTTCGAGGCATTCGCACATGGGCATGATGTCAGTCAAATGCCCACATGACAAGAAATTTACACTGTGTTAATTAGACATGGCAATGGACATTTGCCCACGAGCAGCGTGGACATATGAAACCATTCAAGATTGCTGGCTCAGACACAATGAGCACATACCGTTTGAAATACAGGACCGGGAACACTGCGAACAGATAAAAACATGGAGGGCTATTTTTTTGGAGTTTTTTTTTTGGGGGGGTTTTCCAGCCTGGCTTTGTGGCTTTGTGGCTTTTGTGGATTTTGTGGCTTTTGTGGCTTTACCACGCTTTACCATGCTCTACCTATTTACCTATCTATCTATCTAATCTAACCTAACCTAATCTAACGTAATCTAATCTAGTCTATCTAATCTATACAATTTATCTAGTCTATCTGATCTATCTAATCTATCTAATCTAGCCAATCTAGCTAATTTACCTAATCTATGTAATCTATCTAATCTATCTATTCTATCTAACCTATCTAATCTATCTAATCTATCTATTCTACCTAATCTACCTAAACTACCTAACCTACCGAATCTATGTAAGCTATGTAAGCTATGTAATCTATCTAATCTATCTATCTGATCGATCTAATCTATCTAATCTATCTAATCTACCTAATCTACCTAATCTACCTAATCTACGTAATCTACGTAATCTATGTAATCTATGTAATCTATGTAATCTATGTAATCTTTACCTAATCTATCCAATCTATCGAATCTATCGAATCTATCGAATCTATCGAATCTATCGAATCTATCGAATCTATCTAATCTATCTAACCTATCTAACCTATCTAATCTATCTAATCTGGCTGGCTGGCTGGCTGGCTGGCTGTCTGTCTGTCTGTCTGTCTGTCTATCTATACACACCTTGTATCCCTACATGTACCTTACTTCAACCCTCAACAAACTTTAAATAGACCCTAAACCAACCCTAAATAGCCCTAAATAACCCTAAATAAACCCTAAACCAACCCTAAACCAACCCTAAATAAACCCTAAACCAACCCGACATAACCAACCCTTAAACCAACTTTAAATAAACCCTAAGCCAACTCTAAATAAACCCTAAACCAACCCTTAAACCAACCCCAAATAAACCCTAAACCAACACTAAATAAACCTTAAACCAACCCCAAAACCAACCCCAAATAAACCCTAAACCAACCCTAAACCAAACCTAAACGACCCTAAACCAACCATAAACCAACCCTAAATAAACCCTAAACCAACCCTAAATAAATCTAAGCCAATCCTAAATAACCCCAAATCAACACTAAACCAACCCTAAATAAACCCTAAACCATCGCTACACAATTCTGGGAAAACACTAAATCAACACTAAATAAACCTTAAATCAAACCTAAAACAACCCTAAATAAACCCTAAAACAAACCTTAATAACCCAAAATCAACCCTAAACCAACCCTAAATAAACCCTAAACCAACCAACACTATGATAGCATCCAATGCCACTATTTAGACCCAATGCGGTTGTGCTTCAACCTATATTCTACATGTTCACCAGGTGCATGTTATTGTGCATGGAAAAATCGATTGAAACCATGGAACAATCAATTTTACCCATGGCAAACTCAATGAAAACTATGGAAAAATCAATGAAAACTTTGGGTAAATTGAACACCATGGAAAAATCGATGAACAGTGCAAATGGCAGATTTTAGCTCCAAAATTCACCAAGGTACAGGTTTTTGCTCCAAAATGTAGCAAATAGCAAGGAAACGTGCCCCAGACTGAAAAAAAAATGCACCCTCAACCGTGAAGCACCTTTCTGCGAGTTTTTTCACCCCGGAGCATAGATGCTGTAGTGGTGCCAGCGGGTTTCACCTAGACCTATGGCTATGAAAAAAAATGGAAAACTCGTCATTTATTTCTGATATTCTCATTGAAATCTCCATTTAATTCATGGGGATTTTCCATTTGCAAGTGCCTATCAGACATGGGGGCTTACGACGACAAGAAGATGGTCACATTTTGATGACTTATCCATGGCAGGCCTGGCGGCCTATCCCTCTCGGAGCTTCTAGGGCTCAGGTGCGGGACGGAGAATCACCATTCCTGGTGTGGAGATTTGTCCATAAATTGTTTGTGGAGGGCTTGAGGTTTGGATTTCAGGAGGGCTTGAGGTTCATGAAGTGTCGAGTGGCCGGGTTCCATCAGTACCACCTTATGCCCCAGGTCGGCCTATTTCATGATCGTTGGGGCGCCAAATGGGCCTGAAATCTGAACTTTCATTTGAAAGAATGCTCTTTCCAGTGCATGAGATTCCCATGGTGCTATAGAATTGGTTGAAGGGAACATTTACGGGACCCCACAGGTCTTTGGACGGTAAGATGGCTTCCCGCTGACGTTCCATCAAGAATCAGCCCAAAACGTGCCAGATCCAACCTGATCAGGAGTGACCACAGGACTGGATTGCATTTTTCCGCAAGAAACTTTTTGACGGGCACTGAGGCGTGTATCAACTGTCTGCTCCTAACGGCCGCGCTATTCTTGGGGCCCTTGGCCATGGGCCCCAAGTTGCCGGAAAGCAGTCCCTGGTCTTTAGCATTTTGACTCGAGCACTCTGTTTGTGGCATGGCGAAAATATGCCAAACCACCTACTTCAATGTGCCAATCTAGCATTGAAAAGTCGCAGATTTCTGAAAAAGGGGGAATGCGGACTTGTTTCCAGCTTCGAGAATTGACACTTTCTGTGACCAATTTTGAGAAAACTCACAAGAGGAGATGGATTGGACTCACCATAGATTTGACCCAAATTTTGTAAAACTGGTTGAAATTTGTGAAACTTGACCCCAAAATTGGCATGGTCCGGCCCAGTCCCAAGGCGCAGCACGGTTTCATTGTTTTGCAAGGTGCGGGAGATGTGGGACCTGAGCTCTCATCCCTCAGCTAAATGTTTTCGATGAGTCTTACCGGGGATTGCGTTCGAAACCATTTCCAGGAACCAGGAAAGTCATTTTCATCCCAACAGCAATTGGGTTGCGGCAACAGTTTCGAAGAAACCACACTTGCTGAGAATACGCAAGAACAAACAAAATCATTGAGAGTCGCCAAGAACATGTCAAGTACTCGAGAACAAACAGGCGCACACACAGAGTCCGAATGATCTATTGACAAATCTTCTCCCAACAACCAGACGGACCCCCTAAGAAATATGATGCACGTAATATTTTCGGCTTGGGTCTTTGTCTCGACATTTCGTTTTCATCTTGTTTTTGTTGGTCAGATTCCCTGGAGGAAATCATCCGATTTTGGTCCAGTTCCGATCATTTTTTGCTTGCTAAATCTATACCCAGCATGTTAAAATTTGGCTACTCAAATCCACCATATTTTCGCTGTTCTCGTTGGTCAGGTCCCCATTTGTTGATCTGAATGTTGATGCGAGGCGAATCGAAGCTCTTCTTTTCGGTGGAAGGAGGTGCTGCGGCGCTGTATGAACTAATAGGAGATGGGTCAGAGATGGAGATGCACCGACTGGGTATACAAACTATGTATCTATGTCTATTATATGTTTGCAAACCTATATATAGCCATATATGGTGCTGCGCATGCCGCCTATATATGTATCTGTATCTATGAGCATAAGTATAAGTCTATAAAGTATTCTGTAGAGTGACCAAATTGGGATGTGAACTAAGTACATTGAGCATCCCGGCATCCCGACCGAGACTGGAGTTCAGATTGACCCACAACAGACAGGTCCCTTTTAAACATTCAGCCACGTGTACCAGGTCTTTGGCACAAGTGTGAGTCCCTCCCTTTGCTTGTCCATTGTCCATTTGATTTGCTGCCATGGTGGAATTTGGCATGCGAGCACCCTATTCAGGAGGACATTTCTAGTAAGGAAGAGATCGCTACTAAGGTTAGTTCGAATCGCGTCAGCTTTGGTTTGGGCCGCCTCTCTTCTTGGGCAAACTGATGTAATTTTTCCCCAACAGCGTAAGCTAATGGGGTCTTGAGCCCAGAATAGCTCCAGCGTGCACTGGTGCAGGCGCCGGGTCAGGTTCAACGAGGTTCAACAGGGTTCCGGAGAAGGTTCTAGAGAAGGTTCCAGGAAGCCTTGGTGCAAAGCCAAGTCAGGTTCAACAGGGTTCCAGAGAAGGTTCCGGAGAAAGTTCCGGAGAAGGTCTGGGAGGCTTTGGTGCAGACCAGGTCAGGTTCAACAGGGTTCCGGAGAAGGTTCCGGAGAAGGTTCCGGACAAGGTCTGGGAGGCTTTGGTGCAGAGCCAGGTCAGGTTCAACAGGGTTCCGAAAAATTTTCCGTTGAAGGTTCCAGGAAGCCTTGGTGCAAAGCCAGGTCGGGTTCAACAGTGTTCGGAGAAGGTTCCGGAGAAGGTCTGGGAGGCTTTGGTGCAGAGCCAGGTTAGGTTCAACAGTGTTGCGGATAAGGTTCCGGAGAAGGTGTGTGAGGAGGTTCCGGGAGGCTTTGGTGCAGATCCCGGTCGGCCTCAGAAAGATTTGTAAAAATAAAACGTTGCAGCCGTTAGGGATACCACCGAAGCTGATTCTTCTTGAAGCTCTCATTGTGGCTTACAATGGTCACTCTGATCCTTGAGTTTGAATCCGAGCTCCTGATAGATGAGAATCTCACTATACCATCTGCCCTGTGTTTGATGCCTTCTGCTGGATTGAGGCCCAGCAAGTAGATCTCCGTTTTGCTTTGCAGATCCTCTTTTTAAATTGGGCCAGATGGCATTTCATTCTTTTGGAATTTTCACAGCCAAAGTCTGACTTGGCGATTCCGTTTGCAGAGACAATGCTTTTGCAAGCTCAGATCATGCTTTTGCAAGCCCTCACTCACACCACGGCCTCCCTGACCATCGGTGCAACTCACTCCACGGTTCAACGGCCACACGATTCTGACAGCTTGTGTAACATCACTTTGTCGCCACGACAGTTCTCCACTAAATCTCCATCATGTTGCTGCAAGTGGTCACGAACCCCGCAGTGCGTCAGGGGCAGTTGGAACGATGTGAGCAGAATCTGAACACCACTCTCCTCTGCTGATGTTTTATTTTTTTTGGGGTGTTGTTCGAATTATACCTTCGTGGAACTGTGTACATACATGCTGCATTCTCCTCTTGTTCGCTGCTGACGTGTGATCCGTAGGTTTCTGCTTGGATTGCATTCGACAAAAAAACCATGTGTGCCTTCTGTACATTTCATCTCATATGGATTTAGGATGATTCTGACGTCAGGCTTTTGGGTGGTAATGCGGAACTTGGTTCTTGCACCCATCACCGAGGATTGGGACAGACATCTGTTGGGTTTCTGGTGCATCCTTTTCGGTATGACTACTGCCCTTTTAACCTTTTGGTAGATTAACGGGCACTGGAAATCCACCATCGCTTTCATGAATTTCCTGATCTGCTCATTGAGTGAATCTTCCAGTTTCCAAGAGGGGTGGCGCCTTGGCAAAAGAAATTGTGCCCGGAGAGGGTATCCCCCTTCCAAATTCGCACGACATTGTTCTTCCCTGCTAGATTTTCAATTCCAGAAAGGCTGACCCGGTGGACGTATCCAGGAGCTGGTCTTTCGAGCTTGCTTGGTGCGCCTCTGGGTTTGGGCCCTTAGCAGGCTGTTGATGGGCCTGCAGGGGAGGACCTTGTGGCCTTGGGGGCTGCACAAAGTGTGGATGTTTGAAATCATATCGAGAAAAGTAGAATCCCTAAAGAATCTATAGAAAAATCATTCCATTTATGATGTCATTGATGAAACTGAGCTGTTCAGCTGGATCTGTGGGAACGTGCCAAGGCCATCACTGCCGAACTGAAACCTTCTGAGGTGTCTGCTTCCATGCCAATCAAGACCATCATCTTCTGCAGCCCATTTTGCTTCGCAGGGCGCTAAGGTTTGCTGGTGGCCTTCCCAGACATATCTGGGGTTTTTGGTCAATCTGGGACCATCGGTTTATTGATTATTGGATGAATAACCACAAGTCCCGAGCCAAAAAATTGATGTTCACCAAGGCGGCTTTGACCCACAGAATCCCTCTGATCTTCACTGGATCCCGTCGGTCTTTAACTGGATGCTCGAAGCCTGAGGCCCTGGCCCATACACATCACTTCATTGAACATGTGAGGAGGAGCGCGTTTCATCAGCCGTTTTCTGGAAGCCACCCTGATGGCGCTGATCCACCATGTCTTGTGGTCTATTTTGACAGGAAATTGGCCCCAAAATTGCCCCCAAATTGGGACAGACCCATGTCATGGACACGTTCGGATGGGATGACCCAAAATGAGGTTCCGGGTCCGTGGAGATGCTGATTTCATGCCTAGAAACGCCACCATTTATCAGGTGTCCATTTCTCCAAAAATAGGGGACATCTCATTTCCTGGCCATTGGGGAAACTCATTTTCAGAACTGTTTTTTTGTGCTTTACCCAACATATTCAGACAACTTCGTTTCGCAGGACCCGGAGCAAGAAGCAAGCTCTGCTGCAGGTGCGAGAATCTCCCCGTGGCATCTATGGAATCTATGCCCCATCTGTAGGTGATTTTCCCATCTGTTTTCTCACCAAAAAGTCCAAACAACACAGGGGATTTTCCAATGTCAGGTTTGATTGAAAAAGGCGCCTTCTCCTGCACGAGTTGGGTTCAGAAACGAAGTTGGCATCAGCACAAACACTTGGGCGTGGGTTCAGAAACGAATCAATTCCCCTAACAGTTGGCAAATTTAAGGTCCTGAAAATGAGAAAAAACACCATTTCGGTTTCATAGCCGGTAGCCCTTTTTTTGGAGTATGCTATGATGGGACCATTGCTGTTTCCAAGCTGAGGTGCTCTTCCAGGTGCTTCCGGATGCGGAAATGGGGTAGGTCCAACCTTAAAGATGAGTTGAAACTTGCCATTTGGATCCATTTTGGTCCATCATGTGCACCACCACCAGAAAAGATGGAGAAACGAAAGCTCGTTGTGGTTGTGGTCGGCCACTTTGAGTATCGAAAAGCCCAGGGTTTGGACCCTCCTACCTAGCATTCATGACATGTGAAAGACACTATTCCACTCTTGCAACAACCTGCCAATAGAACGGCTTCAGTGGGCAGACTTTTGATGAATTTGTGAGCTGGAAGCTCCAAGCCAACCAGTTACAAATCTGTGGGGCGTGTTCTTCCAAAAAACCGTCGTCTTGGTTACTACTATATAATGACATTCACAAGATCGCAAGATCTCCAAACAAATGCATGGTCTCAGGTCTTCTACACATCTCTATTTGGGATGTATTCCAACTTCCTGCTGATCAGGACAGGATGGATGGGGCAGCATTTTTTGAGCGCAAGCGGACGGCATGGCCGCAAAGCTATGCAAAGCTTGTGGGTTTTCGGCAGGACTGGCTCTCTGATTGCGGTGATCCTGGCTCATACCTTTTGCAACCACCAGGCACATGCGAAGTCTGGGCGAACATTTCAGTTTTTGTTGAGGTTTGCAGGTGGAAAAAGGGCGTAGGACGTGATAGGACAAAGATATACAAAGATGTGAATGACTGATTCTATTGGGGTCAGGCTCTAGTAAGTGCAACTCTGATGTGGACATATATATATTTCACCTTAGTTATAGAGGCTCCATCCTCCGGGCGTGTCTTGAGTCAAAGATGCAGTTGTCATGAGGGTCATAACCGCAAGTTAGGCCATATATCTACAAGCTGTATGTAATTCTGTACGTATATAATCATATATATATACATAATATATGCACAGACAGATTAGATGCGACTAGATTGGGTTAGCTTAGATTGGATTAGGTGAGATTGAATTAGATTAGATAGATATGTATATAATATGTACATACATCTCTCTCTCTCTCTATATACATATACATATACATATACATTTACATTTACATTTACATTTACATATACGTATACATTTACATATACATATACACTGAAAGAGAAAGATAATGAATATGTACTTCCATTTGACCCGGCCCAGTTCTTACTGTAAAATTTATGAAAGATGGGATGAAGACTTCTTACGCATTTTGAGCCCTTTTTGAGTAAGGCCGAGCCCGACACTCTCAGGGCTTTCCCGATATCGCCTTCCTCTTCTCCAGCAGCGATCCGTTGTATGAGCTGTGGGACCCAGTGGCCGCGTTCGACACGTTTGTTGGTGGCTCGGTCGTCCTGTAAACGCGTGTTTCTTAAGATAAAATTCCCAAAGACACGGATGGTACGTCAGCTTTTAG
>Ga0126342_10014503_pt1 | contig 13907 bp, 15 predicted proteins | sample Cyp1metagenome_FD_92528 | JGI IMG/M metagenome (GOLD analysis project Ga0126342, IMG submission 92528) | Coral microbial communities from Lord Howe Island, Old Settlement Bay, Australia - Cyphastrea 1 metagenome | ecosystem: Host-associated > Invertebrates > Cnidaria > Coral ...
GAGCAAGTTGTGTGTGAGGAAGTTGTGTGTGGTCAAGTTGTGTGTGAGGAAGTTGTGTGTGGACAAGTTGTGTGTGTGAGCAAGTTGTGTGTGAGTAAGTTGTGTGTGGTCAAGTTGTGTGTGAGTAAGTTGTGTGTGTGGACAAGTTGTGTGTGAGCAAGTTGTGTGTGAGGAAGTTGTGTGTGGTCAAGTTGTGTGTGAGCAAGTTGTGTGTGTGAGTAAGTTGTGTGGTGACAAGTTGTGTGTGTGAGCAAGTTGTGTGTGTGGTCAAGTTGTGTGTGGTCAAGTTGTGTGGTGACAAGTTGTGTGTGAGCAAGTTGTGTGTGTGTGAGCAAGTTGTGTGTGGTCAAGTTGTGTGTGAGCAAGTTGTGTGTGGTCAAGTTGTGTGTGAGCAAGTTGTGTGTGGACAAGTTGTGTGTGAGCAAGTTGTGTGTGAGTAAGTTGTGTGTGGTCAAGTTGTATGTGAGCAAGTTGTGTGTGGACAAGTTGTGTGTGGTCAAGTTGTGTGTGAGTAAGCTGTGTGTGGTCAAGGGTCAAGTTGTGTGTGGTCAAGTTGTGTGGTGACAAGTTGTGTGTGTGTGTGAGTAAGCGGCGGGCGGCGGAGAGGCGGGGCCAGGCGGGGCCAGGCGGAAGTGCACAACCAAAAACAAGAACCCCACACAAACATGTGGGGAAAAAACACAGGGTTTCGGGACTTTTGTACCTTTTCGCGCACGCTGATCCTCTTTTTCCTGACTCTCTCTTCTCTTACTTTTTCTCTTCTGACTCTTTCTCTTCTCTGACTTTTCGCACCTCTGCTGCTTCATCTGTCCATATTGTCGGAAGTTTGACTTCTAAACTTCCTTCGATCATAACTAGGATGCACATCCATGCACGGGTACACAAGATCCATACATCATCCGATATATTTCGTGGAACACCATTGAATACCATCCTCTGAATATCTTTGGGGGGTCTTTTTTTTCACCACGACTCCACCCGATGCGTCAGACGCGCTTCTTTACACCGGCAGCAAAGTATGACCCACAACTTTATGGCTTTGATTTCACCAATTTCACCAAGAAGCCATAATCAATGTAGAGGGACCAGAGGTTGTGGGAACCAAATCCCAAAGCATGCCTTGGAGCTGTGCACAGCCATTGATCAGTGAAGGATCGTCTATCAGGGCAGAACTGCTGGTGTCTTGTAAAGCTTGGCGTTGATGTGTCTTAAAGTTGAAGACGATCGTATCAAGGTGTTCCATAACTGATGCAAACAACATATATCACATAATATATTATAGACATTTATAGACGAACACAATCGGCCACGACACCCTGACAGGATCTTCGCAAACTTTTCTTCTGCTTCCTTGGCTCTCCCCGTCTCCAGCAGGATCTGACCAATGCAATACTGCGTGAGTCCAGTGCCGTCCTGGGTGGCACACGCTGCCAGGGCCGTCAGGGAATCTTTCGCTTGCACTTGAGGCTTCTGTCATCTTTTGTGTGCCCTCATCCTACATGGCCTATGGGTAAATAGATTTCAAGAGTGGGCGCCCCTGCAATTAATGATGCTTTACACGTGTTTTACATTTTACACTAAATACATCTAAATCTAAACACTACATACATATCAAACATGATTAAACTGAAAATGATCCAAATCTGGTTCCTGGGGCTTCACTGTTGGCCCATCCCATTCTGATCACATCCCGAGCATCAAAGATCGCCTCAGCAGCTTCGAAGTGATGTAAGGCTTCGCTATATCTTTCCATTTTGTGCAGGACAGTCCTTGAAGGACAGGAAGGAAAGGGCAAAAAACCTGAGGAAGGTATGTGGGGTTGATATGGGTTGATGTAGTTTGAGATTAAGGTTGACAGCTCAAGCTAGCAGCTGGCAATTCTTAAAGACATAGCATCTGAAATGCGAGTGGGACAAAAAGTGGAAGTTCGATTGTTACATAGTTTTCTCAAGCTGGAGGAGGCAAAACTATAAACCAACATCAACCAACGTCAACCAACATCAACCAACCACCAAGGCTCCCAAACTGATGTCGGTTCTTGGTGGATTGTGGATAGCTTTTGGCATCTGCGCCAAACAGCAACTCCCGCGAGGACCATTGGTAAGTGCGCAGTGCCCCAAGCCACGTGAAGGTCACCAGCAGTGTAGCAGCCAACACCCCAAAACCACCCTTGGAGCGGCTCGATTTGGGAAACGACCCTGCTGCGGCTAGAACCAGAGCGGCCCCCACGTTGCAAGGGTACAACAAACGTTCGCCCACAGTGACACCAACCACGAAGAAGAGATTGGAAGCTGGCACGAAGGGAATGATGATGTTGCTGAGGCCAATCAAAACCCTTCGGTTTCGCTGCGAGATCGTCCAAGATGCCAAGGCAGAAAGCCCCAGGTAGGTCATCAGAATGGCTAAAACCCTTAAGTCACGCCAGGTGCTCGACAAATCTGGCAGGGCATTGTAGGAATAATCCCAGGAAAGGGTCCAGGGCCACACCATGAGCTGCGCATACTTGGCGTGAAAATACCTGGTGGGTGCGTAAGCCACCTATCCCTAAAATATGAAAGTCAATTCAGATCATCATCCAAAGTAGGACGGAAAAAAACTCGGCCTGAGCGTTTATTTCGCAGGGGGAAAGTGTGATTGAAACCACCAACCAGACGCAGATATGTAGCGAGTCGTAGCCACGGATCGCTGCGATATTGAACTGGTGTGTCCACGAAGGAGAAACCTGCAGAGGTCCCCTGGGTGATCCAGCTTCGGCCAAGAAAGGTGAGGGCAAAGATCAGCAGAAATGGCAAGGATCCTCCAGGTTGTTAAGATAGCTCCCCAAATTTCCACTGGGAACCCATATATGGAACCTTTTTGAGTAGACAGGGGACCAAATCATTAACCCGAAAGTGATATTTAAAGCTTCTCAATACATCTCGTTACGACGTATTCAAGACCCTGTCCTTTGACAGGCCTCCTGCCCATTAATTCTATGGCCGCAAGTTGCAACAGTACACAGAAGCCACTTTCCTTACAGAACCCAGCCACCAATGCCAGCACTGTGACAAGGCCTATACGCAAGATCCTTGCTGCGAAAGTTCGCGATTTACCTGAGAGCCATACCAACAAGGCCAGCAACCAGCAACATGTCGCCATAGAGTCAGCTCGACCCACCAGGTAAATGACGTTCTCAGCATGCACGGGGTGAACTGCAAAACATCCAGCGGCCAAGAAGGCGAATTTCTTGGAGATACGCAGCTGACGCATCAAGAAGAGAAGGAGCAAGGCATTCGTAGAGTGCAAGGCAACATTCAAGGTCCGCAAAGGTTGCGGTCTGAAATCCCATCCGTTCATCCAATATTGAGCAGCATAGGACAGCACTACCAAGGGGCGGTAGGACTTGTGAGTCCATCCACTTGCAAGCGAATTGCCCCAAAAATCATGTTGCAATAGATCCAGCAGAGGAGTTTCTCCCCTGGCATCGGCATTTCGTACCGCTGCAAACAGTTCATCAATGTACCACTCACTGTACGTCACGCAAGGCGCAAAGACCATACTCAGCAAAAATACCCCCAGTGCTGCCAACATTCATCCATTGTATCCATTTTGGCTTGTAAACCCTTGGTTTTCAGATTTGCCACCTTCAGTTTCAACAGTTTTCACTGTGTTCACCTCATGTTTCCCATCATTTTTCCCCAAACCCTCCAAGTTGACGACGCTTTTTGCCGCTTCCTTCGGATCATTGCAGCGCTGCAGCAGGCGGCTGGGCTGACCGTTGACCTCAAGGGAGCGCTGCACAGTGGCGAGGACCTCCTGCGGCACGCGGGCAGCGAGGAGGTGCTCCAGGATGAGCGCGTGGAGTTCCGAGAGGTCGCAGCCGCTTCCGGCCATGGGGCGCCCCTGGGCGTGTCGGAAATGGCGATTTTTCAGCCTCAAAAATGGTTGGTGAACGGTCAAAGATGGTGGTTTCACCAACAAACATGGGGAGGGAATCCTAAAAATTGAGGGAGATTAATATGGGTTGATCCAACCTTGCTGAGGTTGGATTAACCATCTGGTTACAGTAAACTATTTTAAGAGTGATTTCTCCAATAAATCCTCCCAAAAATACCATGATTGTGATGCAACATCCCACTGTGGATTGTGGGCCCTGAGAATGCAGAGATCCATACTAAACCAAAGGATTGATTTTTTGGAGTTTAACTAGGGATTATAACCCCGCAATGCCTTGCGACTAGGATATCATGAGACAGGAACTAAAATTCAGTGATCATCCTCGTCGGGCCAGCGATGGAGTTGGGGGCAGGCTTTTTTTGGATAAACCCAGGCCCTCAAGGTTGCAACTATGCCTTGAAAACACTAAAAAAAACCTGGGAATCTCTTGTGCACAACAATGGATGCAAGCGCATGCAAGCGCCATCCTCACAACTCAATGTTCTCAAACTCTAAACCGAGGTTCTAGGGGTGAAGCAACCGCGCTTTGGGCATTCAAATTGTTTTGAGATGGTTTTCACTGCTGCCATGCCACCCAATGTGGAAGGTGATCTCTTGCTTCACTGCCCCATCTCACAATGGAGCCATGTGTGGCCACAAAATGCCACTGGATTGAACCAAAAGGAGTCTGCAGCAGGTTGATCCCTATCATAATTCTGTCCAAAACATGCAGTTTTGGCATGGTTTACCTCACCTGACACATAGAAGTGGAAAACGACTGCCTGCGAAATGATTTTCCTTCTGATTTTCGGGTGGTCTCTCTCTCTCTCTCTCTCTCGCGCCATATTTTCCAAATTTAGAATAGCCACAAATAGCAAATGTAGCAACCGAATTGTTCCCAGCCGCCCCAGCCTTCCCGCATTAAGATGTTCCAAATGCTCGGGCAGGAATCGTGGCCGCATCCATTGCATGGCAATCTCAGACATGGTTTTTGCGCGCAGGGGTCAAGCCCCTGGGTGACGAAAACCAATGGGATGTGTCATAGATACATAACTTTTCCACATCAACAAGAAGATCAAGAAGGATAGAACCACCATCACTTTTGGTGGTAGAGACACCAGACTTGGGTTATGAGCTGATGGTACACGTTACATAACCAACAAAAATGACCATATAATCACCAAAACGGTACATATGGCAGGTTCATCACTTGCTTGTTTCTCGTGCTTCTCGATCACGACGTCGGAGCGTGAGGAACAGACCCCTGTCGCAACCAGTGAGGACGAACATGCCGTGTCGGCTGTGTTGGACGGGCCTCGGACACGTTGGATGCTCCAAACTTCCGGAGATGCTTGAGATATATCTGAAATATCTCCTAAAAATCCAAACCCTCTATGTATTGAAGAAAACGCAAGGAAAAAAAAACTTCACGGCACAAAACCTGGCACCAGCGGTTTTCTTTTCTTGATGGTTTCGAGCGACTTTGGGACACTTATATAGACAGAAGCGTAACTTCAGCAGGACTGAGAATTTGGCCAACCAGGTCCAAAGCATGAGATAGGCGGCATGGCACGACCTGCGTGACCAGTGTTCCCGACACCTTGCACAGCCACTTAGGGGGTATGGCTGCCACAATGAGGTAAAACCCCCAAAGTACAGTCGTGTTGCTTATATTTGTCCACGATCTACATGATCTGTCAATCTATTGATCTATCATGATTTATCTAATCTAACTTGTATCATCTATCTATCCATCATTTTCTATCTAAGCCACCTACCCATCTGGAAAACGACACATCCCCAAACTTCTGGGGCACCCGTGCCGAGGTATGAGCTCCAGACAGGGCTGAGGTGTGGATACCTCAGGATCCAGATAGGATCGGAGTGGCGGAAATATGCACCGCCCTCAGTTCAGCTGAAACATCTGAAACCACCAATTCTTCAATTCAACGATGAAGACCACTGGACCGAAATTGATGGAAACCACCATTGTTCGTTTTTGTTACGATGGGACCACTGGACCGGATTGGACCGGTCCCATTTCCAGTGGCGAATCCAGTCGAAATGCGGCAAAAAATGATCTTGAGCGGTAGCCAGACATGCTTTTTTTCCCCCACGCAAATGGACATGTCGAGGAAGAGCGTAGCTTATGCCACGTACTGCTCTACATACTTTAAGTGACGGTCCACCATTTGCACGAAATGGAGGGATGCTTCAACATTGCGGTACACAAAACCAACATTTGGTCTGTGCGCCTTTGATTCGAAGGTCTCTGGAGAAGCATTCTCAAGAAACTTGCACAACACAATGCGAGCATAGTCTACAAAAGCAAAGCGATACAAGTGCCAAGCCCACTGAAATGAGAATGACTTGCCTAATTCACCAGTTGCATCTTTCCTCTTCAAGGCATTCATCAACAAGTCATAGTAGACCCGAACAAGGCGTTCTTCACCACCATCGAGGAGGTGAGAGGTATGTACTGAGTGGGGCAAATGCATTGCCACATCTTTCAGACCAAAGCCGACGCCTGTCCACTGGAAATCGATCAGTAAGACTTTGTCAGAGGAGGCATTCTCTGGCAAGAACATGTTCATAGCCTTGGGATCCCCGTGGATCAAGGTGGCAAATTCATCACTGGGCATTGGTTTGAGCTCTGCTGCCACTCGCTCGGCCACGGACAAAATGCGTTCGGGTAGCCGTTGGAAGCGATCCTGACTCAAGAGGTCCGGAGCATACGACTCGAAGTTTTGCAAGTAAGACTTCCAAAACGGTTTCATCTTTTCGATCTCTTCCACTTCGCGCCACTGTAGTGACCAATAGGCTCCGGTGGAATGCAATTTCTTAGAGGCTTGAGTGAGCAACTCTTGATCTTCCCAGCCAGCTGCATGAAGATCAGCCAGAATACGCAAGGTGGCAGTTGCTTGCTCCAAGGTCAATGGAGAAGTTTGGGTATAGCTTTCACCCGGGCACTCCAGAAGTAGCACCAAGCCACCCTTCCTCAAAATCTCATCTTCCCCTGAATCTGTTGTTACATCTAGGCAAGACAAGCGTTCCTGGATGACAGGAGCTCGCAGCACAGGAACACCCCGAGCACGAAGTACTTCGGCGAATTCTCGGTAGAAACGAGCTTCGGCACGGCTGGAGTTCAAGTGCCGCCTCAGCTGAAAGGTACTTTTGGCTTGCGAATCCTGGCCGATGACCTTCTTCAGGTACAGAAAACCAGGGCTCCTGCCCTTAAAGTCCACCCTCAGTTTTGCCCCAATCGATTGAGGCCAGGTCAACCTTTCGCTCTTCGGAACCACTTCCACGGAAGCCACCTGAGTCGAAGGCAAGGGTTGCTGGCCATGGGGGGCTGCCCGTAAGGCCTCGGAAAGCCACTCCGCAGTAATCTGCTTGCCATCTAAGCCTTCCAGGATCATTCCACTTGAAGGGGCCGTGACCATCGGAAAAAAAATGCAAATTGAAACAACTATCCTTTTGACATATCGCCTGTTTCGGCGGTGCATCGATAGAGACATGTTTTGAGCCAAGATGGCTTGAGCCAAAGGCATTCATTCGAATGATGGGCCTTTCTGTTCTGGATGATGTTGGGTGTAACCTTCAGTTGGTGGGGGTTGCAGTCCAAAGGCATAATTTGTGTTCCGACTTCAGCATGGCCATTAAATCCCAATGATTTGGGGCCACCGTCCCATGGCAGCTGCGTAGAGCTGAGAATCTTGGGTGCCGCACCCTTCACGGTTCGATGTTCCTGGAGATGCAAGCTTTTGCGGCAAACCATGGAAAGCACCATCTCATTGACAGATTTCTTGCACTTTTCCCCTTCCTTTGGTTCTTTTTGAGGGTTGAAACCAGTTGAAACTCTGTTGAAAGTGTTGGTGATGACTTCGGGCTGAAGGAACGGGGGTAGGAGGGAAGGGGATAATTTTCGTGTAAAAATATTATATATTTTAAAAAGAAAATGATGTGTTCCGATCCGGAAATGTGGATGTCCAGCTTCCGTCACCGGTTTCAAACAAAGCGTCCGCATTCGGTTCCCATCTTCCCGCGACGGGCTCTTGCCTCGCCCCTCCTGACTTCATATTCTGTGAGGTTGAAGGGCCACCAATCCTCAGGGCAATGTGAGGAATGTGAGGGGTAAAGGACATTAAGAAATGGCATCTTAGATTGTTTCAGTGATAGATGTGCTAGTGATCTCAGAGTTTCTGAATCTTTGCCATAGTTATAATATGTTATAATATGAACTACCCTCTGGTAATTTAACATAACTATGGAAAATCACCATTTTTGATGGGTAAATCCACTATAAATGACCATTTTCAATAGCCATGTTAAATTACCAGAGGGTAAACAGGTCTCTGAGGGTCATGCCGACCCGGTATCACCCAGGAAGACCCCCACGCTTCGGCCCCGAAGACTCTCCTGCCGATGAAAAACACCCCGGGTTTTTGATGGCACCCTGCTGTTAAGTAGTCCTAAATAATACATGGATCTTAAAATAGTTAGGCGATGTTAGGTGTTAGATCCTAAATAATCCTATAATATCCTATAATATCCTATGTAAACAATCCTGCTGTTACTTGAACTGGATCTTCGTTCAAGGATGGTCCTGTAGTATCCTACAGTCATGTATTGATTCATCCCTCATTCCTGACCTTGGTGTGCCCTGCCCTGAACAGGACCGTGTAGCCATCTTCCATGACCACACGCTGGCTGGGTGACATGAACCTCTCAAGGGTGAAGCAGCTGGGACATGGCAAGGCATAAGACTTAGATTTGGATCATCTGAAATCTCCAAGCTCCTGGCATTGCTTCTTCATTGGGAATGTCAAAGAAAGAGTTGTCAAAGCCGTAGATGTCCTCATTTGCCTCCAGATCCCCACAAAATGGAATCGTTGGGGTCAGGATCCCTTTCAAGTGCGGTTTCAAACTCTGTCACTTTCGGTCCAGAAAGCCCGCTTGATCGCGCTTGGCTGCCAAGGAGTATTGCCAATGCACCCAGAGCTTCTCCGTGTCACAGTGATTCTGAGATACAGGCAACGAAGCCGCCATGCATGGCATAGCATTTGCCCGGCAGAAATTCTTGATCCTGGCAGGTGACGGACAAAGTAAGACAGCGCGGGGTTCTACTGTCAGCCACTTTCTGGGAACTGTGACAAAGCAACCACCTGTGGCACAACTTCCCCAGTGCCTTGGAGCAATATGTATCCGTATCCCACCTGACACACGGCACATGGTCATGTGCAAGTCACTGCCCCACCATCGCAGTGGCGGCCTGGCACTTGGGATGGCCAGCATGCCATCGGTTCCATCCAACAGCATGGACCAGTACCTGGGAGGAAACCATCTCTGTTGGGATCATGAGCCCATAGCCGCCATAGCCGCCATAGCCCACTGATCCCGGGGGCAATCCGGGGCACTGGTCTGGACTGCAACCATTACCAGGAAGGCGGCACATGGCCTCGGTCGATGACCAAACGCTCATGTTGTTCTTCAGCTGCGTTCAAAACTCGGCTCCCAACGCTCATCACATGAACCCTGTCGCCCTGGCCGCACTGCACCATGTTTGCACCTAAATTCTGGATTAAATCAACCATCCTACAAAATCCTAAAATGCCCTCCTTTTGCCCGCCTCAGGGTGCGGTCTTCCACTCAAGATTCCCATCGCCTCTGCCTGGCAGCGAAACTTCTGAGCCCACCTTAAATCGAAAGCAATGGTGAGCAGCTGGCCTTCATGATGGGATGGCCCTCCAGTCTCCCTATCTGGAACCTCAGCTGAGCACGGTCACCAATGACTGCCATGCAGCTGGATGCAGCTGGAAGCTAGGCAGACCCACTTGGCCGGAGGCTCCAGGACCCAGCTCTGAAGCACAGCAAACCTGGAGGTCATTTACCCGCAGTGCTTAGGTCTTACCCATGAAAAGCTCTTCCTCCAACCCCACCGTATGCCTCCAGAAAATGGATGCTTGCGGAGTATGAACATGTGATTCGTAGCTGATTACTGCCGGGTGTTGGAAGCCAGTCATGAGACTATTGAAAATGCTCCCGATATGCACAGAAGTGGATCCCCACATTGCTGGCCTGCCATCTGGCTTGAAGGAGAAGCTCATTCGATCCTTGGCACTCCATTCCGATGACTAACCATTTAGATACCATAGGTATCCTGCCACAAAAGAAGAATGGGAAAGGTGGGAAACTCCACCAAAGCATGGCTATGTCTCAGAGATCGCTAAAGATTTTGTCCTGGTTCAGTAGTCCCTTCTCTCCATCAATAGTGGGGCCCCGAGAAACCAAAGTGGGAAATTCAATTAGATTAAATTCCTTCACTTAGGGATATTCTTGGGACCTCTTGATTAACTGGCCAAACCAAAGGTCGGCCCAGTCCCATTCCGACTTGAAATGTCTACTGCTAAACCCTGCTGAGCCCTGCTAAGCCTTGTGCTCCTCGGAAGACTAAAAGTTTCCTCCTCATCGCTGACAGTGTGACCTGGCCGCTGAATTGGCTGTGGCATCACAATCATCACTGCTTCTGAAAAACTCAAACTGATCAATCCACCACCACCACCCCAAAACAATATATATATATATACATATATATGTGTGTGTATGTATATCTTTGTGTGTATGTATATATATGTATATATGATATTAAATATATATATATGGATGGCCTACTCGGCCCTCCTCCATTGGGCTAGTAAAAACATTGCAGGTGATAATTTTGGACAGGAATGGGTCAAATAACACCCAGCAACTTCTGGGTTTCCTCGCAGCTCGCTCGGGTCTACCATGGCCAGGGGTCAGAGCAATTTCTCCACTGGACTCCAACCTGCATGGCATGGTGGGCCATTTCGTCTGGGAGAAAATCACCATGTTCCGCAATTTGTCTACAAAGGAGAATGCAGCTGCTAGCAGGCGCCAAGTCGAAGTGATTTGAGGGGCAGACCACATCATGCAGCAAATCTTCCGTCGCCGGAGGAACTGTAGGTGCTCCTCAAGACCACAGCTGAAAGCATGTCCCACACAAAACAGCAGGAGCCGGCAACCTTTGTGGAAGCCAGACCCAAGATGTTGTTTACAGCTGTTCAATGCTGTTCAGCTCCTCCAAGTGTCCCTCTTCGATGTCATCATCCTGAAGCTGCAGCAAAATTGTCACAGTGGTTGCTCTGGTTTCAATGACGATGGAGATGTCTGGATTGATTCAGAAAGCATGTTGCCAGGCTTCGCACGTTCAGGGGATCGCTTTCCAGAGAGAACTCCTCACGACCTGCATGTGGATTCAACTTGACCCATTGACAATAGCTGGTAAATAATCCCCAAATTCTTCTTGTTGTGGGTTGATAAGCCCCCAATAATTAAGCCCTTATTTTGTTTCCCCCATCATTTGTACCACCAGGACATTTCAACCCATCATCGCCACAGTACTGTATCTGACGTAACATCCCATGAAACTTGGGAGCACACGTGTGGCATAGGGCACCCACCTCAGATTTTGCAGCACCTGGAGCTGTACCTAAAATGGAAACACCACAGCTGAGGTCGCCACACCATCCCTGGCCACCTTTCGCCAATGCAGCCTTTGCAGCTCCCCAAAAAAAGATCCACGGCACGGTCGGCACGGTCGGCACGGTCGGCACGTCCCGGAACCCGGCGGCGGCCCCGTCGATGCCCTGCGGCCCCGGACGGAAGCCCATGTTGTGCCAGGAGTTTGCGGCGATGGCCTGGAATGACTCCGGATGATCTGCAGGTTGTTTTGAATTTTCACCACCCATGGCGGAAAAACTCATAACATCCTATAATTCATGGTCGATGTCACCACTTGTGTGGTCGCTTCCTCCTTTTGGCTGGTGAACTCATGTTAACTTCCTTACTTTTGTGGGTTCAAGTAAATCCCTATTATATCTATTCCTTAAATCCACAAAACTTGCAAACATGGCAACTCAGCACATCCTTGCACAATGATGCACAATCGTGCCAACGGCCGCATGTGTTGAGTATCAAGTGTTTCAACAAGTGGCATCAAGTGTTTCCGTTCAGTTTTTACATAAAGGGTTTCAACGGTTTCAACATGTTTCAACTCTCCTAAGCCTGTAACCTTCCAATCCACGCAGGGACCGCTTGTTTCCAGTTGAACCCCCGGCACCTGTGATAGGAGGGTGAACTCAGAGTCCAAGCGCTGCAAGTTCTTAGTGTCGCTGGTCAATTGATTTACTGAATTAAAATGTGTGTGAGATTGGGGGATCGATTTTAAAGGGGAGCCACCTCAACCATCCAGGCACTGATCAGGATGATTCAAGCAGGCTTGTATTTTCTGCTTGCTCGGAGACTTGTGGCCAGTGAAAAAATATGTTATTTCTTGGCGTTTGTTTCCTGCTGTGTGTACAGAAAACATCCATGTAGTTTACTGCCTTCTTTGTGACTCCTCGAAAGAAGGGATTCAGGAGGTGATAAGGTTCAATGCCAGTTTGCGAATGGAAAGCAATGAGGGTCTGCCTAGAGTCTGCGCTAATTTGCCCATGGGCAGCATGTTGCATGTGAATTGCCTATGGATGTTCTGCTATGGCTAGAGCATGCTAGAGCGATGGAGGACATAATGGACATATATAAATCATAAGTGTTAAAATGGTGAAATGTCCCCATGCAAATTCCATTGAAAAATATGGGCAGGTCATGGCAGGTCTGAAAATGTCACGAACCCAAAAACAACAGAAATGCCATGTGTCATCAATGTTAGTAGAGGAAAAGTTGTTATTGCAACTTACAACCTGCCGATTCAGGGGTTCCATCACCTCTCGATGGACTGCTGAGGCGCCGGTTCGTCTCTAGCACGTTGAGGAGATAAGAATTGAACTTTACCTGGACATCGCGGGAGGAGTGCCCATCATGACACCAATTAAGAGATTTGCAGAGGAATTTATGTACCTGATCAATCCATCCATCCGTCCGTCCATCCATCCGTTCATCCATCCGTCCATCATGTTTATTCCTTCGTTTTTATACAAACGCAAGTTTTTCAAATTGCAATGTCAAACCATGTCATTCCGACAGCACGTCGTGTCATGCAATCCAACGCAGCGCAGTGTAATGGGAAACGAATGCAGTTCATGCACGTATGTAAACATGGGAGCATGTTCACACGTAATCATTTACGTGTGATGTGTGATGTACGATGTGTGGTTAGGGATGTGTGAACATGTGGATGTGTGATGTGCGATTTGTGATGTCTGATGTCTGCCGTGTGTGTGTGTGTGCGTGATGTGTGATGTGTGATGTGTGATGTATGATGTGTGATGTGTGATGTGTGATGATGCGTGTGTGTGTGTGCGATGGGTGGTCTGTGATGTGTGATGTGTGATGTGTCACGATTGTTGTGTGATATGTGATGTATTTGTGTGATGTGTGCGTGTGTGATCTGAGGATGTGTGGGCACGTCGACGAGTGGATATGTGTATGTGTGGGTGTGTGGATGAATGGATGTGTGGATGTGTGTATGTGTGCATGTGTGATGCGTGTGTGTGTGTATGACGGTTGGTGGGTAATGGGTGGTGTGTGGATGTGTGATTTGTGATGTGTGGCGTGTGATGTCTGATGTGTGATGTGCGATGTATGCGTGTGATATTGTGTGATATTGTGTGATATTGTGTGATATTGTGTGATGTGTGAAATGCGATATGAGTGATGTGTGTGGTGTGTGAGATGTCTGTGATGTGTGTGTGTGTGATGCCTCAGATGTAATCTGTGTGGTGTGTGAAATGATGAGGGATGCCTTAAGGGGATACCCCCCTCAACATACCTCAGAAAAATAAAAGTATTATTCCGGCATACGTTGCGTTCACCAAAAAAATATTCCAAGAGCTCAATGAGATATATGGAAAATGGAATAATTTCCATCAAAATGATACCGGTATAGTCTATTTCTAGCCAAACGCAAGTAATCGTAAGCAGCTGCGCGCAAACGGCCGAAAACGGTTTCCCTTCTTGCAGAGCTGGGGCAC
>Ga0126342_10014504_pt1 | contig 13906 bp, 11 predicted proteins | sample Cyp1metagenome_FD_92528 | JGI IMG/M metagenome (GOLD analysis project Ga0126342, IMG submission 92528) | Coral microbial communities from Lord Howe Island, Old Settlement Bay, Australia - Cyphastrea 1 metagenome | ecosystem: Host-associated > Invertebrates > Cnidaria > Coral ...
ATTAATTAACTATAAATTATTGATTATGTACATACTTTGAATTTAAGTAAAATATGTTGTAAACAGTGATTTCCCAGACTTCCAAACCACCAACCCAAACCACCACGTAAGCGTAAGCTGATACATTACATTACATGTGTTGTGTTGCGTTGCGCTGCGCTGCGTTGCGTTGCGTTGCGTCACATCACATTACATTACATTACATCACATTACATCACATCACACATATATATAATTATATAATGGATCCATGGTATTATTGCACAAATGCCAGCACAACATATCATAAATCCATATAATATCATATAATCCCACATCAAAGGGCAGCACAAGCTGCTGCCTAGCGTCTTTGCTTGGCGATCCATAAACGACAGCATGGAGGAGGCGCTGGACAAACACGCTGGCATGTACCCTGCGATGGTGACGTTTGGCATCAGCAGCAGTGCCATGGCAAACTTATGACCAACATATCACATGTATTCAGATGTAATATGAATTCATATAATGCAATCAAATGATACATCCAATGCAAGGATGCTCGATAGAAATTTATATAACATATGAACACACATGGCAAGATGAGGCCTTTCAGTGCCTTTCAGCTACTTTCTCTTTGAAACCAAGAAACGGATTTCCGGTAGGCCTCAGCATGCTGCATCGGGTTTTGGTTTTCCACAAGTTTCAAATGACAGCCCAACTCACAGTGAATCAGTATGAATCAATGCAGTTGAGGTGCGGCGACCTTCCTTGACACAGTCCATGATCCAACTTGAGGTCACCACATTGACCCGCTTGGTTCGTTTTTTCAACTGAGCCCATTGTTGGTTTCCAGCTGCCAGGTTGTCTGCAATGACGTGGGTCACATGGGTGAAGCCATATTGCTCGTAGACTCCTTGGGCTGCCAGCAAACATGATGATAGATCCCTTCCCATCAAGAATGAGTCAATCATGGCCAAACAATCTTGTTCAGGGATGGACACTCTGAAAAATGATGCCACTGCAGAAACCTCACACCCAAAACCATCACTGAGGTTGGTGAGAGCCACCTGCCTACCTGGACCCCGACCCAACATACTCCAGCCACGACTCCACCATGTTCCACGATGAGACGCTTCAATTCCTGGTCCGGCAAACAGGTGCGGCCGGTCATCCAGAAACTGAGCCCGGTAAAAATGGCGGTCTTCGTCTCGCCTGCGCACCCGTGGATCAAGGCCGAATGGAAAATGGGGAGTTCCCGAGCTCCCCCCCGCCACAAAAAACACATGGCTACGAGCCGTGAACAAGGTTTTTCTTAGATGTTCTTAGCCCGTGTTGAATATTCGTATTCATGAATATCGGAAGGTGTAAATTCTGCAAATCCATGGTTCATACAAGTTGAACCCCTGGGACTTCGAGACATGTCCGACTCGACTCGGTGACGCTCGGTGCCTGTGCTTCCAGCACGAGCCGCTGCAGCGAACTGTTCTTTGAGCTTCCGATTCTTCTCCACCATGTAATCCTTCAGCTGGGATAAAGAATGAACCATGCGGCACCAAGTGGTTTTCTCTTGGGCCACAGCTCTTATACTTAGGGGAGCTCATAATGAATGCCTCTGAAACGTGGATAAAAGTGCATGATTTGGTCCAGTATGCTTTTCAGTAGGAAAAATGGTTGGGAGCCTTATTGACCTGTGTACTAGAAGCTGATGAAGTTGAAACTAGGATGCTGCCAAAAGTCTCCGAACGAGGCCTCAGTAGTCAAGCGCTCTGATGCTGGCCCTTCAATGTTGGAAGCACCCACAGCCACAGACACGCATGTGTAGATATTAAACAAGTAAAAATAATTAAGCACATTAAACAACTAAACTGTGTACTTCATGCAGAAGGGACAAATTTGTCGACCTATTTCTACTTGCACGTACTTTCCAATGGCAATCTCTAGGATTTGCTAGGCACATGTCGTCATTCCGCAGGAGGATCCCAACAGGAATCCAACAGGTCCGAAGCACATAACCGCCACCGCCGAAGAAATTTCCTGAAGACTTTCCTTTCCCATCACTTCCACCTTTGCCTGGAAAAGTCACAAGTTTGGGAAATGGAACACAAAAGTTTAAATCTCGACTTGGTGCGAAATGTTACTCCCTGCGGAGGGAAAAGAAACTCAATTCTTTTTGGATAAAGTTGATGCATCATGGTAAGTCCATCTAAGATCATCGAAGCCTAAAACACACACACACAAAATGAAAATGGATGGCTAAGATGGCTATGATCCATCCGGTTGAGATGAGCTTATTTGGCTTCCATCAAAGACCCCAACTGTGGGATCCCACTTAGGGGATGGGGGTAGTCCAACTTCGAACTTCAGTATCCCGATCCCTGTTCGTATTGGTTGACCTCCATTATCTCACCACTACACATCACCACCAAGCAATCCAGCATATCTGTGGGCGGTATGGGGATGGGTTTAGATCATTTAAGATCTACAATAGCATTATTACAGTACTTGTCTTTTTGAAGAACATCTAGAAATATCTAGAAACACATTAATGATAATCACCTATTTGGGTGTGAAACCAGGTACCAGGATGTACCAGGGTTTTGATCCATATCCATAGCCATGTAGCGAACATGACCCGGCCATGGTTTTGTCCATCAGCATCAATGCCTCGGCCCTTTCTGGAGCTGCCCATACGCTGCAAAAAACTTGGCCGCTTTGAGCCGAAAACAACTGGGAACCAGCCCTCGAGCCACCATGAGCCACCAAAGGGACCAGGGCAACAAGACAAAATTATAGTGATAGATGGATATAGATGGTACCTTGAAGGATTTTCCACGGATTTTCGAAGCATTTTCCAACTTTCATCGATTTTGTTTGCCGCTTTCACTGATCTCATCCCCCAGGGATTCGTGTCGACTCTCCCGCAGTTAACGCCCCAAATTTTAGTCTCGTCATCCAAAAAGGGGGGATACCCCTAAATTTCAATGTTAATGGGAAAAATCATGGAAACACATGTCCTAAACATTCCTAAACCATGGGGTATTGGGGTCGCCTATTTCCATACAAACTCAATACATGCCACTGGTCCTCTGCAGAGATGACTCTCGCGGAACTTGATGCACAGGCTTCACACTTGCGACCTGCACTGCGTGGTGTCCTCCCGGGGAGGAAGTACTTGGGATCTAGGTCTGACATCGGGACGTCATGTGCTTCATGGACAATATATATATATATATATGTATATATAAATATATAATTATATGTGTATATATATATTATATACTGGATTAAGATGGATTAAGCATATATAGCATATGAATCCTCCCATCCACAAGGGATCTTGGACATATAGCAGAAGAATGAGTCAATGAAAAGCTAAGAATTTGAATAGCATCCCCGGGGATGGATACGGCAATGCATTAAACATGATATTCTGTCATTGTGCACAACAAACAGCCCCCGCGGCTGGCAAAGGTGGATTGTACAACACCAAACGAATATGACAGTGTATGACAGCATGGTTGCAGCCAATAGCATGTATAGGGCATCGAATTCACCCCAAGCAACAATGAAATCCCTTCCTGCAATCATGACAAGCCACCCCAAGATTCTGAAACTAGGCTCACATGCACTACCTTCCATTACAGGGTTTTATTGGTTCAGTTATATCCATTATTCACGGCAAGGATTGATGCCACAATATGTTCACCAATCTTGACCGGCACCTTCCCGGGTGAAGTTGGGCTGCGATGTGGGTTCCACAGTGCCGCCCTGCCAAACCACGACGTGGATGATGCAAATGTGGTATACATCATCCTTGCTGGTAAATCAGAGACCAACATGGTTCCCAAACATGCTTCACAAGTCTGCAAATTTCCGTTGTGTGATTGAGGGTTCCATCTGGTGCGCCTTGCACAAAGAATTGCTTTCCATGATTGTGTAGCAATGCGCGTCTGCCAAATGGTTCAGAACATTCGGAATCATCATCAAATCATACGGACAAAAACACCAGCTTGGTCGATCTATACTTTTCATATCTTTTCATCATTGATTATCCGATAAATCCAGTTTACAGTGGTGGTGCCCCCCAAAGTCATTTCTTTTTCCTCCCAAATGTTTCGTTATGAAAAAAATCATCTGCTGCTGCCTCCAGGATCCTGGGACCTTTTGGGACCCCGACACACCGGCAGCAAGTCGTTGACACTTCCAGAACTCCAAAGCTTCCAAAAGCCACCTGACTCGGAACCTCGGCTGAAGGAAACCCAAATTTCTGGGGCATCTGGCTGATTCAAAAAGGGATGAAACTTGAATAAACTCACAAAAAATGATCCAAAATTAGGGAGTGCACCAACGAAAACTAAGATTCCACCAGCCAACGTTGGGATTTAACGGAGAAAGATGGATTTAGCAAATTGAAGACGGAGATGGAACGAATCTTGATGGGGACATCTTGGGGGTATCATTGGCATGTAGTCAAGCAACAGTACAATATTGGTTCATGGCTTGGAACTATTCGGAATCTTGGGGTGACCCACCTTACATTCTGAAGACCAGTCTTAAGAACTGTTTGCGAGAGCCTTATAGACCTTACTGTTGGAGGGATGAACTGGAAGAAGTTGAGGTTAAGCACCCAATTACCCTCTGGTAATTTAACGTAGCTATTGAAAATGGCCATTTACAGTGGATTTACCCATTAATAATGGTGATTTTCCATAGCTACGTTAGTTGACCAGAGGGTATCCGAAACTTCAGGGCGGGTGCTGGGTGCATCAGGGTGCCCAGATGTGCCCGGTGCCCAAAGCCTGAGGTGCTGACCACCGTCCGTGCACACGATGCACAGGCGCGCGGTGTCCTGAACCACCTGGGAACGCCGAAGCCGGGGCCAAGTCACTGGGGGTACTAAAATATCTAAAAGGGTACTGTGACAAAGCCAATTAAGTAGTATAAAATGATATAAACTGTATAAAATAAACCATCCCCAAATGTTAGTGGTTTATGGACCATTTATGGATGTCTACCCCAAAAACTGATGGCCCCAAACCAACCAGGCCTTTAAGCCGCTTGAGCTGAAGCTGCCGTGCGCCTTGCGACCATGGATGGGTCGATATGTTATGCAGCTGGTAAACATGGTGACATGGTTAGTTTTGGGATGTTTTGGCCGAGTTGGCCACAGCCAGCATAGCTGCATCAGCGATCATCAGCACCTCTGCCCAGCATTTTTTGCGGCTTGCAACTCATGGATACAATGATCTGCGCAACGCTTGAATTCCAAGAATGATCTCTTGCCAGGGTCCCGAAAAGGGTCCAGGGAACTGGAGCTGGGTCGTACAGCTTCGCCACTTCTCCGCAGAAACGGAATGAGATTGACTGATTTTGGAAAGTCCGGAGTATCGAGATATATCGAGTGAAGAATCATTGGCTGGTTTTGCCAGTTCTGGCTACCTTCTTGGACTTCGGCTGCGGTTTCTGCTGCCCTTCTGATGCGTCCAGCAGTCTCCAATCTTGCACCACTTGCAATCACCAGAGCTTCCGCCGCCTTTCAGCCAGCGAAATCATTCAACTCATGCAAATTTCAAGATAATTAAACACCTACCCAAAAGGATGATCTCTTTTTTTTAACTTTCCAGTAGAGTGACCAAGATTTCTTTTTCGCACCTGTCTATTGTAGGTCCAACGGCAAGCATTTTCACCAAATCATGCCAAATCTAAACGGGTCGAGATGTCCTACCACGCCACGAATTCTACAATCGTGTCTACTCACTACTAGCCCCAACTTTCAGGTTTACAAAAACATCAACTGGCAAAACAAATGTCGTTCTGATTGATCTTTGGACAATTCCATTGACTCTCAAAATCAATCTCTGACAAAAACACCAAATGGCAGTGGCTTTTCCACATTTGACTTACGAACCTTCCCCACTGTTCCGCTGCAAATCCCCATGCCTTTGCGGTGTCCGCCGTGTCCGCCGCCACCGTAGCGCGAGCGGTAGCCCCCCCCGCGCCGCGAGAGGCTTCGCAGCTCATCGCTGACGTATTGGTTGGTGCTTTCCATCACCTGCGACTGTGAAATCCCACATTTTTGAGTAAACAAAGGGTGAGACATCAGAGACATCCATTGAAATCCTACATTTTGTGTTGAATTATATAATGGCTAAATCAACACCCAACATGTAAAAGAACCAATTTTAACATAGCTTAAATCAAAATAGCTGTTGAAATCCCTAATTTTTTGCATAACCTTGGGATGTAAAATGATGTAGTGTCCCCAGCAACAGGGCTGCTTTTGATTGTGTTCCAATATGTTCCAATCTTTCCAGTTGCATCAGTTGCCTGAATGATCCCGGAGATCTTTCCACCATCTTCGGAGGGGCACAGGAAGGTCACCGCATAGCCTTTGGCGCCCGCTCGACCCGTTCGACCAATGCGGTGGACGTAGTCCTCCGTGTTGTTGGCCTCAGGCGGTCGTTGTTGGGATCTGAAATGGCAGAATGACCTGGTATGACATATATTAAGCATTTATGAAGCCATTATAAAATATTATAAACTATTAACATCTGTTAACTATATTTAACATATTCAATATTAAACTGGTATTCAATATTAACTCTTGAACTGTGAACTTGAAGTTTCCGGACTTCCATGTCGGAACCTCGACAACCAAGTGCCCTTTTTGTGCCAAGTGAGGTCTGGTAGCAGAGGCGGAACCCCGCAGCCAAGATGCAGCATCATAATTCACCACCAGACCTTGGGTACCGGCATATGCGGAATAGACAACCGAGGGCATTTAAGAGGACTAACCCCTCATAATCCCCATATGAGGCCTTGGAATCAGGATCTCTGATACCTCTGGGCTTTTCCATTCACTTTCCTGGTAGTTTCAAGCTGTCTCCAAGATATTCATCAACCAGGTTGAAACATAATCAGCCATAGTGGCAACCTCCAAGATCCATCAAGATCCATCACCCGAGTTTTTCCCTTGAACCTCAATTGGGATATACTTTTCCGGATATCAAATTCATTACTGGTTGGTGGTTTCAACCCCTCTGAAAAATATTAGTCAGTTGGGATGATTATCCCATATATGATGGAAAATAAAAAATGTTTGAAACCACCAACCAGATTAAAATTCTATGATTATTTCATTAGGTAATCACTCCTACTGCCATGTGGGGCCGAATTGCGACGTGAGGTCGAGGCACCTATGCCTTTAATGTCTAGCCCTCTGGCGGCCACGTCTGTTGCAACGAGGACCCGGATACGTCCTTGCTTCAAGCCATTCAGGGCGTGGTCTCTGGCTTTTTGGTCCTGACATCAGAAATCAATAGAACTACCATGAAATACCTCAAAATAGGGAAGTCAATAGGTATTTCTCATAGGGAAGTTGCCATATCCCATGGTACCTCTATTTCCAGTGATGAAATACACCTGAGATATGGCAACTTTCAGCACTAAAAAATGAGATTGCCATGATCAATCCAATGGATTCTTGGGAAATCCCCAGCAAATCCCCATCAAATCTCTTATCCAAAAACTCCGATTATTTACCAAAGTGGAAAACATCTGGAAACTAAGAGCTAACACAAATATATCAAATATATTCAAATATGACTTCAATCTTCAACATCAGCAAAAAACCAGCGCCTTTTTTTTTTTAAATAGCGCGTCATGAATGTTGTGTCCTTGTCACCATGGATGGCGGCACAGGAAACACCTGAATGATGAAGTTGATTGGCCAAATCTTCACACATTCGTTTGGTGCTGGCAAATACCAAGGCTTTGCCCACTGCACCTGGAGGCGTTTTTCAGGCTTTCCATGGCTTTCCAACCATTGCAGTCACTGCATCATAATCACTGCATCACATCAGGGCATGGAGCCGACTTGAATCTAGAAATCCGAAAAAATGCCAATTCCAAATGCCAATTCTGTAGCGGATCAGTGGGAAAATTAGCATTACATTCATCATCATTAATCATACGTTGGACATCTGTTATGGCAGTTATGGCATTACATGCATCTGAACGGCAGATATGTCGAAACTCTCCCAGCTGCCTGGTGTCATCAAGCCTGCTTCGTGCAGCAGCTGCAGAATAGCCGCTTTCTTGCCATGGGACTCAACGATACGCACTTGTTGCGTCACGTCCTCCGAAGCTTCAAAGGAATCATGGGTGGTTTTAACGTACTAAAAGCCTGAGTTGATCTTTCTAGTCGGGTTGGACAATACCACGCATCTGAAACCACTTTCAATTTCGTATTACAGTTTTATCATTATCATTGGCCTTCTTGTTGTTCATCCTTGGCTTTGCACAGCCAAATTGCAGTGCCGCAAATGAAGCAAATTGCCCTCTGAGTCTCCAGCATGGAAGTGGGATGAGCACGAAAAAACATTTTTAATAGGAAAATAACATATTTGATATTTTTTGAATAGACATGTATTCAATACATAAACACCACCCCCCGAAAAATATGGACAAGGGTATATACACGTGGTGGATGTTCCACTTTCAGCTTTGAAGCCAAAGGACACACAATTCCCACAGCATCTCTACCTCTTTGGTCCTGATTGGCTTTCAACTCATCCCGGTTTCCGATCATGACCCGTGCCGGCTGATAGAGAATGGTACTCGCCAACTGCCGGACCTCTTCGACTCAAGCGGGCTCAAGTGGCGACGTCAAAGTCACAGCAGTTTCAATATGTTTCAATGCCAAATCTCCTTTTGCCATTCTTTTTTGGCTTGCAAGATGTTGAAAGCATGGTATGATTCAGAATTTCCTTAGTTTCCATGGAGCGCGTCTCACGCATCTCAAGAAGCATTGCACAACATGCCGCCACCGAACCCTCCATCTCCGTGAAAAATTCCCCGGCCTCCCTGGGCCATGTGGCGGTGAAGAACATGGTGTGCCGACTTCTTGGAACATGCTGCAGGATCTTTTGGATCTGCGGTTCAAAGCCCATGTCCAGCATTCGATCAGCTTCATCCAGTACCTTTCGAACACAACCCAATGTGTTTTTTCTGCGCCAAGAATGGTGATGAATGGTGGCTTGGGATGGGGAGAGCTTCCTAATCCCATGGCATTCCCATGGTGATAGTTGAGAATGATCACTTTATTTCAAAAAATCCATTGAAGGCTAAGGGAATCTCGGGATGCTTGATCCAACGCTTTTCCTCAATATTTCCACCAAGTTCCAGGGATCAAACTTATGACTTGTACCGGGGCCTGGCTCAGATTTGGGCCTATGGATCTTTAAAGAAGAAACATCGCCAAGTAATGCATAGTTGAACTTGCAAGACAAGTTGCTAATTTGCGTACTCGGTTGACCTTGGTAAAAGCAAAAGGTGGTGGAATGATTGGCAAAATTGACCAAACACAAGGTTTGCTGCCGGCTCTTAACATGCTTCAACATGCTTCAACTCTATATTGATGAAGTGATATGGAATGAGTGATGCAATCATCCACACTTTGGAGTCTGGTTGGTGTTCAAATCTAGGGTTATACATGGATATACCATGCAAAGAAAAGACAACTTGCAGATCATCATCTCAAGTATGCTGACAATAAGACCTCGTTGAAACCTCCAATATATCCAACATTCACCATCAGAAAGGGGGCGTCTTAAGATGCGTACTAAGAGACCTGAACTTGCCGGCCGTCCAGGAGGTCGTTCAGCCGACCAGGGCAAGCAATGATGCTGTGAACGCCCTGGCGATATTTGTTGACCTGTTCCCACTTGGGTGCACCTCCATACATTGAGACCTTGGGCATCGAGATGGCGCGAGATGGCACGAGGTAAAGCAGGGGGAAAAAATGGGGCATGAAGCATCACCGAGGGGCCAAAGAAGCCAAACAAGCCAAACAAGCTCAGTGACCCATGTGACACATGTGACACATGGATCCCTTTTAAATCCTTTTAATATCTTTCAATGTTTTGATTGTTTTGTGTACGGGGATTTGAGTCATTCTACAAATGACGTGACGACAGTGACTACAGCCGCAACCCCTGAATCTGCACTCCTTGGTGTCGTTGCTCATCTGCAAAACGAGGGGCATTGAACATGCCCAAGCATTTGCCAAAGCGATTTGCTTCCACCTCGAGACCCACGGCCAACCAGCTTTGACCCTCAAATCTACAGCCCTTTGTTTCGCATTTTTTGTCATGTCTCAAAGCTGCAAGTTCCATGTCGTAGGTCTGAGTAAACTAAATGACAACGCTTCACAATGCATTTGTAGAAAAGTCGACCGCCGTTGAAGAGCTCAAAATCATTGAATGATCATTTTTGGTGTATTTTTGAGGGAAAATGGATGAGAAACCATGAGAAACCACCGAAGTTGGCACCACGCCAGTTCGACTCCCTCCCATCCCTGGCACCTCGATCTGCTGGGCCAACTCGCGTGTGGGTGACATCACCAGCAGGCCGACGCCGTCTCTTTGAGGCTGATGCCCTGGGAGGATCCAGTGGATCTTCCAGTGGATCTTATGCGGGGAACCACGCGCAAGATATATATATAAGAAGTATATGTTTGCAGTAATCATATACACATGATCCACATTTTCCCATATTTTCCAGTGAAATATGGGATTTAAGGAATATTTAAGGAATAAACTAACTATGAGAAGAGCAGGAAAAATCTACAACCCATGGGTTTTTTTCCATCTTTTTTCATGGTTTTTCCATGACACATGGGGGTTGGAGAAGGGATATCCTTAATGATGACCACACGGCCACAGGGATCCACCTGGCTGGTCGCGCAACGTATAAGGCTCTACCCAGGCTGGTGTATGAAACAGTTCTACCCAGGCTGCAAGCTGAGGAGCACAGAAGGGATCAATCTGGGGATATAGCATGGATATGCATTGATATCATGGGTTAACATGGTGCATACATGGTGCAATCAACCAGAATGTTGTTTTGAACTCCCTGCCCTGCCTGCGTGATAAAATTCACCTGGGCGCGATTCGATTGATTGGGTCAAAAACCTGGATGGGTTTTTAAGCAGGGTGAGCAATACAATGACAGCAGCTAGTTGGAATCCAATGGAATCCACTGGTATTGTAGGTATTTTCACCTCATTAACTTGGATCGGGTTCCATGGCAGGAAAAGTCTGCCAAGAAGCTGAAAGCTGGCAACAGAAACGCCAAAGTTTTGCCACTCCCTGTAGCGGCAATGCCAATCACATCCTGCATTGCTGGAGAGGACATGAGAGGACAGTGGACAACCAGAAAAAGGACACTTCACTTCGAACCTGGACTTGAATATGGGGGTGGAAAATAGCAGCTTCATTGATTTTGTTCCGGCCCTGAGATTTCAGGGGTGTGTAAATGGTCCTTCCCCTGCATTGCCAGCGGCCATGTAAAGGCTTGGATCTGCGAGGGTGACGGGAACGATTGCTTCAAGTCCGCGATAAGCTTGGGAGGAAATTGAACCTCAGGTGACGTCTTTTCAACACGGGGATGCCAGGCAATCCCAGGCAATCCCAGCCTATCGGGGGTCCACACATGTAACTTGCTTTTTTCCAAGTGCAATGCAAGTTGGGACTGCTTCAAAACGCCAACATTGGCTAACATTCCTGGTTTGATTTCATCGAAACTTTGGCGTTTCTGTGATGAAATTCCATATATTACGGGATCAAAGCCGAGGCGTTTCGTTTGAGCTTGGCTCTGCGTTGGATGCCGGCAGTGCAGTCCAGGGACACATTGATCGAAGGCATACACTTTGTGGAGCGGCAATGGGCCTAAGCAACCAATGGTAGTTTTCTGTGGATTTACATCCATCTATATAACTGTATCTACCTATCTATCTACATATTTATGTACCTATCACCAAACTGTCTAGCTTTCCTACCTACCTATCTGTAGTGCCAACCTCTAATCTCAATCTCAATCTCTCTCTCTCTTCTTTACATTTCTTTACCACATATTACGTCGAATCTTCGAGGGGCCATACATGGGTCATACCGTCGGGCTACTGTGCACTGCATCATGCTTCCTGCCAGAAACTACCCTGCAGTCACCCATGAGCAATCAGCCATCAACCTTCAGTTCAAATCAAGCACCAAAAGTGCACTGCACACTGCGGGGAACAATCCGTATCACAGTGTATCACAGTGTGTTCCATTGCAACGCAATGCCTTGAGAGCACAACTACATGGCACAACCTGTTGTATCCAATACACCTCATCACACGACCGATTGATACCGATTGCACAGAATGATCTATTGGATTATACTGTATGCCCAGGATGGCTTGACGCCATGCGCAAGTTACTGGTACGATCACCGCCACCCTGTGACCCTATGGATATCCACTGACCTGGCTCGTAAATCCAGCAGAACTTTTTGGGATGTGTCAAAAGCTCAAAACCCAAAACGATCAAGAAGGAACATGGGAAAATCTCCCAGCATGTCGCCAATTCGACTCTTTCTTGGAATGTTCACCAGGGTGTCAGAGTGACCACCACCCTTATTCGGCCAAGCTTCTCTCATTGAAGTCTATCACTCGCACATCGTTGTCCTACGTGGCCCAGTACCCAATTGGGAGGTTCTGATAGCCTTGTCTTGCCATAGACTTATCTGGTTCTACTCATTGAAACAGTGGCCACAACCTCCGAGGGAAATCCGACTCATGATGGTATTTCATGGTATTCGTGTGGGAAAAAAAAAAAAAATAAACAAGTTCAAATGGCACTTTATATTACCCGGGAAAAACAACCATAGGGTGGGAACATTTCGTCATTCACTTGGGGTTTCCCCAACAAATGCCAAAACATATCAAAAAAAATCATCACATTTCAACAAATATCAACAAATATGGTTTCATCATGTTTCACCAACAAGAAAACATCAATCCCCATGCTCCTGCACAGTTTCTCCGACGGTGCCACTAGCTGCAGCCGCGCAAGCTTCGGCGATTGTCAGAGTTCGACCTGAGCTTGGCATCCAGCGGCTTACATCTGCAGAAATATCTGGGACTGCCAAACATCACGTGGAAAGTGGAAACCATTTTCACAAACACACCCACCATCACCCACCATCACCCAGCCACATATTCTGGAAAACATTCATTTTGTTTTTCGAAAATTTGTTCCAAAACTAAACCCTGGGATTGTCATCCCAGAAACCGCCGGGTGCAGGTGTAGGTGCAGGCACCGGATACGCCTGATACGCTGGCTGGCCTGGCCTTGGTGCCCCAAAGTGGGTGATTTTTTGAGGATAAAAACATATAAAAAACCTGGGTGGGATGAGCGATGGTGGCACATTTTTATTTGGAATTTCCACCATCTTAACATTCGGAAGTGGCATTGAAATGGCTAAATTTGGAATCGGCATTGAAAACATTGAACAATGGGATCACAAAGATTCAAAATTGAATCTGGGCCTATTGTTGGGGAACCTTGTGGCAACCAAGAACTTTTTGAGCATTTGAAACAACTGACCTTTGCGCAACTACCCATCTTGTGTGTTCACGCCCCTGCACTTGCAGTGCCTGTGCATTGTTGCAAATATTCAAAGACCACGCTGTCCTGTATTTGCATATGTGTGCAGCGCGCACACGCACACACATATACACACACACACTAGACAAAATAATTCTTGAAGAGATCCATCAGGAACTGAGTCCTTTAACGTGCAACAAGTCTAGATAATTAGACCTAAAGTAGATCTCATGGTTGTACTTCGTGAATATAATGACGGTCTTCCGAAAATGTCCAATGTAGCCCAAACCAGACTCCAAAATTGAAACCGGCAAATAAATCGTCATCCAAAATAGATTGCGGCAACAGTGCAGTGAAAATGTAAAAACAACATGGAGGTTCTTGGGTTGAGCCTCTTCCCATCACCGAGAAAGTATATGCAGGTACGTCGATGAGCGTCCCCATCGATATCACAGGCAACTGATGAGTGTCTTTGTTAGTGCCGGTCTCATCAGTGC
>Ga0126342_10014505_pt1:0-12500 | contig 13906 bp, 13 predicted proteins | sample Cyp1metagenome_FD_92528 | JGI IMG/M metagenome (GOLD analysis project Ga0126342, IMG submission 92528) | Coral microbial communities from Lord Howe Island, Old Settlement Bay, Australia - Cyphastrea 1 metagenome | ecosystem: Host-associated > Invertebrates > Cnidaria > Coral ...
TATATATATATATATACTGTATATATATACAGTATATATATATACTGTATATATATATATATACTGTATATATATATATACACTGTATATATATACTGTATATATATACTGTATATATATATACTGTATATATATATACATATTATTGTATGTGTGTTTTTGGGGAGATCTGGATTGAAAAAAAACGACTTGTTCCGTAAGATATGTTCTACAATATCAAGATCTTTCTTCAAGTGCAGTACGGTTAGAAGATAGAAAAAGGATACCTGATTCAACCAACAACATCCAATGTGGGGATTTGCACTCATTATTGAGGCACGACATGCTGCCATATTAGATTGGAGGGACAGTTCTTGAGCCCCACATCCCAACTTGAGAAGCGATGAGCAAAGATCACACTGGATCTCCAAGCTCCTTTCATTTTCGCAGCTATCCCGATATCACCCATTGCCCTTTACATCCCAATTTCTCGTATACTGAAATCACCATGTTTGATGACATCAATCCTATCAAATCACCAAGTAAATATGGTAAATATTAGGTTAAATCCGATAGAATCACCATTTTTACTGGTCAATTCCCATGAAATCACCATTTTTGATGCCATAAATCCATAGAAATCCCATGGAAATCATCATTTTTGATGATGAAATCGCCGTGACAACACCATTTTTCATGACATCCACCCATTGAAAAAGTCTGCTGAAAAACACCCCTGGGGATCCATCCTCTTCGCTGTCCACGATGCGCCGCATCATCTCCGTCACCGGCATCTTCACCTCCCTGGGATTCACCACGTACAACGGTTTCAACGACGATCGGAGAATCCAGTTGGCCAGTTTCTGAGATAAACCATTGATATAAACCATAGACTAGCCAAAAACAAAAAAAGTTCATTAAATCGAAATCTCATGAACTTAAGTCAACTTAGTTGAAAGTGTCTGTTGGATTTCTCCATGTATTTGTTTCATGAAAGTTATATGAACGCATATTTAGAAAGTTGAAACAAATCCATTTAGAAAGTTCTGAAACCCAATTCTTCAGAAATCGCTAGAAATTTTCGAACCCAAGCAGACATCAACTGGTGAAATTTAAGTGATGTAACTGATACAACCCGTTTTTTTTCAGGATTTAGGGATCCTGATTGGTACATGAAACATGGGAATGATGGGATTGTCCACGCCTGAGATTGGGCCAAGGCGCCTGCGCGACGAAAACCGCAGATTCACTGATTGGATAGGCATCTTGCGATACAGTTCCAATATTCCTTTAGATATAATAGATATGATTAATATTATATCCATTTGTATCTGTATTCCATGGATATCCAGTATCCATCTAGACATTGCCAATTTCATTCTTCAGGTGATCGCGGTTTCTGGACCCGGAGTCCATGCATCTCTGGGCTCTTTTCTTTAACCTCAAAAAGCCATAGTACAGCCATAGTTGACTCACACCCATCATACCCCCCAAGTTTCAAGAGGCTACAGTGCTGCTACAGCAGTTTCTGTCGCACCACTGGTGAGGCCTCTGCGGTGATCATTTCGATCACGGTACAGCCCAAACTCCAGATATCCTCGGTCGGCCATGGCGGCCATGGCTGGATTCCAACTTCATTTCGACTATCCCGGGGTTGATTAAAAAAACAAGACAAAGACATGATTTGATAAACATAAATTTTATATGTGGCAGCAGAATGCAGTATGCCTTATATGGTTGTTCAAAAAATGTAAATAGTAAAATGATGTTTAGGGCCTCCAAACCTGAAGAAGTGATTACTTTGCACAACCAGCCCATCAATTTTTAGGCAGCCTTTCTTGTAACAAATGTGGCGGAGATAGATGGCTGCTCCAATGCCTAAGGTGCACCCCGCAAACAGAAACTGAAGTGATGACAGGTTGGTCCTTTTACCCTGTGATGATTCTGGTTCCACACATCAAATGGTTCACTGGAGGTTTGGGGTCGAGTGATGATTTTGGATTCTTGGGACCGTCCCACAATTACCAGAAATCCCTAAACCCATGTTTCATGGGATTGGTTTAAGGGAAAATCTACAGAACCAATCCCTTTCCATGTTTGGTGTTCCTGGGACTACATCCGGGGCCGCCCACAGACCGCCGGCCGGCTTTGTACTTCATCACCTGAGAAAATGCTGCTCTTCCCAGTCAAATGGGTGTGTCTGAATTTTGGCCGATAAACCATGATAAGCCCATCCAATTTCCGAAATTCAGGACCTTTTCCCTAACATCTTCAAGGCATAAATGGTATCTGCCTCCCAGCTGCCAGCCAGCTCCCAGCTGTTTCCCTCCGGCCCCTGGTGCCTCTGGTGCCATCCAAAAGACACTGCCCTGGATCGACTTCATTCCGCTGGTGCAGGTGGAATGCAGCGCCTGGGGAAGTCGAACCGCTCAATAAATTAGGTCGTATAAGTCCCGATGTTAACCAATCAACCATGGTATTTTTCATGGTTCATATGTAATATAAGCTTTGCATGTAGAATCATGTAGAATATTTGCATATATATATATACACACACGTATATACATGATTTATACTGCAAAACAAACATAGAGTCGCAAAGTGGCGCAGTCTTGCACTTGCTGGAGATCTTTTGGTGCTGCAAATGGTGGGTTTCAAATGGTCTGGCGGTTGACGCGCCGCAGCTCCGCGTGCTGCGCGTATGGCTGTGGGGATTCGCTTGGCAGTGGCGAGGCGTCAGAACACAAAGCCCGGAAAGGTTGGAAGAAATCACTTGGTTGGTGTTTTCAAACCCATCCCAGACGGACTGTGAGGATCAATGGAAAACCATGGAAAACCAAGATTGTTCCCAGGTTTTGTAATTGGATTGTTCAAATACGTTCAAATCAACTGGTTGGATGTTTTGTAATTAATTATCCCATGTCACCATGGAAACCGTGCTTGACGTTCAAAACCACCAACCATCCCCGTTGCTGCTTCGAGCCCCGCTACTATTGTTGCTTGTGTCACAGGTTTCTTCTTCAAATCCCAAGATGATCAGTTTTACATAGTTTTACCAGATATCCCTGCAGCATCCTGCAGCTAGGATTAAGGGCCAGCAACTCAGTTCTATGACCTCTGGTAACAGGATGTAACCGGCACATCTTATGGATATCTACCCTCTACCATCCGCATCACAGCTGGAATCCCACAGGCAATCAAGCGGACGCCACCGACGTTGGGTGGTCCGCGAGACATTTGATGTGAGACTGAAGACTGCATTTGCTGCGCATTTTCTGAATGCGGGTGAACTGTGCCCAAGGAAAATTTTGGAGAACCAGACCACAATGATTGGCCCCAGTTGCCACCAGAAGTTTTGACAAGGCTGTTCTGCCAATAGCTGGGGGCAACTGGAGGTTGATTGGCGTTACTTATATAATCCTGATTTTAAGAAGTACACTGGAGGATGTCAGCAGTGAACCGATTTTTCTGGACCAAACGATGAGTTCGTCTCTCATTGGATGCAACATGATGCAACTATAGTTGGTGTCCATCATGATTTCAAATGATTTCCAGATTATGAGATGAACCCCTGGTCTCATAGCGAGTCGGTGAACGAACTTGGACTGTCGGGCAGCGTTCGATCTAAGCGATTAAAATCAAATAAATTACCACCGTGGCCCCAAGCCCGGCGAGCCGGGGTCAAGATTCATGGCTTACTCATGGCACCTGACTTGTAGACTGGCACCTCCATCAAGCCCTTCAGGGGTACCGAGGAAACAAAGCCTCAACAGAGCGGGCGAAAAAAAAAAAAAAAAAATGTCATGGACGAGGTTCCAAGGTTCATTGATGTAATGATCAATGTAATGGCTGAAATCCAACTAGCGCAACCTGAAACCTGAAATGACTTGGAAGATACCTTCCTTGTCAGGTGCTTGCGGCAACCCATTTTTGGGGTAACAATATCAACGGAAACCAATCATGCGGTCGCTTTTAGTATGCAGCCAACCTCGAATCAGACACCATCCTTTTGGCCCATCTTTTTGGCATAGGGGCCATAATCTGATAGTATCAACATCATTCAGAATGATGCACCCAACTTGCGCTTTTTTGCTCGCATTTGATCTCAAATTAAGAGCCACATACTCTCGAGTGTGTCAAAATGATTGAAGCCCTAAAAAATATGGATGCTCTATCATTTTTGCAAATCACAACTAATATGGCTAATATGGCTATGCCTATCATCCCAATCTATATCCATCTGGGGATGGGTCAAAACCTTGGTACTGGTACCTAGTGAACCCCAAAATAGCTGGTAAATGGATGTTCATCCCACTAAAAATGTATCTATAGGTATTGACCCATACCCTCATCCCATCCCATCCGTCCCAGGGCACCCCATCGCTCCGCTGCAGCCCAGCGCCCCAGCGCTGCCAGCAGCAGCGTGGTCAGCAGCCAGCCGCAGCAGCTCTGCGGCTTCCGCAGCAGCCCACAGCCGGTGGCCAAGGCCAGGCCCAGCACGGACAACCTGCGGCCAGGCCCAACTCATCGGTCAATGGGGATGAATCCCTGGGGCTGCAGTTGGGGTGACAAACATGTGTCCAATGAGGTACCCCCCCAGTTAAAAGTTGTTTTATAACCCCATCAACCATAGATATATCTACCATAAGTCCTAGTTATTGGAGTTATAAACCAACTTAGCTATCTATGGGGCACCACTTTGTATAAGTGTGAAAAATGGTGTTTTTAGGGTTTTGAGAAAGGACCAAAAAAAAGGGAACAAGGGAAATGATTTGCAGCAAGAAACAAAAAAAGTAACGATCTAAGTGATTTAAGTGATTTAGCAACAACCTAAGAAAGGTGACAAGGCGATGTTACAAACAACTTCAGTATATAGAGAAATCGCCGGCCAGGATACAACAATCGTTGCAGTGCCCTAATAGGTTTCGAGCGTCAGGCAATCTAAAACAACATCCAAACGTCCCTTTAGTCTGCCTCAGTTCCCTCCTAAAACCCGAAAAATTGCTGCGAATTGCTGAGAATTGCTGAAAATTTTGAACAATCCATGAAAAAGACCATGGAAATCAATTCCTAAAGATGGTCCAAATCATGTTTGATTGATTTTCCATGTGTATTTGTGTTCCAAATCATGTTTCGCTTCAATCCATCAGAAGCAAAAGAGGCGCCTGCCAGCTGCAGTCTGCACATGGCCAAAGGCTTTCATCACGCGTTTGCAGCGCGGACCTGAGTGGTTTGGGATAGGGAGCTTTGGCACAAAAAATTGAGAGCATAGTAATTGAACATTTAATATTGGTACACATACATACATATATAATTATATATATATACATATATATATATGTATACATATGTGTATTGATATACATAAATATATATATATAGTAGTGACTGGACAAATTGAAGGATTTCTTGATCCCGAAAATGAAGAGCTTCGATGCAGAAAAACTGTGGAAGAATCTTCACCATGCCTTTGGCAATCGGCCCACTACCTGCATGCTGAATACAGACAGGATCAAATCATCGAGACGTTTGATCCCTACACCAAGTGTTGATTGGTCGCTACTCCAACTGCAGGTTGATATGGGCAATCGCTAGTTTTGTCGCTATCTTGGTGATGACAGGCAATGTATGATGATGAGATTAGTCTTGACTAGATGTACTTACTATATCTTATTCTCCGATTCTTACACCAACAAACTAGGGATTGGATACCATTTGTCAACACTAGTTCCTAGATTCTTGACTATATCCAGCCAGTATCATCATATTCACTATCTTTGCATTCCTTTCATGGGAGAAAATACCATAGTTTAGATTGACACGTATACTATGTTCACCTTTGCCATGATCATCCCTATCTATGCAGCCAAAAAAAATCCCTATCTCTTCCCCTTCAGCTCCAGGGCACAGTCCTTTGCATGTCGCTGCCAGCGGTCAAAGATCATGGGATCCGAGGCTGGTAACGTCCTGAGCAGCTCATCGCATCCACCAGAGCCAAAAAAGCGTACGGACCGTAGGGATTGTACGGACACCTCCGACAAGTAATGATCACATCATACCATTCAAACAAGTCAACCATGTGAAACAGGGATATCTATATGTATCTGGGTAAATTCATAATATTTCACTAACCTGAATTAAGGCCATTTGGGGATGATGTCCCTTATTAACTATGATTCCAGTGAGGTCGCAGTGAGGTCGTTATAATTTACCCAGAATGTATACATATATATATATAAACTCCTCTATGTATATATATATGTATATATATATACATATGTATATACATATATATATATACACATATACATATATATACATATACATATATATATATATATACACATATACATATATATACATATGTATATACATATATATATATATATACATATATATATATACTCCTCTATATGTGTAAATATATATATATACATACTCCTTTATCATCCTTACTCCACTTGCAGCTTTCTGTGTCCGGTATGAAGAATAACTATAACCCATTTACAGCCGGGTAAACCGATCGAAGGCGCTGCGGAAATCCAAGTGGTTTGGAACTCCACCGGGCAAACCACATAAATCAAGACCAGAAAAAAAGAGCCTATCCAATCTGTTGGATTTCCACTGATTTCTATGTTAATTTTTCACAAAAACATGAGAAATCCAACAGATTGGGATCAGATCGCAATCCGCTCCTGGAGGCCCTTGGAAAGTAGGGTCCACCGTTGGCACAGTCGTACCACCATTTCCGGAAGACCTCCACACCCTTGTCCGAGGGAGTACCTGAAAACTGGCCAAAATTTGGGGATGGCAGTGATGGTATGAATTGCGGGTCATTTCACCTACCAAAATTCAGTCACTTGATGTCACTTGATGTCACTGAAGTTGAGGTTTTCATGCCCCAAATTTTCTGCCACCTGCCCAAGGTCACCCAGGACGTACTGCTCGCCCCAGGTGAACTGAGGACACTCGTGCAGGGAACGTTCCTGGCCCCGCATGGCCAGTAGGTCCTGCTCCTGAAAGCGATAGCCTCAGGGTGGAGTGATAAATGCGAGGATCATTGCAATGTACCTCAAGGTCCTCAAGTTACTTACAGTTAATTGTATCAGGTTGTATATGATTCTTTGATTGCAGTTGATTTTACGGGAGAACCTCAACTACTGGGGGTGCATGGGTAAGAAAACACTTCCAAACTGGGAGGTCTTCCAAGTAGCCTGGAACGAACATGCAAATGCACCATGATCCACCATGTTCAGATCATTCTCCCATGAGAAAATAGGATTAACGCATGGAAAAAAAAGGCTACAACCAACATCTGTAGACCGGTAATACTGATGGGACTGCTTTGGACTGAAAAAAAAGTTCGGCCTCGGCGATTTGGGATCTAAAACTGCCGAGGGCCCCAAAAACTATCAACAATTGGTTGAATCATAGACTGGTTGGTGAACCCATTTTTCTTAGTTATATGATATATGGTAATATATTTTATGATGGTTGGAACTCCATCAAACTCTCTTGCTGAAGCGGGTGACTGCTACCCATCTTGCTTGAGTCGAGATGCCGAAGATCTTGTTGAAGAAAAGCACGTGGAGAATATCCTGTTCCAGTGGGGGCCGAATTGGCCGAATTTCAATGGGACCAACCGACCAAACATTCACAACCCCAAGAATCCACCATGACGGATGGTCGCTTCTTCAGTTTTTAAAACCACATGTTTGCTGGTTGCTGGTTTTGACCAGCTTGAAAAATATGAAAGTCCGTTGGGATGATGACATTCCCAATATATGGAAAAATAAAAAATGTTTGAAACCCCCAACCAGTTTGGGATGATCTCTTTGGTTAGGGAATGTTAGAGACAAGGTCGAAGTGGTGTCTTCCTGACCCATAGGGTTTGACCATTGTGAACATCTATCATTCCTTCAATCTTGGGGGTGCAAAATTTGGACTCATGCCCACATTAAAGTGGTCCCCATGTTGTAGTTAAACTGTTTGCCCAAAAGAGCGCAAACACCAGGTTTGGGAAGTCTCGCAGCTCATTCTCAACCAAGGTCAACCGATATATCAACCAATATCAACGTATCAACCAACGTATCAACGTATGAGCCAATATCATATGGTCAAGTACTTCATCCACATCAGTCATCAAGGACCCTTATGGCCCGGTATTCAGGACCTCAGGGACCTCAAAGTTGGCAGCAGGGGATTGGCAGCAGGGGACCTCCACATTTCAAGATTTGGGGTCCATTTCTATCGGCAAAAGTGTTAAAAGAATTTGTCGTACGAGAAAACAGATGCATAGGCTTCTGGGGTGATAGATAATAAACCATGGGGCTCGCGGGAATACATCTATAATATATATATATATAGCAAACCTATCAACCATCAAATATTGAGGATTATTGAGGTGGAAACCTTCAAATCCTGGTGGGTGGTTCCCAATCTATAACGAGACCCACGAGACCAGTCCTGGGCGATCTGAGGCAACTTCTTATTCACCTGCTGTCCAACGTTCACAATGTATCTGGTCTCATGTGGCCCACAGGGCACAAAGTACAGCTGCGTGGTCTCAGTTCCTCGTGGTCAAAGGTGAGTTCCAACAGAACAGGGGACCACAGGTTCCCAAGGGGCGAAGGAACTTCTTGTCGCAACAGAAGTACTGGACACCCCCCAAAACTATAGGCAGGTGATGGGTGGAGCACTAAGAACTGTGATCCAAACCTGGAGTCTCCGCAAAACATGGGCAGCTGATGAGCCAACAGCCATAGTATGTCTAGGATTTCACCTTCATTTCCCACCAATTCACTTCAGAACTTGACCACGATCAAACATGATCAAAAAATGTGTGTGTATAAATATATATATATATTATTATTGTCATTATTATCATTGTTATTAGTGTTGTTATTACTATTATTGTTGTTATTATCATTATTATTATTTTTTGTATAGGTTAATTTACTCCCTGGAATATTCAATTATTCTCAGCAGCCAAGCATCTTCGATCTTTGTGCTTGTACACCGTCGTGTTGGAGCACGGGGGAACGAACTGCCGCGTGGCCATCAGGCCCTCGGTCCCTGTTACACAGACTGTGGCCATGGGGGAGGTATAGAGAGCCAGGAGTTTGGGGGGAATGTTTCTTGAATGAGGGGTAAATGGGGGTAAATGGGGGTAAATGGGGGTAAATGGGGGTAAATGGGGAAATGTTTCATTACCATCATTAACATCTTTTTTTTGTGGGGGGTCAATGGGGGTCATGATGGTAATGTTTATCCATATTCACAGACCTTGGCAACCCTGGTGAAGCATATTGGACGAGACTGCGGATCATCCCGTCTACGGTCAAATGTCCCTGCCAACCACCATACTTTCGACTGTGAGAAACTTCGTTTTCAAGGTCAATGGTGTTTCAAACGGGCTGATCTGAAAATGGGGACAAAAAAAAACTATACAATCATTATCATTATATCCCATGGTTTAGCATGGTTTATCATCATTTTACTCACTAGATCTCATCAAAAATACTATATATATTGAGGGTGCATCTCCCCTTTACTCTGGGGTAAACTAACATAGATGTGGAAAATCCACTAGTTGTAGATGGTTTCCTAAGGAAACCATGTTTTTTCCACGATCATCATCCCATTAAACCATCATTTTTCCATTTCTTGGTGGTTAAAATCCACTCTTCACCATGACCCTAGGGTAGAAAGCCCCGAGCCCACGGCCCCACATGGCCCCACGGCCTTCGTCGTAGCCGTTGTGTTCCAAGACAAAGCCGCGCTTTCCGCTGATCTCGTCGTCGCGGAGCTCGAACTTCGACATGGGAATGGCCTGGCCAGTGAAAAAAAAATGGGGATTTTACCATCAAAAAATGGACATTTTTCGTGAGATCTTACAGCGATTATATGTGTGTTATTATGTGTTTATCTGAACAATTAAAAGAGAAAAGAAATGATGGTTGATCATCATGATTTGCCATCAAAGTTGCCATCTTATGGGCATACCAGACCGTTTACTAAGACACACTGATACAATAACCATGTTTGAGCTGCCAGCTGTCTGACTGGCCCTGTTGGCACGAATACTCAGGGTGAGCTTTCAGATTCCATATATTTCAGTTAGCAATGCCCAGTTATGTATGTGACATTATCTTGTGCAGTCCTCCCTGAGTCGTGTGAATCTTGTGATACTGGTGTCATATTTTGGGGATGCTTCGGCAACCAAATTTGGGATACACCCTGGGTAGCCAACACTGGATGTGGGAAAATTGGACCGAGCGGCTCTCTCCGGCGAATATGTACCGATGCCGTGGTGCATGAACGGCGCATGCGAAGGGTCAAAGGTATTCTCAACGGAAACCTGTCAATCCATCAGGAGACAAGTAGAAGCGACAAATTCGCCCTATACGTTCCTATACAAAAGTGAATTTTCTGAATCACCCACGAAAAACTGAGGTTTACAACATGGGCTTATTCCATTTCCAAATGGAGTTGCCCATAATTTCAGACAAAAACCTTTTCAGGCACCAAAATGAACTAAAATCATGGGGAAACTGATCCCCTCACCCTAAAAGGTCTCTTTTATATGTGATTTCATCATATTTCATCCCCTAAACCATGGTTTCTCTGGGTGTTCAACAATTAACCGGGAAATTCAGGGATTAACCGATTAACCACGCCAGCATGGCCGATGGCCCACCTGATACCCCACCGGCGCCGTGGTCATCACCCACTCCGTGCCCTCGCACTCGGGCGTGACGCAGGGCCCCGAGCGTTTCGAGACTGTCTCCACGTCGGGGCCCAGGTAGGGGAAGATCCACACCAGGCCCTGAAGGGCTGAAGGGCTCGGGGTGGATTGTAGCTACTGTGGCATTTTGACCAAAGGTGTTGGGATTTTCGGGAGTTTGACCTGCAATTAGTGTCAACAAAGTGCAGGTTGTCCAACAAAAATATGGATTTGTGGACAACAGCAACAAAGACAAGGATGAGAAGACGGGATTTCAGCAATTGGGTATGTCCCAAAATAGGGGCAGTACGGCAGTACACTAAAAGTGTGGTGTATCCCTATAAGAAACTATTGAGATCGTTTGGGCAAGCTATGGACGCTTCATGGGCAGGCAAATAATAACGCTGATGAAATTGGACTGCAGAGATCAGTCTCATTGACAAGATTCCAGGCATCCTGTAGGCACATTGTAGGCAAAACATTCCAACACTGTCCAAATAGATTGAAGAAGGTAGCATACTTGTCCCCACTTCATACTTGTTCCTGTGTTGCCAGGATCTACTGAGATTGGGTCCATGTTTGAGCTAAAGACACGCGTTTCCCATGGGATGCCAGAAAGCAACTGCATTGCTTAACCAAGGGTTGAGTTCAATTTGCCTTTGGTAATCTACAGAAACCAACCCCATACTCCCTGGTGGTATTTCGGGTTCCCAGTAGCAACCCCAAGGAGATTTGGCACTTCAACATGCAGGAAAACCACCAGGATAAGTCTATATCTCTGTGGTTGGTTGCACCCTTGTTTTTGGCATATGAAAATTCAAGATATGGATAGATATGATATGATATGATATGGCTATATAGTTGGTACCCAAGACTATTTGTTCCGCCCCCTATGTAATATGGATGTTGTTTCCTTCAACCTATCAAATCCATTCAAATCCTTACCGTTGATGATACAAGTTTTTATTGAGATTCTCATTCCATTGGGGTTTTCTTGCTGACCAACCACCACTCGTGATTTTGAGGTTACCCATGCCCAAAATTGTTCCGGCTTACATTCGGATTCAAAAACTGGACAGTTTGCATTCTACATAAAGACCTTACTTATCTGCTAGTCGTTGCTCCGCAAACCCTTGTTACTTAAGTCCCCATGAAAACGGAGCCTGCTTCACCTGCACGGGGAAGGTGGTCAAGGAAGAGCGGGACAAGGCACACATGCCTCGGTGCATACGGGCATACGAAGACGTACACTGTAATTTACGACATTTACAAGAGTGAAGATTGCAATAAAACCCACCAAAACTAAAATATCAAGCAACAATGCTCAGGAATACCACAAAATTGAGGATACGACTGACGATGGAAACAACAAAAATTTGGACAAAACACCCTTTCATACCCCGACCAATGGAATAACCACCGTTTGCATCCATCCAGCAAATGATTTTCCATATATTTTATATTATATATATATAATTATATATACATATCCTATAGATAAATCAATTCTGATGAATTGTCCCATGTCTTTTAACCGAACCAATGCCATTTTTTCATGCGATCATATCCAAACAACTACCTGCAGCCACGGCGCGGGCCTCTTCTTTACCATTTTGCGCCATAGGCACTGCCACACAACTTCCGGCCTAAAGGCTAAGGGTGTATTGAAATGAGGGTTCCTGGGGCATCTCATCTGATAACTGTTTTTTGGAAAATATCCATCTACCTGTCTGTCTGTCTATCTACCTACCTATCTATCTTGTCTGTCTATCTGTGTATCTCCATATGTATACTG
>Ga0126342_10014506_pt1 | contig 13906 bp, 15 predicted proteins | sample Cyp1metagenome_FD_92528 | JGI IMG/M metagenome (GOLD analysis project Ga0126342, IMG submission 92528) | Coral microbial communities from Lord Howe Island, Old Settlement Bay, Australia - Cyphastrea 1 metagenome | ecosystem: Host-associated > Invertebrates > Cnidaria > Coral ...
ACATACATACACATACATACACATACATACACATACATACACATACATACATACATATACATACATACACATACATACTTACATACATACTTACATACATACATACACACATACATACATAAATACATACATACGTACATACATACATACATACGTACGTACACATACAGATACAAATACAATAACATATACATACATATACATTTACATACACCACACATACATTCATACATACATGCATGCATACATGCATACATACATACATACATACACCCATATACATCCATACACCCACAGACAGACAGACTTACATACATATACATATACATATACATACATTCACATACATATACATACATTCACATACATATACATACATTCACATACATATACATACAGATACAATATGCGCTCTGTTGGAAGGCCGGGCCGAGCCACTGGGCACCTTGACCGTCTCAGATTTCTTGTGGGACAAGTTGAAACTGTGGAGTGCAGCAGAGTGACAAGAGTATGGCGCGCTTTGTTTCAAGGTTAAAAAGAAGCAGCTGCTTGTATGCGCATACTCATCCCCTGGTTGTCTCAATGCGCCACACACTTCACACAACTTTGAGCATAAAAGTGAAGGTCAATGCTTGCTTTCCAGTTTCTTCCTTTCAGGACATGGCTTGGACCAAGGCCGCTCCTGCGCTCTGGCCACCAGCGCCCCTGCGGACGCGAAGACCAACAGAGCATGGAAAAGGGAGCTTTGACGCGGGCAGGTGGGATGAAACCATGCCGCTGTAACACGCAGTATAAGATTCTATGTCCATGCCGAGTGTTACATGTGCTCTTGACATTGAACATACACCCTTCGATTCGCAGCTCGTATTTTCAAATTCGCAAATCGATCAATCGCTATCTGCGCTCCTCCCCTGCTTCAGGCGTGGTGAAAATGGGCGCAACACTTTTAATTACTTACACCCTCGCGGGCCCGCGTGATCGCGCTCCCCATGCGCGCGCGCAGGCTAATACACATTCATGACACGTGCCAGCAGCCGTCAGGACAAGCAATGGCGAACCACTTGGATGCAAACATGACCGAGGCTGCTGCGACCGAGGCGGGTAGGGGCTCTATTGTTGCCTCTGTTTGTGCAAACTGCTGCTTCGAGCAGTTAGGCCGACCCTGACAGGTGCAGGTGGTTGTGCTGGGCATTGTTGAGGCTGCTGGCGACGGCAACTGCCTTTTCCACGCTCTCGGCTACTTGGACGCGCGCGGTGGCATGGCCCTGCGCAACGAGGTGGCGGCTTTCATGGTGGAGGAAACCGACAACCAGCGTGGCTTCGAAGAAGCTTGGCGCGAAGAAGCGGATGAACTTCTACAAGGCACATGGGGAGGGCACACAGCAATCACCGCCTATTCCCTCAAAGAGCGCATGCGCGTGGAGGTACACGTAATCCAGGCCGATGGAACAATTTCCGTGGTAGATGCCAGCCATGCCGATGTGGCCAATGATGCAGACGCGCCGCTGCGACGCGTCTTGTACAGCAACGGCAACCACTACGATGCTTTGGTGGAGCTGCTCCCAAACCCAATCGGCTGGAGCCCAGCATGGAAGCAACCGCTGCCACCACGCTATTTCAAAGAGGATGAAGCGCCAGCGCCCAAAGCCGAAGAATTCCCACCGTTGGCCAAAGCTGCCGGGGGCCGCGGCCGCAAACAGCCGCGCTTCAGCACGCCCAAGCCAGTGGGAAAGCATACCAAGAAAGGCAAAGGAAAGGCACCTGCCAAAGGAAAAAGCCGAGAGGAAGAGGAGCCAGATGCCAAGCCAAAGAAAGGAGCTGCCGCTCCAGCGCAATACCCTGTCATGCGGCGCTGCCGCACCAAGACCACTCCTCCACCGGAACTGCGCGACGACATCCTCACAGAACTTTCTAGGATTCCCGTGAAGCCGCGGATGACTCACCCGCATCAAAGGCAAGAGAACCTCATCAAGGACAGGTTGCCTACACAGCTTTCGTCTTGTTTCTAATTCTAGTGCGTCGTTTTTTTCGGCATTGCGCATGCATCTTGTCGTCAGGAGCTGGCGGCACTGCGGCTTCGTGAACACCCGACCCTGCCCGCGGACAACAAACTGGAGTCTGTGGACCATGGTGAACTCTGGCCTCGTGCTTTCTGTGCTTTCGTAGGGTGCTCCTGGACTGCCATGGACGGCAACGAAAGCCAATTGCACGCGCACCTCCGAGCAGAGCATGCAGCGGACCTGGCGCCCATTGCGGCGTGCATGCTGCGAGGCAACGTCAAAGATGCCTTTCTGAGCATTTACAACGAGGCGATTGCAACGAAATGCCGCAGCCAAGCTCCCATTGCTGGCTGCTCCCTGGACCGCAAGGCGTTGAAGTCCTTCGCCGAAGCTTGCAAAGGTGAGAAAGTAGGGTCTCTGGTGTGCTTCGTCTGTGCTTGCACATACACCTACGTCGAAGAAGTCGCTGCTGAAGGAAAATGCGACATTGAATGGGCGCGGCCTTGGAAGCCCCGTATGGAAGGTCAGGATCTCCTCTTCTTGGACCGGCCCATTGACGAAACAGGAGATATCTTGAGCCTGGAAACCTTCCTGGACCGCTACGACAAGTTGACCGATGCAGGGCATCGTCTTCAGGACAAAGAGACATTCGGCGATTGGTCCTTGATGTGGCCTAGCAATTCCTCGCCCGCCGGGCGCAAGATTCTGTGCTGCCCCGAGGACTTCTTATTTCACGCGTGCGTGTGTGCGTGCTTCAGTTCAGTCAAAACCGGTGTATAGCAACGTGCCCACCTAGGTTCAAGCGCATTCAAGCATCGTATTGGCACGGGGTATGCGAAGCACAAGACAATATGCATTTTCACACGTGCGGTCCGGCCATCAAAAGACTCCCTGCGTCATGCTTGCTCTTGTCATACCCGTCCCTTGCCAGGACCGCCGCTGCCGCTTTGGACATGAAGCCCACGACCTGCACTTGTGCGAAGGGTGCGAGCTTCCCATTTGCAGCAAATGTAAAGGCTGCCTATCCAAAGGCAAGTTACCTGCACTGGCATTGGCAAATGACATGTTCACGGGCTATGTGCCTCGCAGCCTCGTCGTGCAAAAGGTGACGGTCATGGAAGCTATCTGCGCCAGCCCTTGTGTGACTACATTGATTTGCATGACGATGGAAGCCAGGTACGAGAACAACGAAAGGCAGGAATCCCAAGAAGCGGAGCCGTTGAATTCGAATGCCCACATGGCTCGGCATCGCTTCGGTGCCCGTGGCAATGCCCTCACGTTTCCACTCCCGTTAGAGTTAGAGGATTTGTTTCTGGCGTTGCAAAGCCACCGGCAAGACCTGAATCAAGGACAGCCGCTGCAACTGCCAAGGGCGGGGGCAGAATTGGCACACGTGGCGCGGGTTCTGCTGAAGACCAACAAGGAAGGCGCCACGAGTGAGACAGACATCAAGACCTTGATTCATCAGGCCATTGTGCGACGAGAGGCAGGGCGCAGCTTTCCGCATTATTTGACTGACTGTTATTTGTGGCGCGTCATTGAAACATTTTCATTTCCGGGCTCACAGAGCCGGCCCCCGAAACCCGGCTGCAGGTAGTGGTCGAGCTCATCTTGGAGATGCACAGCCATGGCCATCCATCCTATGCCTGCATAGATGAAGAGGCAGTGCGCCGTAGGGCCGCGGACTTACCAGAGAAGGGCATCCCATCAGAGGTTTGGAAGGTGGTGCAGGAAGCTACCAGCACGCATGACAAGTTGCAGCCGCAGAAAGCTGCGACCCCATGCGACGCCATGGAGGGCTTGGAAGCAGCCGGCAAGACCTTCTCGGTGCAAAGGGCTCGGGCCATTGTGGCCGAAGGGGAGAGCCGGGAGGAAGCCAATGCAAGAGAGCTCGCGGCGCTGAAGGAGATGCAGGACAACCTCTTGACCGAAGCGCAGAAGGAACTGAACGCGGCACTTTTGAACTTGGAGGTGCGCACCGGCAACAAATTCGTGGACCAGTTCAGGCCCGAGTACTTTGCCACCGCCTTTCCCTTCTGCTTCAAGCACGCCACCGCTTGCCCCGATGTTGTCAACACGGCAAAACTGCAAGAAGAAGGGGAAGGGGCAATAGCGCGCCCACCTCGCCGCCAAGCTGGCAACCCTAATGCACCGCAGGTCGGCATCAAAGAGTGGGCAGCAGCCATGGCCCGGCGGGTGGAAACCCAATTCCGTCGTGACTGGACCTTTTGCTTTACGCTCTGGAACTATTTGTTCCGCACTCTGGTGAACCTCCAGAAGAATGCCTACATGTATGCAATTCCAGACCCGCGTGCCAAAGGAGGCAAGCGCATGCTGACCAATGAGGAGATTGCCGACGTAAGCTTGGAAATCATGCAGCACCTTCAGAATGGCTTGTACACTGACGTCACCGGTTCATTGAAGCCCGTGCAAGGAGACCTGACCAAGCTGCAGCACGTTCCTGGCTTGGGCCTGCCGGCCCAAAAAGTCTGAGCAATACAGAAGCCCGGACGCGGCGTATCCCAGGCACGCACGAGATCCGCAAGACCATGCGCCATCAAACCAATGCCTAGCGTGTGTGCTACGGGACGGCAATCTTCATTACCGTTTCACCGAAGGACAACGACACCAGCCTGATGGTCCGGTTCGTGCGGGCCCGGCGATCTGACCCAGCCATTGTGAAAGATGGAAGCGGCAAGTTTCAACAGCGGCAAGCGCCTGCCCTGGATATCGACTACATGAACCTGTCGCCCGAAGCTCTGGCAGAGGCACGCGGCGCTGCGGTTTTTGTCCTTGATGGTAACCCCCAAAGACATAAACGGGCTTATTCAGCTAGTGTACTAAGGCATGCCGGGAATGGTGTGCTAGTGTGTTGCTGCCGGTGCCCTGCCAGGAGCTGTTGCCATACGATGAAAGGAAAGCTTTGCTTGCCCGCGACCCCCTGGCTTGTGCAGAAGGGTTCCAAACGCTGGTCCTGCTCACCCTGCGCCACCTCTTTGGAATGCGCTTCTGTCCCAAATGCCCCGATTGCGCCCAGTCGGACAAGCCTTGCACAGATGCCTTTGGAAGCAATGCCACAGCCATGGGAGGTGTATTTGGGCGGGTGGATGCCATATACGGCTCGCTGGAATGCCAGAAGAGCGGAAACTTCCACATCCACTTGCAAGCCTTCATCCAATGCTTTCACCAGTTGCGCTCGCTATCCGAATTGCAGGGCTTGAAGGACCAGCGGTTGGTGGAGATGCTCCGCCGCTGCACCAGCTATTCGGGCTACGTCCAGCGCAAGGTATATTGCAACAAAGAAGCTTGGGATGATGAGAAGCATGAAATAGAAGATGCTTGGCCAGAGTTCAAGGATTGCCCTCTCATGAGCAGCCGGCCGGCATACCAACTGGATGACGTCATGGGGCCCGCGGCGTGGCGAGCAACCTATTTGGCTGCAGACGTGGAAGGCTTGCAGAAGCGGAAGCAGCACCATGTCCATATACCAGGGCCGGACGGAAAGCGAATGCCGTTGAAGCATTGCCAAGACCCCAAGGACCCAACCAAGTGCAAAAGCGGCTTTCCTCGAACATCGTGGTTGACAGAAGAGCCCTTTGTGGTGTGCCCTGGCTTGGCAGCAGAGAAAGAGATGCCGCACAAAGGAAAGAAGAGCATGGTGGGGCTACCCTGGGGCCCTTGCAACGAGCCGAACCTCAACGGTACCCATCCAGCTCTTGTGGCAGCCCTGCGATGCAACAGCGACGTCCAGCCGCCCTACCGGTTCCCAATCACAGCTTCGACCCATAGCAGCGGTCTGTGCGGCAATGAATGTGCAAAGGCGCCGGTCCGCAATCTGATCTGGGATGCGCAAATCAACCAAGCGGCCCAAGCCGGTTACGCGGCAGATTACCAGAACAAGCGCTTGCCGGTGGCCGTCCATGAATGCAAGGAATGGATGAAAGCGCAGAAGAAGTTGGTCGAGGAGATCCAGGATCAAAAGCCGGGCTATGTGGGAGCCAGGCTGGGCAAGCGCCTCATTACGGACTGCTATGCACGGGGTGTTTGCCGTGGCGCCGTGGAGTGCACCAACCTCATCATCCATGCAGAAGACCACGAGAAGGACCCGACCAGGGCAGAGAGCGTCAAAACCGCTCCTGTGACGGAAATATCGTTGCAGTATGGCTTGCGCTTACTGGAGAAGGCTGCGGCGCAAGAACCTTGGCCCCGCGAGCCCCGACGGGTGCAATCGGACCCTCGCAGCTACGCGCAGAAAAAGCTCATCGATTGCCCCTTCTGGACTGCTTATGGAGGCCGAGGACAAGCTCCAGAGGCAAGCCCGTCCATTCACAAAAATGTTTTTCTCAAGATTGATAGCCTGTAGTATAGCCAAAGCTGCCTGGATAAAGCCGCTCGCCCTTGTTATGTATATATCCGGCATTTCTTTGCTTTCTGTTCTTGGGCGTTCTCTTCCCTCGGCAAGGTCCACGCCCTCTCTGCGTATGAGTTTGTCCGGCACTATCGTTTCAAGGTGGCCAAGCACCCATTCAGCGGGCAAGAACACCAGAACCACTTGAACAAGCCGAGTCTCTACCATGCGCAGCTAACGGAAGAGGGGGTCGGGAAGGTGATGGCGCAAGCGCGCAATTCGACCCTTCGCGCCGGGTTTGACTACAAGATCAGAGAAGGGGCTGGTGAAGGATGGCTATGTTTGGGAAAAGGGGAGCACGTAAATCCGGCCTACCGCCACGATTGGGTGATCGCGCCGAGGAAGCGACCGGACGTGCCCGTGCCCTATGGCGCCCCGGCGAGCAAATCGGAGGAGGAGCAAGCAATGAAGCTTCTGCTGTTGTTCTTCCCCTGGGTCAATGACGTGAAAGAGGCCAGCACTGCTGTCCCTTTCATTGGCCATTTCTGGGAAAAGGGTATGCGCAGCTGGCGGGAGGCCTTGCGCGGCCGGACCTTTACCTATGGGTTCCCAACTGAGGAGGTCAAGCGCTTCGTCTTGAACTTCTGCACCGTGCATTTCTTGACCCGGGACTTGCAACTGCAAGACGGCTTGCACCCAAACAGCGACGACGAGGGCATGGTGGACGATCTCGACATCACATTGGACGAAGAGGACTTGGCCGTTGCCACTCTGACCCACGTCCGGGGAGCGGGTAAAGCCCATGCCAGCCAGGACGATGATCCCAGTGAGGAAGAGGTTCCAGAAGCAGCTGCAGAGGTCAGGGCCGAGGCGAAGCAGCAACAGGACAAGCGCCCCACGTTGTTTGACTTGACCATGGACATGATCCGCCTCTCAAGTTCAATCTACCTAGCGCCGGAGCGCCTGCAGCAGCCAGATGCAGAAGCACAAGCCCAGCACCAACAAATGCTGCAAGCAGGCCAAGTTCGTGACCATGCCCTCGCCAGGAAATCGGCTGCTGCGAGCAAGAAGAATGAAGGAGCGGAGGAGGACAGGATCGCAGGCCTCCTGATCCAGGACAAAGAAGGCAACCCGTCGGTCAAGGAGCGGCCGGCGCTTACCAAAGCAATGTTGCAGGCCTGGCTCGACAGTGATACGGTCCGGAAACAGACCAACCCGAAGCAGCTGGAGTTCTTGAAGCTCGTGGTGGATAGGGTCATGGTCGAGATTGGCTTGATCAAGGAAGAAGAATCGCTCCGCAAAACGTCTGATCCATTGCTCTGGCTCTTGCATGGCCCGCCCGGAACCGGCAAGTCCCACGTCTTGGGTTTCGTCAAGGAACTCTTTGAGATGATGGGCTACACCTACGGCCTGGACTATGAAGTGGCCGCTTTCCAAGCCGTCAACGCAGCTGACTTGCAAGGCAAGACCATACACGGAGCCTTTGGCTGGAAGCAGTTCGGGGGCCCAGATGAAGGAGCAAGGCGCCAGGCGCACACGCACATGGCGCACTGGCGCTGGCTCATCCTGGACGAGATCAGCATGGTGGATGCGAAGCTGCTGGCGCAGGCTGAAAAGGAACTAAGGGACGTGGTGCCCGTGACCAACCCTTGGAAGATCAAGAACGGCCTAGTGCGTCCGTTCGCCGGCGTCAACGTGATCTTCACAGGCGACTTCCACAGCTACCGCCGCCCGCGGGCAACTACCTGGCAGATTTACCTCGCTCAGTCCGTGATCCAGATGGTGAGATGGCGCCCGAGAATGCCTTGGGCGAGTATGGCAAGCTTCTGCTTTGGAACGACGTGCAGGGCGTTACGGAGCTCGTGGACAGGGAGCGCTGCAAGGACAACTGGTGGAACGAAGTGAACGATGAGCTGCGGCATGCGTGCCTCACCGTCGAGAACCACGCCTACTTGCACGGCGAGCCGGTGGAAGGCTGCACCCTCAGCGAGGAAGAGCGCCGCTCCAGACAGCGAGTCATCAGCTCGCCCGATGACCCGCGGCTGCAGGAAAGCAAGTTCAAAGAGGCCATGACGGTTGTTGCCAACAATGATGCCCGCTACCAGATCAACAAAGACAGGGCAAAGCAGTACAGCCAGGCATCCGGAGCCCCGCTTTACTGGTCGGTAGCCCGTGACGAAGCCACATCGGCAGCGCTGCAGGCAGACCCTTGCGACAAAGAGGCAAAGATCAGGCGTCGGGGGGCTTAACGCAACATCCACACTCAATGGGCGCATGCTCGCCTACATTGCGTAATACTAAATGATGTCGGCTGTCGTTTAGCCAAGCCACATGTCGAAGTCAAGGAAAACACGCGCTCTTGATCAAGGTGGTTCCGCTAGCTTAGAAAGGCATAATGTTGCTAGGCTAGGCTATGCCCGCGCGCTGATGTGACAAAGCGATTGATTGCCTTGCCCTGCCCCTGACAGGTGGCTACAATACCATGACAAGGACACTGAAAATTTGTGCGGCGTGCTGCCCCTCGCCATTGGCTTGCCCGTTGCTCTAACGGAGCATTTGAACAGGTCGCCGGACAGGTTGCTCCTGAGAGGCACCAAGGGCCGGGTGCATTCTTGGATCTGGCCTGAGAATGACCGACTCGCCCACCGTGTGCCGACCTGCGTCTACGTGAAGTTCGAGGGTGCCACATGGCAGTTGGATGGCATTGACGAACCCGGTGTCTATCCCATCCGCCCGGTGCAAAGGATCTGGCACTTGGATGGTAAGAGGCAACACCCGGTACTCAAGGTCAAGCGAAAGCAGATTCCTCTCACCCCGGCCTTTTGTATCACGGCCCACTCAAGCCAGGGCAAGACGCTGAGGGCCCTCCTGTTGGACCTCAATGTGGACAAGAAGGTGGACGCAACCTTTGGAGCAGTGGGGTCCAGCCGGGTGCGCTGCCGCGATGACTGCCTCATCCTCCGCCCGTTTCCGCGCTTCCTCTTCAATCGAGGCATCCGCGATGGCCCTAAGCTGCTCCTCCAGAAGCTGCGCGGGGAAGACATCGACTTGGCTGCGTATGCCGAAGGCCTGCGCCCGCATGCCGCCTGTGCCCATTGTCAGCAAGTTCGGCACCTGGATGGCTTTGACCACGAGCAGTGGGAGAAGGTGCGCGCCAACATGCCAGCCATGTGCAGGCGTTGCAAGCATGGCGAGCGCGTGGGCGCCAAGAAGCGCAAGCTTGAAGTGGCAAGCAAGGAGTTTTGCGGCGCTTGCAAGCTGACCAAGATAGAGGATGCTTTCCCCCGGGCTCAGCTGGCGCAAGATGCCGCGAAAAGGAAATGTCTGTCTTGCTGCCGGGCCATCAGCCACCTACAATGCAGTGAATGCGGTGAGAGCAAGGCCGTCGATGAGTTTCACCACTGCATGGTTACTTTCCCAACCGAAAGTGTTGCTTGCAAGGCGTGCCAAGCAGAAGCCAAGAAGGCCTTCACCGTGGGCCGAAAAGGCTGGTTCTCTTGCCGTTCATGCAATGAAATCCTACCGAATGCCGTTGGCCATGGGAAAGAGCGGCAGTGGCGCTGTCTCAACTGCGCCTCTCGCGGCGCCCGCCAGAAAGACGAGCACACGTGCCGTAACAGAGATTGCAAGCGCAAGTGGCACGAAAAGCAAAGGCCAGGACAGGGGCGCAAGCGATTCTGCCCAGACTGCCGCAGGTGATAGACGCTAGCTGTACATAGAATTCATTCAATTATTTTGCGGCAGGGCCCGCGGGCATGGACAGCGCGTGGCCGAAGCCTTATTGATCCTTTGTATATATTGCCAGAAATCAGTGCAGCCAATATTCCAGGAAAACCGTGAACAAGTGGAGCCAGTGGCCAGCGCCGTGATGCATGAATTTGCAAGTAGTTTGCAATGTTAATGCGACAGGCCCGTGAGCACGGACAGCGCGCGGCCAGATTCAAATGGTCTGTCCCATTGCAAAAAGACAGCGCACGCAATATGCATGGAAAGGCCCGTAGCCATAGTCAGCATGTGGCTGTTGCCATGGCACATGAATTCGCAATGCTTTGTAATATTATTGCATGGGCCCGTGAAAAAGCGGACAGCACGCGGCCAATGTCAAATGCCAAAAGGGCGCGTCTGCACACGCGAGAGCGAAAGGCAGCAGTGCAGCGCCTGCCTGCAAGTGACAGGCAGCCCTGTCGCTACCAGCGCGCAAGCCACAGAGCAAAAAGACCTGCGTTGCACCTGCTTTTGAACGATCAACTTGCGGATGAAGATACCAATTGATTCCATGTGCGTACCTGGAGATGAAGCACGCACCAATGCATGCAGCACAATGTAACTTCTCGTGCGCAAGAACATTGCGGATCAGCTATTGTGGCCCAAATCATGGCCAGGAGCCTTTAGGCACTAGATTTGAACGCTTTTCCGGCTCTCCTTCCAGCAGTCGACGTCCACTTCCGGGAACATTGGGCCAGGACTGCTTGGGGCCAAGCTTTGCTGGTAAAAGCTTCTGGGGTTTGATTTTGCGGCAATGGAATGTCTTTTCTGGACATATGGAGAAGCAGCCAATTTGGACCGAGCCTTAGCCAGGAACTTTCCGGCAGAAAAAAGTCTGAACCATTTCCCGGCTCCTGGGCCAGCAATTCAGTTTTTCTTTTCCAGATTTGAACGGTTTTCCAGATTGGCGGCTGGCAATTCCTCGGGCTAGGAGCCTTCTGGGAGCGTCTTGGAGCCTCTGGGAGCTTCTTGGAGCCTTTTGGGAACCTTTCTGGGAGCCTTGTGGAAGCGTCTGGGAGCCTTCTGGGAACCTTCTGGGAGCTTCGTTGGAGCGTCTGGGAGCCTTCTGGGAGCCTTCTGGGAGCGTTCTGGAAGCCTTCTGGGAGCCCTCTGGGAACTTTTCTGAATGCTTTCTCGAGGCTTTCTGCGAAGTTTCTGGGAGCCTTTTGGGAGCCTCTTGGAACATGAGCAGAAAACAGATTCTTAGATGAAAATGGGTGGGAAGGAGGGTCGCAATAGGCAAAAAGCACCGCGTTTTTATAGGGAGCAAACAAGGAAGACATCCAAGCATAGGAAAAAAGACGATTTTTGCCGAGGAAAAAGGAAGCAAAGCAGCAAAAAATGCAAAAAACTGCGTTTTTTTCGAGGAAAATTCGACCGAAGAAGCAAAAAATGTCAAAAAATGCGGGTTTTAGCCTAATAGGCTTAGGGCAAAACATCAAAAACTTGCAAAAACACGGGGTTTTCACAATTTGTGCTTAGGGCGGCTCCCCCAATTTGTGCTTAGGGCGGCTCCCCCCTAAAAAAAAAAGAATGCTTAGAACAGATCTGATTCAGTCAATTCTGTTTTCTATATTCAGAGAGATTGCCCATGGCGACAACCTGTGTTGTCGAACCCTAAACCCTAAACCCTAAACCCTAAACCCTAAACCCTAAACCCTAACCCTAAAGCAATTCTGGCAATTCTGGCATTCATTAACGAAAATATTTTACAATAAACAATTATTCTCAACATTTCGAGATATATAAAAACAAACGAAAAATATTGCAAAAGATGCATGCATATAACTCAATTAATTTCAAAAATATGTTTTTAATAATAAAATAAACGGTTATAAATACCAAATGCCAAAAAAACCAAAAATACGATTCCATTTTTAATAGATTCAATTCTAATAATATCATCATCAATAACCAATATAATTAAAAGAGCCAATAAGACAGTTACAATTAATAACCAATATCAATACAAATTACAAAACCAACAACACCACCAACACAAATAAGAATAACAACACAACCATATCAACAACAAAAACAACAACAACAGCAGCAAAAATAACAATAATAATAATAACAATAACAACAACACAAGCAGCAGCATCAACAACAACAACAGCAACAACAACAACAACAAGAACAACCACAACCACAACCACAACCACAACCGCAACCGCAACCACAACCACCAATGACAACGACGACAACGACGACAAGAACAAAAATAATCAACAACCAAGAAACAAGAATCAAAACAAAAATTCACCAACAACCAACAACAACAACAACACCAACACCAACACCAACAACAACACCAACAACAACACCAACCAACACCAACACCATTAATTACCATTACCAACAACAACAACCACAACAACAACAACAACAACCACAACCACAACCACAACCACAAACACAACCACAACCACAACCCAACAACAAGATTACCAACAATACCAACAACAACAAGAATAATAAAAAAATACCTATAACAACTTGAATAACAATAACAACAACCCAACAACAACAACATTACCAACCATACCAACAACAACAAGAATAATAAAAATAATCACTATAACAACTTGAATAACAATAACAACAACACAAGCACAAGAACAGCTAACCGAAGACAGAAGGACAGACATACAAACAAACAAACAAACAAGCAGGCAAGAAACAAACAAGCAAGCAACCAGCATGGATGAGAATATAAGTGCCGGGTTGCAGAGAGTGGAGGCGGACTATCTGCAAAGACAGAACAAGCCTACTCGACCTGGGACTTATGCACCTTCACCGCTTCAACGAGCTCAGACGGCCACGGAGGGCGCTCTCGACCCCAGGCCGCGAAGTCACTCTCCCAAAGGCGCAAAGGCGTGAGAGTGACTTCTACGAAGGCGCTGTGGGGAAGAGGTCTGAACAAGTCTCCACGGATCATCCGGCTTCTCACCCAGCGACCAACTGCGAGTTCCGTCTCGATTGGTCCCGCCTGAGTCCCAGTGCGCGCGAAGCTCACAGGGCTGCCAATGCCTTTGGTGCTGGGACTCTAGCAAGACCAAAAGTAAATGCAAGATAGCCAACCACCCACTTGCAATCTCCGGCATATTCTTGTCCGTATATTAGCAAGCAAAAGCAGCCAAAACAATTGACAATAGGACCGACAAACTAATAAATATTAAAAAATCAAAAATATATATATTTAAATCCATATATATTTTTGGGGGAAATATACATATTTTTCCACAAATTAATCAATTCATAATTGACATCAAACAAATATTATAAACTAAAACCACTATATTTTCAATATCATAAATATATTTATTAAGATTTAAATTTCAAAATCCACATTTTCCTATCCTAGATTTTTTAAAATTTTAATTTCAACATTTTGATCTAAATAGAATCGAATTATATATATTTTTTTTAAAAATAACAATAATGAATTCAATGAATTGAAAGATATTCTTCGCAATCAAATTTCAAATTCCCCAATTTCCAAGATAAAAAGAATCAGAATAAAATTTAAGAATATATCCCAAATTTCCAATCCAATATAATCTTTCAAAATATTAAGATTAATTCAATATTTCATATAATAATTATCGAAATATCTTAAGATAAATTTAAAAATTTATATTCTATAATCTTAAATAATAAGAACATAATAAGACCAACAATTTAATAAACATTAAAAATCAATATATAATTATAAATTCATATTATTTTGAAATAAATATATCTATATTTTTTTTCCACAAAATAATCAATTCATTTCAAATATTAAAAG
>Ga0126342_10014507_pt1 | contig 13905 bp, 7 predicted proteins | sample Cyp1metagenome_FD_92528 | JGI IMG/M metagenome (GOLD analysis project Ga0126342, IMG submission 92528) | Coral microbial communities from Lord Howe Island, Old Settlement Bay, Australia - Cyphastrea 1 metagenome | ecosystem: Host-associated > Invertebrates > Cnidaria > Coral ...
TGTGTGTGTGTGATTTTAGTTAGGTCAGGTATGGCATGGCTTTTAGTCATATGGTATGTATGACTATGGAATATGGGGGGTTCCATAAATGGTGGTTTTCATCAATGGATGATTTATAATGGAACATCTGAAAAAGGGGTACCCCCATTTAGGAAACCTCCATATCTTGGGGAGGACGAACATCCAGGCCAGCCATTTCAGCCACAGTACGGGAGTTTGAACCAAAAAAAAGGGGCTCACAATGGGGCCTCATATTTTTGTTCCCAACTATATATATAGATATAGGCTCCTCAACCAGTCAAACAACATGCGAGAGCCTAGTCTTAAGTGGCTGGCACCCACGATTGCAAGGTGCCCATCGCTGCCTGTCGCAACAAGTCAATCTGGTCACGGAAGGAGTCATCCACCATGCGCAGGGCCCACCTCAGAGGGTCATCCAATACCACCATAACGCCCACCGCGACAGGCCGCTACAGGATGCCACAGGAGACCCGCAGTTTGATTTTGATCTGCAACTCTGCAGAAGCAAAGAAGCTTCAGATTTGGCAACAAGTTTCCCAGTTTCCAAGAGGAAAGGGGCAACACCATGAAACACCATTTTTCCATATTTTTCCAACAACATCTAGGTCCCAATACTGGAGACTGGCGATAAAGTTAGACTGCCCCAAAGTGCAAACCTCGGTTGAGGCCAGGCACAAGGCGGGCCCTAATTGGCCACGGCCCGTCGAAGACCCGGCCTGAAGGCAGGCTTAGTGCTGTCGCCTCTCCATGTTGGTTTTGCCAAATGTTGGAATCCAACTGTTGTCATTACTATATATACATCTCATCTAACTGATTCCACTGGTAGTTAAATATCCAACTGATTCCAAGTGTTTATATATATATTATATATATATAAACATATCATATATATCTCTCTGTGTGTGTGTTTAATCTAGTTACCATACCATTAATGTATATATAATCCAGCTTCTTCTGGGCACCTCGGCTGGGGCCGGGCCCATGGAACCCATGGATCCCATGGATCCCATGGAACCCATAGGACCCATGGCACCTGGAAAGGGCCTCAGGCACAGCTGGGACTGAAGATTCATATTGACATATATTTCTATTGTTTTCTGTTTATAAATTTAAATAATTCAATTCTTTGTTTAATTGTTTAATAAATAAATAAAGGTTTCGGCTTTACAGGGTAGGCGGGTTTCCCTGTGCGAATCCTTAGCGGGTCGTTACCTGCGGGCTAGCCATTGCGGCTGAGCCTTTCTGCTGGCGTTGCGATCACTTAACTGGTGCGCCCTGGTGTCTCGCAACCCAAGCTGATCTACCACTTCAAGGTTCCTTGCGTGGTGCGGATCTTGGACATTTTTGAATACCACATCACCATCGGGCTTTTGCATGGGCATTTTCCTTGTGTTTGTGGTTGCGATCTCTTTGTTCAAGTACGACTACCCCTACGCTGCGCCGGCGTTTGAGGCGACTCCGTGCTTCTGCCAGGAGGAGTTGGTTCCTCTTTCGAACATCCCAATTGTCTTTGAGTGTCGCGCAGTTGCGAAAGATTCATCAAGTTCTGCGCTCTCACCACTCCAGCGATCCAGTCTTTTTGGCGAAGATCCAGCACGCCATGGCGAACAAAACTCAACCATGGCACTGTATGTGGTGCAAGAAGGACATCAAAGGCAGCTATTCGAATTGTGGGTTTTGCGGTGCTCATTGGACAGAGTGCCAACCGCACCCACCCCGGAGGACACATACCAAGTCTCCTCGAAGGCAGAAGGCTGCGAACTGGTCGTACTCAGGTACTTGGGACTACAATTCGGATGGAGCCTATTCTCAGGGTCCATGGGCTGGCCAACCGAGCTCAACCAAGTCTCCACGGCGTTCCACCAGGAAGTCTCCGGCACGACCACAATCAGCCAAAGGCGACAAGAAGAAGGGTGCTGCGCGTGTTACACCTCCTGCCGAGCCCAAGTGGGATCCAGGTCAGGAAAAGGAAATGACGCCATCGACAGCACCTGCCTATGTGCCTACAGCAGCGGAGATGCAGTTGAAAGAGCTTGCTACGGCTGTGAACCAGATGGAGCAGCCTCTTTCAGCAGATGTTCAACGAGCTCTTGCCAACGCACAGAAGATGGTCGTGGTCGACCCCACTATCCAGCTTCAAAGCGCTGCTGCAAAGCTTGGTCATGCTCGCGATATGTTGCTTCATTCTCGACGTGCAAGACAAAATCTGCACAATTCTTGGGCCAAGTTCGTTGCCGATGCAGTTCAGAGATGGAACAAGCATATGGAGGACTTCGAAGCTCGAGATGCCGAGCATATGGGAGCCATTCAGGAAGCCTTGGAGAAGTATCAAACAGCGAAGGAAGCTATGGAAAAATCGAAGGAAGCTGTCGCTGCGTCCGATATTGGACAAAACGAGGCAGCCGATCCCAACGAGGAGGAGCTCATGACGGACGTCACTCCAAGCATTCAGGACGACATGAGAGCCATGGTGCAGGGCTTCGACAAGATTCGAGCACGGCAAGCAGAAGTCATCGATGGCTCCGTGCTGAAGAAAGCTCGACTCGAAGATGGAGAAGACTCCAATGGTGGCAAGCCTGCATTTGGTTCGCGCAGCTTGGAGCCTTTTGGTCGGGGGGGCAAGTAGACTATTCAGAGGCCTGCCAACCCCATTTCGTCTCCAATGTGAAGTATTGCACTGCACAATGGACCCACAGCATTTTGGAGGATGAGAAGTTCCTCACGCCCTGGGCTGCTGTTGAACAAGCAGTTGATCAGTGCATCGATGTCCTTGGATTTGATGCGTGTTCCCGGCAGTTGGATGGGTCCAACCGCCTCTATGCTGATCTACGTTCTGCTCTTCGACCGCATGACCGGGTATCCCGCCAAGTGACTTTCACTTCGCAGGTTGAATTGCTCTATGGGAGCGAGGATGGCAGTTTGTCTCCTATGGTTGTTACACATGACCAACTTTTGACCTGGACAGAAAAGCCATGGACCTTGCATGTGGATTCCCATGCCATCGTGGAACCGCTGTCAACTTTGGCCGTGTCGATCCCGATGGACCACATGAAGCTTGATGTTTCCATGGGACTACTCTCTTGTTCCAATGTCGCTAGTACACCTCACGCACAGAATGATGGCGTAGCGACTACCAATCCTCATGGTGATGAAGTTCAGCAACCGACAGATGCAGCAATCTACGACATGAATCCTTCTTGGTTGATTGAGATGCGTGCAACTTGGCGCGATCATGCCTCTGTGGATGACCCTGCTGAAGGACGAGTTCTTAGTGTTCAGAGTTGGTATCTTCACCATGTTGATGATCGACGGTGCCGACATCCTCGTACAGTCCTTCTTGACCGCATGGACCATCTGTGGTTGTCGGATATTCGATTGGTTTGGGCTGATAAACTTCATGCTGGCGAAGTCTTCCACATCACGTATGTGTACCCACAACCGCCGGGAGAAGATGACCAGCCATTTGCACCGCACATCATCGTTTCTCAAGGACGGCATCCCGAGAGAAGAGGTGCTGTGTTTACAGCACGATTCATCGAAGACCACCGCACTCAGATGATCCAACAGGCAATCTCAGCTCCGACCATGATGAGTGGCACTCGAGCGGTTGATCTGTTGGACATTTCCCATATGGTTGCTGACCGCAGATGGGTTGCAAGGTCTGGTATTCTATGGTTTGATGAACATGCACTTGAAGAAATTGCTGATGGGCTCAGCATCATTGTGGATGTTCGTGTTCCGCTGCTTGAATCTGATGTGACATCCTTTGCAGCCGTGCATCGACCCAACTATCCTCCAGATCAGCCTGTGTTTGAACTTCCTCATGCTGTTCGACAAGGTGATCCCTTGGAAGATGACGATGCCACGCATGGATCAGACGATGGCTCTGATGACAATGAGAATGACCCAGGCAGTGACTGGCGATTTGCTCACATCTATCGCACCAAACGGCGTGTTTATCATGGGCACCTTCCTTGGGATGATGCTTTTGCCTTTCAAGCACGTGCTTCCCGAATCACTGGCGTTGAGGAAGATGATATTGCATTCTGTCACCATGTTGAACACCGTCCACAAGATTTGGTTGCAGCTCACACTGAAGTCCTTCTCATGCAAACTGTAGCTGACTTGGCCATTGGATCAGTTCATAGGCTTGTGTTAGTTGACATTGAATTTCATGAGCATCAGCCCTCTACCGATGTGTCGGTATCCAGACGATGTCTTTCCCTTCCACATCAGACGCAGCGTCGTACGCTTTTCCGCATGATGGGCTTGGACTTATATTGTGACAAAAGCAAACGAAAATGCCTCATGTGGCTCAACAATCAGCTGGTACCGCAACAAAGACAAGGTAACTTGTTTCTGGAACATGCGGATTATCTACGAATTGCAGTTCCTCCTTGGCCAACGGCATCATCGCACATCTCCACTCGTACGTGTGTGAGTAATGCACGACGACCACGACATCGGAGCCGCTCGCCGCCAGTTCATCATGATCCACGGCACGAGATTGGCATGACTGACATCGACATGTATGATCACATGCAAGATGGAGGTGGTGCACAAGAAGTAGATGATGCCTCTTTCCTGCAATTCGATGTGGGCCATTTCCAGCCACTTTTGCGACCAGCTTCATCAACTTTGGCATCGGAAGTGGCAGCCCTAATCAGTGCTTGCCCCAACATTGAGGAGCCCATTGACAAGATTGAAGATGAACCACTTGAGCGACTTGCTGAAGCAAGACAGCAAGCTGCCAGAGCTGCAGCTGCAACGCGGCAGGTGCCTGCTCTGCCGCAGTTGACTCAGGATCTTCTTCACTTGTACACACAGCAGCTTGCGCAGCAAGACAACCATCCAGGGCCGCCCATTTGTGTCGATACCTGGTTTTGCGACCATGAACGACGACCGCATAGTGGTGTTGGCCGTGTTGCCCGACTTGAAACTGACATCCACACATGGCTCACTGCAATTGTGATGGCTTGGGAAGACCACATTGATCCATTTCATGGTCTGTCTTGTCACATAGTGCATCCACGTCCAGAAGGTGGTGACCCTGATGTTTTTGCGCATGTGATTTTATTGCAACGAGCCAATCCACAAATGGTTTCTACTCTTGTGTCGATTTCTGACACTGCAGAGGATCCATGGCATCCGCGATTGATGTGCTTCACTCTGGATCGCCATCATTTGCTGCGCGACCTTGTTGCATTAGTTGACTTGAATGATGTCTGCGCCACTCCATTGACGACTTGCAGAGCTTGGTGGCAAGATCAAGAAATTACGGCAACATGGGATGAGTTGATCTCGCATGGAGCGGCCATCTTTTTCTCTGTTCAACATGATGTTCCTTGGGCGCAATTCGTCAGTGATGAACCTGCGGATCTATTTGATCACTCTGGCCGTTTGGATCCTGAACAAGAGCCGGACTCTCCGCCCCTTGATGTCGTCAACTTGCTTCAGACAGCGTCCAAACGAACTCAAGTTTCCCTTGCTGCTACAATTGAAGACCCACCAGATGCCATCTGGGTGAATGTGGATTGTCAGAAGGCTCTGTTCTTGCGAGAACAATTGAAGCAATGGCCTCCCATTCAACCTCAATACCGCATTGATGATGTCCCCTGGCGTAGTGTGACCAGAGAAGCCTTGGCTTCGATGAGCACTTGGACTGATGAAACCCCTGTCCGGTTCTCCGTCTACACTGATGGGTCAGCTCTTCGACAGCATCCCATGGCCACAGCGGCGGTTGTTCTGATTGTCACAACCCATCATGGGCTTTGTTGGGGAGGATATGCCACAGCTGAATGCCTTGGTGAATGCTCAGCCCCTAGGGCTGAGGCTACGGCCTTGTTGCTGGCAGCGCGATGGTGTTCTCACCTACGATTTGCATATGGCTACAACACTGTGCCCATTGAATTTGCCTTTGACTGTACCACGATGGCTGGAATAGCGCAAGGACGTCTTGGTAGTCAATGCAATGGTGATTTGATGGTGGTCCTGCGTGCCCTTTTGCATTGGCTTGAAGGTGATCTGCAGTTTGCCTTTGAGTGGACACACCTTCGTGGTCATTGTGGGCATCCCTGGAATGAAGCAGCTGACCTTCTTTGTCATCATGCACGGCAATATGGTTCTACACAGTCTGATCTGCCAGAATACCATAACCAATGCTGCTTTGATCATCAAGACTTGGCTCCTGTCCAATGGCTATGGCTTCTGGAACGTTCGTTGCGTCAAGACCCATATGCTCCATATTTGCACGAACGGCAATGGAAGTTCAACATTGCTCGCCCATTGCGCACTGAACCTGACGCTTCCCTTCAACCCATTGCCAGGAGGCGTGATGTGCAACCAGCGGGACCACGCCAGACGGTCTCCTTCAAATTGCAGCTTGCCACTGCCAACGTCCTTACTTTGTTTCCAGGACAGCAGCATGCATCGCAATTTGTCAGTGCACGTGCAGAAAGTCTAGCTCTCCAATTTCATGAAGCTGGACTTCACGTTGTTGGGTTACAGGAAACGCGGAGTCGTCATGAAGGGCACATACAGTTGCAGCACTATCACATGATTTCTTCACCGGCATCACAACGAGGTGCTGGAGGAGTTCAATTGTGGGTATGTAAGAAGATTCACGATGGAGGAGTATCTATGGAGGTTTGCCCTCATCACCTCCATGTTTTGCATGCGACCACCCACAGACTTGTGGTGCGCTTCATGTGTGATGGTCTCCGCCTTGTTTTTCTGGTTCTACATGCTCCTGTCGAAGCTGATGATGCCACGCTTGGTGCCTTTTGGCGAGCGACCACGGCGGCAATTCCACAGAAATACCGTACGTGGCGGCTTTTTGTCCTAGCCGATGCGAACAGCAGGCTTGGATCGGTCTGTTCTGATGCGGCTGGTGACTGGCAACAAGCGGACGAGAACATCAAAGGGCATCACTTTCATCAGTGGCTGCTTGAGCACTCCTTGTTTCTTCCTCAAACTCTACAAGCATGTCATAGTGGACCAGGACAGACATGGAGTCATGCAACCGGTGCCACTGCGCGTATTGACTATATTGCTTGTCCACAAGTGCTTCGTGATGAGGCTATTGAAACATGGGTTGACGAGCGTATTGATCTTTCTCTCCAACGTGAAGACCATTGCTGTGTTCGAGCTCAGGTTCCCATTGCTTTTCATGTATCGACAAAGCCAGCACGGAAGCCCATTCAGCCTGCACAGCGTGATTTACAACGACCGCATTGGGATATGGATGTTCATACCCATGCGGCGACTTTGCAAACATGGCTTGGTCAGCAGGTGATACCAACCAGCCATTTGCGGAAAAGACACCTCACATCCATGACCGTGAAGCTTATTCAAGCTAAACGTTTTCATCGGCACTGTCTTGGCAAACTACGCCGTCATCGACGAGATGCTGTTCTTCGTCACATATTCATGAGTTGGCGACAGCATCGATGCCAACATGATGACCTGGGTCCATGGCTTCGTGAATGCGATTTACAAGAAGCACGCCACCTTGCGGCATTCATGGACCTTGCACCTCGTACTGTGGAAGCTGTACGGCATGACGATCGAGAGTTCTACGAACAGTTAGCAGCAAGAGCAGGAGAGGCTTCTACAAAAGGATCGCGCCACCTTTGGGAGGCGATTCGCTTTGCTTTACCGCGATGGCGGGCCAAGCAGCGTTCGAACCTCCGGTGTGTGGGACCCACAGTTGATGAAAAAGCCCAGCACTACAATCAACTTGAAGCAGGAGAGCCGACCCTGTTTGAACAGCTTCTGCGGCAATGCTGGCTTGCTCAACAGGATGCCATGGTTGAGGCACCATTATCCATGCCTCTCGATGCCTTTCCCACCAGAGTTCAAATTGAAGGTGTATGTGCCAAATTGCAAGTCAACAAGGCTTCGGGGATCGATGCGGTTTCCCCTCAACTCCTTCATGATCATGGTGTTACTCTTGCAGGTGATCTTACCACTCTCTTTCTCAAGATCTGGACCACAAATGCTGAGCCGTGGCAATGGAAAGGCGGATTGCTCCACACAATTGGCAAAAAGAAGCGCAGCCGGCGCATTGAGGACATGCGTGGCATCGCCCTTCTGGACGTGATGGGGAAGGTTTCTCATGCCGTAATGCGATCTCAGATGATGCCTGCACTTCATTCTGTGCGTGCGCCTCTGCAGCTTGGTGGCTTCGCTAAACAGGCGACCACCTTTGCCACCCACTACTTGAGAGCCTTTGAACAGCTGGCCTCAGAGCGCAAATTGTCTTCCTGTGTTGTCTTCTTAGACATTAAGAGCGCGTTCCATGCCATGGTTCGAGAGCTTGTGTTTGACCTTACACGGCCTTTGCCTGCACGCTTGCGGGAGGTGTTACAACTTCAAGGATGTGATCCTGATGTCGTTGTTCAACAAGTAGGACGGTGTCAGTTGAGGACACACCTTCCATGTGGACTTGATCGGTTGCTTGGAGATGCTCATGCCCATACATGGTACACTCTTGCGTCATCTGATGAGGTGCACCACACGCACCGTGGCAGTCGGCCAGGCTCCCCATTAGCTGACGCCGCATACAATGCGCTTATGACAGCCGTCATCCAGGACCTTCAGAATGTGATGGACAAACATCAATGCCTTCAGCGTGCCAATGTTTTGTTGGGCATTCAACCATCTATTGTGGCCTGGGTGGATGATTTGGCACTTCCCATGGTTTTTCCCATGGCCACTGATGTGGACAGGGTTACCTCTGAGGTGATGATTGCAGTCGATGACGTGTGTCGGTCTTATGGGCTGATTTTGAACATGCAACCCAAGAAGACTGAGGCTGTCATTGCGTATCGAGGTTCTCATGCCGCAGCCCAGCGAAGAGAATGCTTTGGTCACCGACAAGGCACTATCAGCTCCGAGATGAAGGCTGGTCCTTTACGGTGCATGCCCCATTATGAGCACCTTGGGACTATGTTTGTGGCTGAAGGCACCATCGCCGTTGAGATTTCGCATCGTGTGGCCAAGGCCACTCACGCACACCATCAAGTGAACAGAATCATCTTGATGAATCGGCACCTCTCGATTCGCACTAGGCTCAAACTGCTTGAAGGCCTTGTCCTGCCTGTTCTTTTCCACGGAAGTGGGAATTGGCCGCTGCTTTCACATCGGCAGATGCAGCGCCTGCAAGGGCTTTACATGCGATGGACTCGAGCCATCATTGGGAACGGATTCTGGACCAGTGCTATGGCCTCTGACCAGCGTGTTCTCATGCGTTGGCAACTTCCTCATGTAGCTCTACGTTTGGCGAAGATGCGCCTTCTTTACGCATTTCATTTTGTGCGCGATTGCCCTTCAGGCATCATTGATGTTGTAACGGCGGCCACAACGCATTCTTCATCTTGGTTTCGGGCACTCCGACATGCTTTAGTTTGGCTGTACACCATGGACTCCTCTCTCTTCACGTGGCATCCTGACCATGCTTCTATCTCAGATATTTTGACATGGCTGACTGATCACGCAGAACGAGGGCCTGGCTTTGTTCGTCGACTTTATCATCGTGCTTTGCTACAAGGACATGTTGTGGAGCAGGTGGTTCAAGCACACTGGCGTCTTAGGCAATGCTTTACAGACCCCAGTACAACATTGACGGATGATGCTGCCAATCGACAACGAGGTCCTCTCCAGTTTGATTGCCGCCTTTGCATGAAGGCTTTTGAAACCCTCAATCAACTTCAAGTACATCAATGGATCGCTCATGAACTTATCACGCCAGAGCGGCAGATGATGAGATCTACCACTTGTGATGCATGTCATCGTTGCTTTTGGTCTTCGCAGCGTTTGCAGCAGCATTTGCGGTATAGTCGACGTCATCGCAATGGGTGCTTTGAGCGACTCACTTGGTGGCGAGCACCTTCTCTTCGAGCGCCTGATATTGATGAAATGCTGGCGTGTGATCGCTTTCATCGACAACCGGTCATGCCAGTTCATATTGCAGCTACCTTCAATGAGACCGTCCTGGCCTCTCGTGAAGAAGCTGATCAGCTATGGATGCAGCAATGGCATCAAGAAGGGTTGCCTGAGGTGATGGATGATGCATTTCAACAGCATGTTTTTGGTGCGTTAGATGTTTTGCTCTACTCTCAGAGATCATCCACATTGGCCGACGTTGATCACATCTTTTTCCAGATTCTTTCGATTGCAGAAGGTACCGACCAGGCGCAACTTCATGGTCCGCTTGGTGAATGGGCATTATGTCATTGGATTTTGGATCGCTTTTGGTGCAGACGCTTCCCAGAGATTGATGTTGCGGTCTTTCAGCAGATTGACGTGGCCTTGCAGCAGTTCCTGGTTGACTCCCATGTTGGCAGACTGGTTTGTTGGAAACGCCGTATGGATGCAGCGTATCAACCGGAGATATCGGTTGATGGTCACCATGAAGCGCCGTCCAAGATGTTGGAGCTGATCCCGGATCCATGTACCTTGCAAAATGCTTTGCTTGATGATGTGTTTGAGGGAGATTTTGTTTTTCCCCAATGTGATAAAGTTCCTTTGTGTAGGGTCGGTAATCGCACAGTACTCCTGATTCTGCACTTGTTTAGCGGCCGGCGACGGCTGGGGGACTGCCATTGGTGGATGCAACATATCGCGGAAAAGCTCATGCCCGACTTTCCTGTGATGATGATCTCCGTCGACACCGCCATTGATGAAATCCATGGAGATCTTTCAGGAGGCGACAATTTCATGCAGTTGCTTGGGCTGGCAAAAAGTGGCGCAGTTGCGGGGTCTCTCACTGGGCCCCCCTGCGAAACGTTTTCAGCCGCCCGGAACATCCAAATGGAAGAGCAACGTGGACCGAGACCTCTGCGCACCACAGCGCAACCATGGTGCCTTCATGATCGCACTGCACGTGAACTACGTCAATGCGCAGTTGGCTCCGAGCTCCTCATGAACTCACTGCAACTCGAATCTACAGTGGTTTGTGAAGGAGGTGGCGCACTCATGGAACACCCAGAGAAGCCGAATGATGAAGAGAAAGTTTCGGTGTGGGGGTTGCGCTGCCATCAGTCGTGGTGCATGAAATTGCCACACGCTTGTCGACATCACATTGAACAATGGCTATATGGGTCAGTTGGTGTGAAGCCGACGGCACTGCGTGCCCTCAACCTTGGCCCACCTGTCATTGTTGGTGAAGCCCTTCGATCTGGCACCGAGCTGTGGCGGACGCGACCCCGTCATGGACTGAAGGGCCGGGGCAGTGATGGCCGGTTTAGGACCTCTCATGCCAAAGAGTATCCTAGCGCGCTCTGTCGCAGCTTGGTAGTTGCAGTCCTGAAAGGACTCAAATTCCGCATTGACAAAGCAGGCGTGCGCACACCTGTGGTGCCGACTGCTGTGCAACTCCAATGGCTGCAGCACATGAGCGAACGCTCTGAAGTCCTCGCCCATAAGATATTTTTCCCAGATTATCAAGGGGCTTGAGGCATTTTCAGTGAGTGAATTCATTTGAGACTGCTTGTCCGCGCGAGGTTACTCCATGCGGTGGAATTGGAAAAAAAAATAAATAAATAAATAAAGAGATATATATATATATATGTACACATACATACATACATTACATTACATTACATTACATTACATTACATTACATTACATACATACATACAGACATGTCAATGAAAAGCGAGAGAGAGAGAGAGAGGGGGACGGACGGGATGTGTATCTAATTGTATTTACTTTTATACATAATATAATATATATATATATATAATCATAATTCATTATATAATTACTGTAATCAAGCATGTCCAACTCCTTCCTCTACCTTTGATTATGAAAACTTCCACGAATTCACCGTGGCTTCCCCATGAAACCCACCTTTCAGCCGAGAAACGGCCAAGGCCACGGATAGGCGCAGGGCGGCCACCAAGGACCCGCCGCCTGGCCGTTGATATCTACGACTGAAGGGATTACTGAAGGGTAGGATCTTGTAGGATCTTGTAGGATCTTGTAGGATCCAAAGTTGGAAAATCTATATGAAAATCGTGGGATATCTTGCGTTTGGCTTCAGGGTGAGATGAGGATAGACGGTGAAATTGCGGAGCATCTCCAAAATATGTTTTCAACAGGATCCAGGAACCCGAGGGGAGCTACGCAAAGAGGGCAAAATCACCATGGACTCCTTTAAAAAACAACTTCAAGGGAGGCAGCCAAGGAAACTGGAGAACAGTGTCGCAATTCAACTTGGACGTGACCCAGCACATGAGTCGCACGAAAAAAAAAATGGCTCTCGGCAAAAAACCTGCTGCTGAGCCATGAGGTAACTCAAATTCAGGAAGTGGCATGAAGATTGCACTTGATGGTGCCTTTGAAGCGTTGTCAAACAACTTTTAAAACCACAATCGAAGAGAATCCCTTCTCATCTCCACTCCACCTCTATTTTCAGCATTCTCCTAGGCTCTCCCACATGTCCCCCACCTGCATGCTCGGCTGCGATGTGGGCCCCTTGAACTCCGCCTGGGATTAGTATTTTACATCTCAACCGAGAGGTCTATCTTGCTGGACACAAGAAATACAAGCCGGAACATCCATCCGTCAATTAACGGCTGTACCCTCCGGCAATCAAACATGGCAATGGAAAAACCTCCATTTATAAGGGATTATCCAATTAAAATTTAAACCTAATTTTTAGAGGGTTGGCTTGAGAAAGGTTATAGTTAAAAAGTGCAGAATCGAGAATCAAGAATCGAGGATCGAGGATAGAGAATCGAGGAAAGGAGGATCGAGGAACCGAGAATCGAGGACCAAGGATCGAGAATCGAGGATCGAGAGTCGAGATGAATCGAGATGAATCGAGATGAATCGAGAATCATCGAGATGAATCGAGATGAATCGAGATGAATCGAGAATCATCACTACCCTCTTGGTGCCCCTGACCCCCCCGGTGGTAAAAAAGGCTAGAAATAAAGACATTTGGGGGGGCGGGTATAAATATGTAACATGGGACATGGGAATTGTACGGGGGTACACCTGCTATGTTACATTTTCCAAGGGCCCCCCTATGAACAGCCACGGAGGGGTGACCCTGGGGGGTAGAAATTGTAATATATCTCCATGGGGTAGCCAAAATATGATCCCCTCCACCCCTATCCCTACACCCCTACCATATCCTACCATCATCTACCATCCCCTTTCCCCGTTCCACTGGGAGTTCAACAATATCATTTTTTTCAGTGGACATCAATGCAGAACACAGCACATTTTGGAAATGCTTGAAAGGTACGGATAGACATCAAACACCTTCAAAATGTAACATACTTTTTTGAGGTTGGCAAGTCCGATGTTGCGTTTTTGCATTCAAATCACCAAAAAAAAATGTAACATACAATATTGAATATTGAGGTTAATGCTTACAGACTTGATATTGGACTTTAATTCAAGAGTAAAAATGTATTTCGAGCTGGCAGGGCCATGCAAAGTGACGTCGAACGCCTCTTCAAAGACCCATTGATTTATGATGCTGTCTTTTCAAAAACCCTGGTTTTTACAACGTTTTTATGCTTCTTCATTTGCCTTGTTTCCTGTTGCTCTAATTGTTTGCTGGAGGCCTTTTCATCCCAATGCGTCATCAGCAAAAAATCTTTAGCCACTTGCTTGAACATAACATTTTTCTATGTCAACACAAATTCCACAACGTAACACGTCACATGTGTGTAGTTCAACACAGATCCCATGACGTAACATGTAACATCTTTCTATGTCAACACAAATTCCATAACGTAACATGTAACATACTTCTATGTCAACACAAATTCCATGACGTAACACGTCACATGTGTGTAGTTCAACACAGACCCCATGACGTAACATGTAACATCTTTCTATGTCAACACAAATTCCATAACGTAA
>Ga0126342_10014508_pt1 | contig 13904 bp, 11 predicted proteins | sample Cyp1metagenome_FD_92528 | JGI IMG/M metagenome (GOLD analysis project Ga0126342, IMG submission 92528) | Coral microbial communities from Lord Howe Island, Old Settlement Bay, Australia - Cyphastrea 1 metagenome | ecosystem: Host-associated > Invertebrates > Cnidaria > Coral ...
AATCTTCTACAAAATGGAGGTGCCTGACACTGGCATATGATCTTGTTCTCATGTAAAGTGATGTTGGGTGTGTATAAACAGGTCTCTTTCTACAAAATGGAGTGCCCCGACGGCAAAAAAAAAACATAAAATCTGATTTATAGGGGGCCCAAGGCCTACCATTTTGAATGGGAAATGTCAACGGGGATGACCATTCTTAATATATAATAATACTGTATTGCAATTATACCTATTGACTTTGGACTCATCTGCAAACCTCTGTTTTCTCGGGTAAAGTACCTGGCTAAGAGAGAGCATACTACCTTAATGTAGGATACAGATTAGTGTGGGGAGGCCCCCCCCCCCAAAACAAATTTTGGATACAGAATAGTGTGGAAAAAACAAGGTACCGGGCACAGAATAGTGTAAAATAAAAAATGATAGATTTAAATTGATTTCAATTTATTTTCAATTGATTTCAATTTATTTTGAATTGATTTGAAGTTACTTTGAATTGATTTCAATTTATTTTGAATTGTGTATCCTGACACAATGACACAATTGTGTATCCTGACACAATTTAAAAAAACAATAAAACAATAATATAAAAATTATTATAAATAAAAATAAAAATAAAAATAATTAAATTAAAAATTATTATAATTAAAAATAAAAAATAAAAAATAAATTATTATAAAATAAACAATAATTAAATTAAAAATTATTATAATTAAAAATCAAAATATAAAATAATTTAAAATAACATAAAAAAATAATTAAATTAAAAATTATTATAATTAAAAATAAAAGTAAAAAATAACTTAAATAAAATAAAAAATAATTAAATTAAACATTATTATAATTAAAAATAAAAAATAATTTAAAATAAAATAAACAATAATTAAATTAAAAATAACAATTATTATAATTTTAAATCAAAATAAAAAACAATTAAAAACTAAAGAAACAAAAAAATGAAAAAAAAACTTACACCAAAATCCTGTGGACACAAAACTGTACCCCTCAATCATTTCCAAAGATACAAAATAATTTTGGAGTCTGTGGACACAATTCTGTATCCCCACACTAATCTGTATCCAACATTACATGTGTGAAATAGGTAGTGAGAACCCACCTGAGGACCTGGTTGCTGTACCATCATCTTACACCTCTGGATCTCATAGGTTTGTGTGTTTGCAGTACCGCAGTACCTGTGGGTGTGAAATGATTGAAATGTGCTGTCCCAGTGCATGGTGAATCTTAGACACCTGCCAAACAATCTAAGTTAGCTGGTTAGTACACTTACTGGTTGGTGGTTTCAACCCCTCTAACAACAAATATTAGTCGATGGGAAGGATTGTACCATATATTATGGAAAATAAAAAATGTTCCAAATCACCAACCAGCTTAGTACAGTTTACCATTGATAGCAACATATTAAAGTATTCATGAACATTGTCTTGAAACAAACCACGTCCAAAACCAGAGTTTACCTCATTTACACTCGCTCTGACAAATCCAACTGTCGCAAGACCACTAAAGTCACTAAAGTATTTAAGCACTAGTGATTGTAGCATTGCACTTATCCAAATTGTTGACTATCAGTATTAGAGGATCACCATTAGCTAAAGCATTGTGGATCACCATTATATAGTCATTAATATCTAACTGGTTGGTGGCTTCAACCCCTCTGAAAAATATGAGTTCGTCAGTTGGGATTATTATTCCCATATTTTTGAAATTGATTTTACAGCCATGTTTCAAACCACCAACCAGTTACCCTCTGGTAAACTAACATAACTATGGAAAATCACCATTTTTAATGGGAAAACTCACTAAAAATTGCCATTTTCAATAGCTATGTTAAATTACCAGAGGGTAAGCATTGTTGGGTTTACCCAAATTGTAGCAGCCCCACAGATTTCACCACGTCACCTCGGTGTGGTTGTCCTGGAATCAGCGCGGTCGCTCCGGCGTTCCGACTCTGCACGCCTCCGAGGTCGTGGCAAGGGCAAGGCACCGAATGTCGGATCCAATGCCAGATTTGCTTGGGTTAACCTTTGTGTTTTTTTTTTGTTGTATATACAGTAATTGTATATATATATATATCTATAAATATATAATTATATAATTGTATATATATATATATAAATGTATAATTATATAATTATATATATATATATTGAGATTTTTATGTTTCATGATGGTTTATTTTATCATTCTGTGAATTACACCCTGAACCTCGATTGAAAGCCACAGAAAATTGCACTTTATCCATGAAGACCTTGGCAATTTTACTTGTTTTGATGGGGTACTTTGAGGATGCATCTTTAAACGTGTCTCCAGTTGAAATCTGCCGCGAATGGAATGTTGTTGCTGTCAAGAATTGGGTGAACAACTGAACATCATGAATCTGATGCTGTTCGCACCTGGAATATCACCAAACACATCAATCAATATGGGAACCGGAAAACCGCTGGGAACACATCATCGAACCACCATTCCTGGAAAGACATTTCGCCCTCTTTTTGGGGACTATGTGGGATTATTGTGATATATTGTAATCATGTGAATTATCCCATAATAACCCCATAATAACCCCATTGTACTTGCATCTTTGTTGGTTAAGTCACCATTTTTCATAGTTAAATCACCATCAAATCCTGATACATCCCATCCAGGGATCGACCTGAGCTGGATGGAACGACCTCGCCTCCGTGCTGTGCCTCTGAAATCGCCAGACTCCTTGGGGCGGCGCCAGTTGCATTAGCTTTGGATCCTGGAAGATGAACAAATTATGTTTGGTTTACAGTACCAAGGATACCCTGCATTTCGGGTTTCATATTTGGGGCTGGGTCAAAACCCTGGCACCTAGTGAACATCAAAATTGCTGGTAAATGAATGTTCATCCCCTAACAAATTGTATCTATAGGTATTGGTCCATAGCCATTTCAATTCCCTAGAATGCGGGCACCGGCAAAATATAAATAGAACAATGTTTCTGGATCTTACAATCACGGTTTGTGGAAATGCATGAACAGTAGTTGTTTTGTATGTTTTACGTTTCCATCAATTTTAGGGTTTAGCAGAACGCCAGTAATGACATCATATTCCTAGCATCATAAAATCCCAACATCCCAATATGATCCCATCCTCTTTATCAGGGAAGAAATATCCTAATTTCTCCCATCACCCGACTAAAAAAGGGATATGTGATTTCCCAACAGAAATCTTTTCAAGTTGCTGGGAGATTTACCAACATTTAGTTCATGGTTGCTGTAAATCCCCCATGATGACTTCGCAAAAAATGACCCGACAACTACAAGGGCTGATGACTCACAAATTTCACTTTCACAACGAAAACCAACACGGATATACTAACCATATATTAACCATATATTAAAGTATATTTCTCACCAGTATTCGATGTTATAAACTATTCTCCCATTCTATCAACATTAAATCTTGTATTGGAAAAATACTATGGATTTAAGTTGATATTATATAATATTGTCATGCATGATCCCATTGTCATTAAATCCAAAGAAATCCCTGCAATGATAATCCCAAGAATACCAATCAACAAAACACTATATAATGATAATATGGTAGTACCAAATAGTCCTTAGTATCATATATTAATAATACTGATTATACTATCCACAGCTGATACCTATACTTAAAAGCCCATGACAATATATTAATATACTATTATATGATATTTTTAAATATATTACTATATGGATTATTCCATGGATCATGGTATGAGTGATGGATTATAAATTACTATATGGTCTAGATTACTATAGTATTACTACGTATATGCATATATACCTATATATATAGATATGGATTATATTACTAATCCCTTCCCCCTATTACAAAACCTCCCCTAAATAACAAAAACTACCCCAGATTATTTGTTTTGGGAAATTCAGATTGGTCAACTTGACTTTTAATTGATCCCCTTTAGAAAACAATTTAAAAATCAAGGTCCATTTGAAGGTTCTACCCCCTTAATAATAAAAACTAGTTAGCCCCGGAGTGTTTTTTGTTAGGGTCCGTTTGTTAAAATCAAAAAGTTCAGTTCTTTTTTTACTTAAGTTCTAAATTTGATATTAGGGGAAAGCTTCGAAATCCAATGTTTGGCAAAATTTAACTAGATTTAAAAGGGAATTTACAGTAATCGATTTTGAAATCGAACATGTTTTTTTTAAATATGGTTTTAATTTAATATTAGGAGCCAGCTTCTCCCCCGAATATTAAATACACCCTAATAATAAAAACTACCCATAGGTACTATTATTTGGGGGGGACGTTTAGTATTAGGGTGAAGGGATTATAATACACTTTAATAATTACTATCGGGTGGGTGGTTTTAACCATCTTGAAAAATATTCGTCAGTTGGGAGTATTATTCCCATACATTATGGAAAATAAAAGTCATGTTTGAAACCACCAACCAGCAATAATATTATAATAATCAACAACAAGTAATTATTAGTATAATATTAGTATACCATATCATGAAATATTATTATATGGCAACCAGATATAATATTGGTATAATATAATAGTGATATTAGTGATTAATATGAAAATTATTAATATTAGTGATCTAATATTAATAGTGATCACTATTATCACTAATATCACTATTAATATCACTAATATGAGTGATTATTGCCATAGGGCAGTGTGTCAAAACCTTGTACCCCTGGTGAACATCAAAATAGCTGGTAAATGGATGTTCATTCCCCTAAAAATGGTATTAATAGGTATTGACCCATAGTGATCTAATCCCAACCGCTTCAAGGTTTTCCATCTCCCGTCCGTTCCGTCGCCTTGGTCGCCTTGGAGCTCTGTGTTCGATCAGCCATGGAGCCATGGACGCCGGGCCGGGTCATGGTTGTAGGCGCTGTCGGCGCGGCTGGTTGTGGTTACATGGATGATATGCATGTGTATATATATATATATATTACATACATACATAGTATGTATGTATGTAACCAGATATATTCGATTAAGTTATTGTAATACACATTTGTATCAATATGTAATATACAAAGTATTCACATATTCACACACACATACAGTATGTATATAATTGTATATATATATACATACTCCTGCAATCCAGGTGCCTGCTAACAAAAAAACAACAACAATGGCACGTTGTTTACAGAACTGCCATCATTTCCATAGGAAATGATTTGGCAATAGACTTGTTGATGGGTTTTCCTAGGCTTGGTAGGTTGAAGGCTAGGCATTGCCAGTCGATCTGTAGGCCTAGAGGGTGGCATCACTTTCAACCCATTGCAATATTTGCATATATTTGCTACATTCTAGACCCCTCATTCCACATGACTTGACATAGAAGCTGTTGCTCCCATCCTGTAAAGTTGCTCCTATAGTCAGAAAACTGTCGTCCTCATGATGCCTTGTTCCATCGTTTTTCCACAACCCCAAGGTTCCTTTATCTCGCTGGGTTAACCCATCAACCGGCAGGTCAACATAGAATCAATTTTTGCTGACCATCCTCAAGGGGGTTTCCTGTTTTCAGGTTCTCCAAAGGAATAGACCTGGTCATGGGCAAAATGCTCTTGATCTGCAAAGCTTCAGATGGCAGAACCTGCATTCTGGAAATGCTTAAAAAACAGGCCATCGCAGTCCCACATATCTTCACTGACCAGGTCATCTGAACAGCAAAACCATGCAGGATTCCATATTGATCCACGGGTTACATCTCTTAGCAAAGTGTTGCCAATCATCGCATCGGCAGAAAAGCAAAGTCAGGCGTCCCTGCATCCATTTTTGTTCAACTCTTTGCAAGCAAATCCGAGATCGCCTTTGCGTAGCCTCTCGCAAGTGAGATTTCATTCCCCCTGGGGGCATCTCTGACTGTTTGGGTAGATTGAATGGATGTCAAAATGCTTAAACATAACTAAACAACACACATGCATTGTATGTGTGTATGTAAGAGAAAGGGGACAACAAAAAAAGCCAGGATATGTCACATGTGGAAAACATATACACATATATTTATTTATGCTTGTATATAAGAATATCTAAAATTAAATATACATACGATATATATATATATACACGGTAACTATTACATTTAAATATACGGATTTTTTAATATACGAAAAGGTGTTTTAGACTACCTCCGGAAAGGTTTTCCTTGGCCCGCCCAGCCATTTAAACATACGGAATCCGATTCATTTAGACATACAGTACTGCAACTACATTTAAACATACGAACTGGTATTTCATTGTCATACTACCTCCAGGGCCTCGCGGTCTGGCCCACCCTCCACATATTTAAATGTCGTTACCGTATATTCATTCATTACAGTATGTACTGCATGTTTGAAAAAACTGCGGAGCAAAGTGCAGCCATGGGGGTGTTCGAATGCTTCTTGACTCGGGGAAAAATGCTATGATGACATTTGCCTTCCTTTCCAGTGGTGCATTCATCGTGGCATCGGGAAGTTTCCTTTCCAGTGGTACATTCCACCATGGATGGTAGGTCGTACATAGCTAAAGGATGCTAGAGGGTATTTTACCACAAACATCTTTGAAAGAACAACTTTGGAGAAATTTGGTATATCCAACATCTCAGACCTAATTTTACGCATGTTCATGGGGCTCAAGCCAAACTTCAGTACCCTCTGGTAATTTAACATAGCTATGGAAAATCACAATTTTTTAATAGGAAAATCCACTATTTCTATGGCCATTTTCAATAGCTACGTTAGTCATTACCAGAGGGTACATTCATATTGATTCACTATTAGCCATTAATAACCCCCATTAATCACCATTAATCACCATTTATAATGGTTAAATCCCATTAAATCACCATTAAATGGTCGTTATTTCTCTGTGTCTCTGACACGCCACATCCGTCCAACCTCCACAACCCTGACATCACCTTCGGGGCACCTTCGCTGGAGAGCAGCTCCCCGCCGTCCAAGTGCTGGAGGTCTTTGTCCTGCGAGATGTTGGGCAAAAAATGTAAAGAAACATGTGGGGATGGGTCAAAACCCTGGTACCGTGCCGTGAACCCCAAAATAGATAGCTGGGATTTATGGATGTGAATAACCCACTAAAAATGCTATGTATAGGTATTGATCCATAGCCATGTGGGTCATTAGGATCCAGTCCTCAACTTTGAAATCATGGAATCCAGATGAACATCAGTGAACCATTAGTGAAGAGGCGTGGATCATGGCTAGCGGTAGACGGTGGATCTGCTTGGATACCTGTCGTTCCATCCCCAAGGCCATCCAAGTACGGTAAAGAATCTCTCCCAAAATCATCAATCCACATCTCGGCAAATGTGCCACGAACCTAGGCCTAGTCAATGAGACTTCCAGGATCCTAACATGAAGGTACTGTACCATATAAGGCCATATTTTGCGGATATATCGCCTTAGATAGCCCTTACATAGGCCTTATATCTGGTTGGTACCTCCAATTTGGGTTCCGGCTTGATGGGCTACGATCTCCCTGGTGCCGGTCCACTGCATGAATGATGGCGGCATCTGCTGCGCTGCAGGCCTGGAAATCCCACTGGATGCGGCAACGGACCGCAAAACATGTTCTGTTGGTTGAGCTGCCCCATGGCTAACCTCTAAAATGTTGGTTTCCCCTGGTCAACCGGCCGCTTGTAAGAGGGTACCGTATATAGTATACAGATGTATATACGTACAGTATCTCAATGTTTGCTGGCAGTTGTCCTCATGTTTTGGTGGGTAAAACTTGATTTCGGCAGATTCATCCCAACCATTCACCTGCCTCTGCTTACCCAATGCAATAATTAATAATTGTCGGTCTCATTTTCTATCTCAATTTTTCTTTGCTTGCATCTTACATTGTCTTACATCCCTTTCTTTTTCGTGGAGAAAGAAACCTGCACCGTTCACCTAAATCAGTCTACTCAGCTGCGTGGTTTTCTGAGACCCCCCAGCCGTCCATCCACGGCCCAGCATGTAGCGCCTGAGTGCTGGGACAGTCCAACTGAAATCACTACGCGTGCAAACACTGTGTTATTCATTGTTATTCATATACATCACCGTGTGATTCAAACCTGAAGGGAACCAATTCACTGGTCACCAGGTCTATGATAGCACACCGAGCTGCGAGCCGCCAAGGGACATGTAATCACACCGTGCTAAGGTATACTGTGCCAGGAAGGTGCTCAACGGGAAATCCTAGGCGATGGAGGAACTTGCACAGTCGCTGACTCCGTGAACTTGACGTTTTCAAGTGTTGGCCATTTGGGAGGTGCCCTTTGGTGATCTTTTATTAAAGGGCTGATGTGGTTCCTAACCTGTTGTGCGAGAAATTACAAGTTCCGATAGCTTTTCAAACCTGATAGCTTTTCAAAAATACATTTTTTTTTGGTTTGTAAGTTTGGGTCTTGGGAATCTAGCATGCTGGATCAGCTGAGTTTACCCAAAAAGGAATAGCCGATCAGGGTGCTATATATATTTCCCCAAACCTCCACGGTTTACTGGTGTATAATGCCCTTTTCATCAGAGTCTACCACGACTGCATCTTTGCCCGAGCCAAGTAAAATCAGTGTAACTCTCTTTGGTATTCTCCATGTTATCATATTGTACCCATATTCATACTATTCAGTGGGGTGCTTACAGGTAACAGCTGTCGGCCAATATGTCAATGTGACATCCTGTGCTATACTCTTGCTTGGGAGAAGTACCAGTTTCTCGAAATTATCAGATGTTCATCTCTTCAATGCACCTTGACCCCGGAAGAAAAGACAACATACTGTCGTAGGCAAAGTGCTTGACGTCAGGGTAATGTTGGAAGGCAATGCTTGAATCATATGGAGGTTTCCTAGGATGGGGACACCCCAAATCATCCAGTCATCAGAGCATTTTAGTATTGAAACCCATTGTTTTGAGGATCCCCCATTTAAGAAACCCCCATATGCTTGATAGATGCACGACCCTCGGCCCCACTTGGCTTTCCGGGCGCTTCCCGTTCCGAACTCATCCAAAGCTTTCAGCAGCTCAGCCTCAGCAGGAAGAAGAATAGAAACGATAAATTGGGATTCAAATTGCCAACAACAAAATGGATCTGGATTTAACCGGAAAAAATATGAAAAAAATGGGAAGAACCTGGCGAAACAACCATCGGACCTTGAAAGAAATAATGTTTACCCTCTGGTGAACTAACATAGCAATTGAAAATGGCCATAGAAATAGTGGATTTTCCCATTGAAAATGGGTGGATTTTCCATTGCTATGTAAACGTTCACCAGAGGGTAATATGCTTTGATTCGCTATGGCGAATAGACCAAACATGGTGGTTGAACTCGCTGCCAGGATTGGTTTGATGGCTTTCCCTGATGAATCCCATCTTACCACACACCCCATTAAGACATCGACCCAAGTGGCATGGTAAAACTCCAGTAGCTCTCCTTCCATTGGCAAAAGATTCATCTTCAGGTCAGGGAATAAGAAGTTGGCCAGATCCACCTCAAGGTGCAGCATGGCGCAAACGGCTTGCTGGCACCATGTGGTTTAGATGAATTTCTCATCATGGATGACTCCCGAGAAAAATAGACACATTCCAAGATCAACTGATCAACCCAAAAATATATTGGAAACAACATGTGACCGGTGAAACTGTTTGTCACACAATGTCGGCAACTAAGTTGCAGCCATGTTGAATCTCTCTCCACCTCTCCCTCGGTCTGTCTGCACCTTCCCTTTTGCAAAAAAACACATTACTATTGTTGCCCATACCCGTAACTCCAAAACGATTAAGAGATCATGGTGTTCAATGGTTCGACTTTGATTGGCCACCAAAAAAAACTAGCATGAACACCGCACAACCGAGGACTTTGGCAGGCTTTGCGTTGTATACCGTATACATAGTTTAAGAAATACGAACGTAACCAGTTAGGCCTTGCTTCTTGGTTAGTCTTATCTTCCTTTTTGTTGGGGTACGAACCTCCCCGTTCTTGGAAATTACACTAACGTAAAACAAGGTAAACACGGTAAAACAACGAAACTGTCAGCCCTTCGACTAGGGCCAGGCCACGGCCACCAAGCCCGGCCCAGCAAATTCAAAGTCCACCACGGCAGCCTCCACCACACCCTGAGCATCGCAAAGCAGCGGGGTGGAACGAAAGTTGCTGGTTTTTTGGGTCACCAAAAACATGAACTATCTAAGTTTTTTGAGCTCATCTAATGTCTATCTACAGTAAGTTTAAGTTCATCTTATGTCTTAGATCTTCCATAATGCATAGTTTGAGGAGCAATTCGTGCACCATGACATGAATGACAAATGGTTCTACCAAGCTCAGGGGGGCGAAGTATTGGCCTGCTATCCGCTGTCACCATTTTATTAGTTTTCAGAGCTGCACCTCTGGTCGGTCATCCTCGGCGTATTTTGGACAGGGATCGTCTGAAAACTTGCATGTCCATGGCAGGCGTCCGAAGAGCACACAGATCAGTGCAGGTCCAAGCATGCGAAGCTTTGCTATCCGAGCTGGACCAATGAGCATTAGCAACAGAATTAAGGGCATAAGGCAAAAGGGCTGGTCAAAGCATCTGTCACAACCTACATCTGGACATCAGATGATGGCTGCAATAGACTCATTTTCTCGAGATAAAACCCAACTTGCCAACTGATTGGTTGTTAAATGAAGCGATACTCCAGGATAGGTCACTGCTCAAATCCCTATCGCGCCTCGACGTCCCGCAGGAACAAGTTCGCAGTCTTGAAATCGCCGTGAAGCCTATTGCCGCGGCACGACCAGAGCTGAGTGTCGCAGCGGATCCTCTCCGTAAGTGAAGTGCTGACCAGCCTATGGCAATTTACATCAGTAGAAATTGACCCAAGTTGTCACCATGGCACACATGGACAATGCATGGCAATGCCAAGTAAACTTACCATAGTCATCTCAACAGATTCCTAGATAATTACAGAGATGCCATTGGAAAATCAACTGGAAATGGACAATCCCGCATCCCCCAAAGACGAGGCTGACCATAGGTCTGTGATGGTCTGTGGATACGCCATGGTAAACGTCCCTGACCATCCCTGATTCCTTGGGCTAATCATCTAATCCCTTCTTCCGAATATGAAACGCTCTTTTAGAACCAGCCTGTACTTTGTATGGCACTCTCTTAGAACCATCATGTATTTAGCTGGTTGGTGGTTTCAATACCCCTATGAAAAATATGAGTTCGTCAGTTGGGATGATGAAATTCCCAATATGATGGGAAAAATGACATTCATATTCCAAACCACCAACCAGTTATGTATTTTATGTATTTTTGTATTGCAGGGATGGGATTGCCAAACACTCTGGTTCCGTCGTCCATTTTCGCCCAGTCGCAAGGTCCGATGTCTCACAAAGCCCTTGGTCCGTCGCAACCTGAGAGGAACCAGGTCTTCTCAAGCCAGGTCACGGGGTGCCAAATGTTGAACACATCTGGAAGTAAGGCTACTTGGTAGACCATGCATCATTTTACATTCTTTTTGGGTGGTATAAACTTTAAAACCATCAAACATGGATGGTTTGTTATTGTATTACTATAACATATTAAAATGATTATCGTCTGGTAGTCAAACATGGCTAGCTGGAAAATCCACCATTTATAGATTATTTTCCCATTGAAACCCAATTTCCTATTGCCAGCCATGATTACCGAAGGGTAGGATGAATAGAAATCCAAAGACTTTCAGACCACCATCTGGTTTGAAACAAGAATCCCAACAAAAAATTCTGGGCTTGGTCCATATACTTGTGCTTGGGTTCCATCCAAAGTCATCACCACGGGTCTATTTTTGGGCAAACCTCCCAACTTTTCTCAACAAATATGATCCATTTGTGGTGCAACACTGCTTCCATAAGAGGCTATTTAAGTGTGATTATCGAATATAGATGTTCTCCTCGAAGACTCGAAGACTCTACTGTTAACGCTTGAATGTGGTTTCACCTCATCCTTGAGGATCATCAGCCAGAGATTTTTCTCTGTTCTCCCCCAATGGAGAGTAGAATAGGTTATCCCATGTGTATCCATGGCTAAATCGATGATAATCCATGGGTTCTCCATTATCTTCGAAAATGGTGTTTCAATGATCATCAATATTTTTTTTAGCATATTGTTATAATGATCATATAGATAGCTTGTTGTTTCCTGTTTTTAGTATATGTTTTATGTTATTTTAGTATTGTTTCAGTAATCCCCATGTGGTTAGACCATGCATTTTCCTAAGGACACCGCCAGGACCGCGGTGCCAAGCTACACCGCATCCAGCGGCCGCGCGGCAGCTGCCAAGCGGGGCCTGAGATGCTGATGGCCAACAAAAAGACAGCAGTTCTGGTGAACATCAAAGAGCCCAGGAAGCAATGGGAATTATATAGGGACATATATGGGGAAATATATATGGGGAAACATATATGGGGAAATATATAGGGGGGAAATCCTGTTAAAATACTCATATATTACTTACTTGTGCTGCACGTAGGGCAATAAAGTATAGGACATAATGGGTATGTATTGGGGGAATGGGATGATTGTGAATAACTGTTAATAGTCAAGTAATAGTCATGGATTGGGTCATTCCTCCATTCCCTACGTTTAGCACCAGTAAGATTACAAGGTGTACTATGTCTACTGGGATATATCCAGCAAACATGGTGATATAGCTGGGATATAATGGGGTACAGAACAAACCAAAGAAAAGACTGCAAACATGGTTGAACAAGTCTTTAATGTGGCCCCCCCAAGTTCTAAGTTGGTTTGTAAATCCATCTAAATAAAACTAGCTCTATCAATGTATGAATAACCTATAATTGCCACACGGCCTAGTCAAATTAGTTATAAACAAAGCTCCATATTACCCAAGTAATTGGCCCAGCAATTTCCAACACACGACCTGGGCATATCATTCGGAACAATTCCAATGTAAAGCCCTTGGGCCCAGAACTGCCGAAGCTTCACAAAAAATCATACTGCGTGTAGATATCAACTGATAGCTGATTGGACATACCACATTTATTTTAGTATATGTCAGCGTACTATATCGTACTATAGTATACTGATTTTATGCAAGATTTAAAGACGCCGGTTTTGCTGAAAAATGCTTCGTTGTTCTGCCCTTGGGGAGTCCCCTCAAACGATCCAGTTTGGGGGGTCAATGATTATAAGAAAATATGAGAAAGATAGACCGCATCGAATTAATCTACTTTTGAGATTGCATCCCAAGTCAGGCATGTGGATTTGCTGCAGCAAAATCAATTCCCTGCTGCTGGGATTTTCGCCAAAGTTTGCAGACAAATTCAGGGTATTGAACGATATTGAGGTATTGACCAGTAAACGTCAGTTCAAAGCTGGTCAGCATTCAACGCTTGCAAAATCATCACGGGATTCACAGCATCACAGTGCCCTTGTGGCATCTTGATTGCGGTGAACTTGGAAAATGTACCCGCTGTGAACAAAATTGGACCAAAATCTGCACCTTTGGTGCAAGAAGCACCGTGCAAACGCAGAAATCCAGGCCCTGCTGAGTTTCAACGCCATTCGGCCAATTGGGCCAGTGCGCAAAACAACGACGACGACGACAACGACAACAACAACAACAACAACAAAAACAACAACAACAGAAAATTTACCCCCTGGTAAACCAACATAGCTATGGAACATCATCATGTTTAATGGGTAAAGCAACTAACTATAAATGGGCCATTTTCAATAGCTATGTTAAATTACCACAGGGTATAACCTCCAGTAGCTGGCCAGAGGTTAAGGAAATCAAAAAGTGACAAGATGTTTTTTGGGAATATTCATTGGATTCCATCCACAACCGCTATTGTTTCAACATGATTCCAATAATTCATGTTCATTATTATTATCGAACTTCGGTAATTTATGATC
>Ga0126342_10014509_pt1 | contig 13904 bp, 9 predicted proteins | sample Cyp1metagenome_FD_92528 | JGI IMG/M metagenome (GOLD analysis project Ga0126342, IMG submission 92528) | Coral microbial communities from Lord Howe Island, Old Settlement Bay, Australia - Cyphastrea 1 metagenome | ecosystem: Host-associated > Invertebrates > Cnidaria > Coral ...
TAGATAGATTAGATAGATTAGATAGATTAGATAGATTAGATAGATTAGATAGATTAGATAGATTAGATAGATTAGATAGATTAGATAGATTAGATAGATAGATAGATAAATAGACACACACACATATATATATATATAAGTAAATAATTAAATAATTAAATAACTAAACATATAGATAAATAAATAGATAAATCAATAAATACATCAGAAAAAATGATGAATGGTACAAACATAGTATGATCGCTTCTCCAGCAATTTAGCCGGACGTGCGGTACGTTTTTTTTCTTTTATTCTGTGGTGCCATGTGCTAGTTGCAGATCCATGCAGACCTCCAATCCTTGGCAGATCTCGCAGCTCTTGCTCTTAACAGCTGAGTTTGCCTGAGGGTGTGTCCAAATGATTTATGAAAGTTTTGTCCAGACATCAGCTAGTTGCTCGGTGTTGGATCAGTTCTGATTGTGTCAAGAAGAACGCACCACGGAGATCCACCGAGAACCTTTATTTATATCTTAAATGTGTCAATTATCTCCAAGAAGTTGCAAAAGCTAAGTGTGTCCATTTCTTCGACCACATTGGCAATGTGAGGCGGTTGCCAAAGTGGTGCCGCGGAAGGTAGTGGGGGGGAGTGGCTTATGAGCAGAACTAGCATCTTAATTTTGGCGAAACTGTGCAGCCCGTATCATTCTCTACCATATATATATATAATATACTCCTTTGCCTGGTGCCTTTTTATTGTGCACAACTGCTACTGGGGCACCTTGTACTGTTAGGCTTGATGCAAGTATGGAAATATTTCAGAGAAGCTGTCGCTTGCAGTTGGAGATGGTTCTGAATTATCAAGGGATACAAACAGAGCCTATCTGCAGGGGACATAGTCCTGGCTATTGCTAGTCTGGGAAGTACTTGAAGGCATTGCTGGTAAGAATTTGTAGATTACTTAAAGCTGGTGACTTCAGGAAAACTCAATGGCGGACCTTGTGCCGCAGTTTCAGCTAATCCCTTGCGGGTCTGACATCAGCATCCAGGTCTTGTTATTGTGTACCTTCGCTTGTGCTTGACTTGGCTACAGTCTTCTCCTTGGTTAGCTGGCCAGGAAAGTACGGTGAAGACACCTCGAGGCTGGATCAAATTTCAACAGATGTCGGTAATTGCGGTGATATTGGTGGAAAACCACAGTTGGAGCCAACCAGGAACTTGGAAAAATCATCCAAAAATTACAGTAAATATTTTGCTGCGTCTCGGAGTCAAACACGGTGAAGTCTCTGATCCAAATTCGTTGAAGGTCTCAAGTAAATGTTCTCCTGTGTTCCATGCGCAGAGAATTGCAGAGCTTTGCAGAGCTGTATCCTGTCCGTAGTGAACCATTGCAGTCTGCAGGCGATTTAGCCCGGTCCAAAGTTGACAAGAAAGGCAATGGGGCGATGGGGCGAACTGGAGAGTTGTCGAAGGATTGATTCAGCTGGTTGACTGAGTTGACCGTGCGGCTTGGTGGCATCACGGCATTCACGACGTGTTTTTTTTGGGTCCAGACCATGATACATTGTGGTCAACACATGTCGACGCATGTCATCAAGTTGTCAGGTGCTCACCTCGATGCAACAACATTGGCAGCACGCGCAGGAGGCTTGTCTTATCCTGGTGCAAGTTGCTCGTGCCAACTTAAATTTTTGTTAGACAAAGTCTTGAGAATTCGAAGTGCATCTAGTGGTTTCACCATCTTTCATCGCGTGTTCGCTCCTTGCCCTTTTCCCTTTCTGGCACTTCCCACACCTGGTACAGTAGGTGTTGTACATGCTGCTGCCATGTTTGGGTCATGTTTCTGGTGAATATCACCAGATTGAGCACTCGAGGAGAGCTGTTGAAGCTCCTTGGTCATGTACTCCGGAAACCATGGCAACAGAGTTTAGCAAAAGTCTGGCAAAGTCTAGCCTTTAGAATGATGATGGAAGCAGTGTGAGATATGTGAGTCGTATGACTTAAAGCGCCCGGGAGATCGCGCGAGACACGATGTTGGGATTCCCGTGAGGCGGCTCCCAAGCGTGTTCAACCTCCGAAGGCTTCACACCGTCACTGGTCCAAGGGGATGGCCGAGGGGATGGTGGCATCGGTGGCACGCGTGGTCGACCTTGGCAGTTCTCAGGGTTCTCAGGGATAAAATATGATAAAATGCCAAGAGATGGTACGACATACTACCGATACTACGACATACTATGACACACTACGACTGGAGTGACTGAGCCCATGGCAGTTCCCAGGTCAGTGGCCAGTGGACAGCAGCAACCTCAGCCCTGAGCCCTGAAATGGCACAGATTTCAGTACAGATGTCACTGCTTAGTCTACTTAGTCCTACTCTTGAATTTTTGAGATGGCTTTGGATTTACGAAACTGAGTCACCATCTTGAAGGCTCTCCAGGAATGCCTCTTCAACGGCCGGCAGCTGTATTCTCCAAGGCTCAAAATGAAAACGATGGGTGGGCAAAGATGGCTTGCTTGTCTTGCCGAATACACTTGGGGCAGCTCATATAGATTCGAGAAGCACGATGCTGTTTGGCACAGTAGTTAGTGAAATGCTTGCAGTTTTACTTTGTTTATAGTCTTGACCCATATGCTACTCGTAGAATTGTGGCCCTCTTGCAGCCACTCCTGTTGCCAAACGTTCGCCATCTATGAATCTATGGTGCCAAAACTGAAAACGAACAAATATCCACGATGCCAGCCTGTCTTTGTCAACAATGGACATGGCCACAGCTTGATTGCCAGTCTTACACCCCCAAAAAAGTGGTTCCAGATTCCAATGGATATTCAGCTGTTTGAATTTATGTTTTCAGCAAGACTGGCACAGATTCCAGGACCCTCGTGCTCCTCCACACATGTTTCTGTATGTGCAACATGTGAAGTGTAATTCTGTAAAATCGAAGGAAGTTTAGAAGTCAAACTTCCGACAAGATTGGACAGATGGAAAAGCAGAGGCGGGAAGAGTCAGAGAAGAGAAGAGAAGAAGAAAGAAGATCAGAGAAGAGATAAAGTCAGAAGACAGAAGATGCAGGTGCGCGAAAAGGTAGCAAAGTCGCGAAACATTGTGTTTTTCCAATGATTTGTGGCTCTGGAGGGTCGACAAGTAGGCTTGCTAAAGTGGTGGGTGCGGAGCCGTCTGGGGAGATGAGAGATGAAAAAGTGCACGCAATTTTGGCGCGAAGCACATTTCGAAGTCAAAACGCGCAAAGCACACCAGGTTCGGAGCACTTTTGGAAGTTGAGATGTTGAAAAAGTGTACGCGGTTGTGGCGCGAAGCACATGTCCAAGTCAAAATGTAGAAAGCACCTCACGTTCGGACCGCTTTTGGAAGTTGACATGTCGGAAAAGTGCAGGCCGTTGTGGCTCGAAGCAGATTTCGGAGTCAAAATGTGCAAAGCACACCAGGTTCGGAGCACTTCGGAAGTTGAGATGTTGAAAAAGTGCATGCCGTTGTCGCGCGAAGCACGTTTCCAAGTCAAAAGGTCAAAACCACCACATGCTCGGACCACTTTTGAAGGTTCAGACGTGGTTTTTGTGTGGCAGGCGCAGGGGATTCTGCATCTTGCCAAAAGTGAGCAAAACTGGGGGGGAGGGAGTTTTGTCGCATTTTCAAAAACAATGGCAGGCGTGGGGCATTTGATGAGGATCTGGAAAGATGCATGTCACGTGGCAGGCGTAGTACAAGAGACATGTTTATCAGAGATGTTAGGAGGTCAGGGCGCTGATTTCCTGAGAGGCGTCGCATTTTGGAGCATCAGATTTTCAGGTTTGCTAAGATGATTTTGCGTGACAGGTGCAGCACTTCGTATGACCAGGCATCACATTTCCGTGGCAGGAGAAATACTTTAGACAGGTGGCGTGGAAAAATCGCAAAGCGCTTTGGTACGCGGCCGTCAGCCCTGGACTCAACTTTCAATTTTGGAAGGAGGTCTCGCAGAATTGCTTCGTTTTTGATGTTGTCAACTTCGAAAGTTGAGGACGTCTCGCAGAGTTGTTTCGTTTTCGACGTTGTCAAGTTCAAAAATTGAGGAAGTCTTGCAGAATTGCTCCGTTTTTTGTGTTGTCAAGTTCCAAAAATTGAGGAAGTCTCGCAGAATAATAGCTTCGTTTTCAAGCTTGCAGATAGACAGATAGATAGACAACTGCAACTACAACTACTGCTACCGCTACTACTACACGACTACTGCAGCTACAAATGCAAATATACTACGATACATTACACCACACTAATCTAACTACTACACTGCACTAATCTAACTACACTACACTGATTATACCTAATTATATACATCTAATTACATCCAATCTAATTACATCTAGTTACATCCAACTGCATCTAATTACATCTAATTGCATCTAATCACACTACACTACGCTAATTACACAGCAACAACAACAATGCTGCTGCTGCTACTACTACTACTACTACCACCACCACCACCACCACAGCTACAACTACAATTGCAACTACTCTACGTTACACTACACTACACTAATTACACTGCAGCACGCTACAACTACAACTGCAACTACAAATACAAATGCAACTACACTACGTTACACAACACAACACTACACTACGCTATTTAAATTACATTAAACTACAGCTGCAGCTACAACCGCAACTACAACTACAACTGCCACTACATTACACTACACTAATTACACTGCACTACACTACGCTACAACGCTATATCACACTAGAGGACACAAAGCTACTGCACACTACACTACACTAATTACACCACACCACAACTACAGCTGCAACTACACTACACTAATGACACTACATACAACTGCAACTCCGCTACACTGCAACTACAACTACAACTGCACTACACCACACTACATCCAGCAGTTGTAGTGGGGTGACCACTGCAACCATTGTAACCGCTCCAAAAATCACAACTCCAACCACCTTTCTGTCCATCAGTGGATTCGCTCTGCCATCCGTGATTCACAAGAACCAACCTGTCCTATAGGTTTTCTAGTTCCCCACAACTTTGTGTGGGGTTTTGTTTTTGTTTCTGTATCCCGCGCCTCCTCCTCCGCCGCCTCCCGCGCCACTGCCTCCACCCATCTTTCACACACAACTTTGTCACAAACAACTTTGTCACACCATGTCACACCCCATCTTTCACACGCAGCTTTGTCACACACTATCTTTCACACACAACTTTGTCACACACCATCTCTCACACACAACTGTGCACCATCTCTCACACATCTCTCACACACATCTCTCACACACAACTGTGCACCAACTGTCACACACACACAACTTTGTCACACACCATCAATCACACACAACAACAACTTTGTCACACACCATCTTTGACACACAACTTTGTCACGCACTATCTTTCACACACAACTTTGTCACACACTATCTTTCACACATAACTTGGTCACACACCATCTTTCACAAACACAACTTTGTCACACACCACTTTGTCACACACACAACTTTGTCACACACAACTTGGTCACACACCATCTTTCACACACGGCTTTGTCACACACCCTCTCTCACGCGCCATCTTTCACACACAACATCGTCACACACACACACAACATTGTCACACCCAACTTGCTCGCACACAACTTGCTCACACACACACAGAACTTTGTCACACACCATCAACCTGCTAGCTCACATCCATCTTCGTTTTGCGTGGCAGGCGTGGCGCTTGAAGACATTCATCTTCGTTTCACATGGCAGGCGTGGCGCTTGGCGACATCTACCTGAGTTTGGCGTGGCAGGCGTGGCGCTTGCGGCGCTGGTGGCACTTCTGGCACTGGGATGGGTCTGGTGGCGCGCTTGGTCGCTGTTAGTCGCCCGTGACTCTGTGGTAGGCTTGCCACTTGGCGACATCCATCTTCGTTTCACGTGGCAGGCGTGGCACATGCTCACATCCACCTTCGTTTTGCGTGGCACGCGTGCCACTTGTGGCACTGGGCTGGTGGCGCGCTTGAGTGACGCCGCGGCACTTTGCGTGGCAGGCGTGGCCCTTGGCGACATCCACCTTCGTTTCACGTGGCAGGCGTGGCGCTTGGGCGCATCCAACTTTTGTTTTGCGTGGCAGGTGTGGCGCTTGTGGCGCTGGGCTGGGTCTGGTGGCGCGCTTATGGTCGCCGTTAGTCGCCCGTGACGCCGCGGCACTTTGCGTGACAGGTGTGGCACTTGGGGACATCCACTTTCGTTTGGTGTGGCAGGCGTGGCACTTCTGGCACTGGGCTGGGTCTGGTGGCGTGCTTGGTCACTGTTAGTCCCCGTTAGTCGCCCGTTTTGCCGCGGCACTTTGCGTGGCAGGCGTGCTCCTTGGCGACATCCATCGTTTCACGTGCGCACTTGGCGACATGCACCTTCGGTTGACGTGGCAGGCGTGGTGCTTCTGGCGCTGGGCTGGGTCTGGTGGCGCGCTTGGTCACTGTTAGTTGCCCGCGGCACTTTGCGTGGCAGGCGCGGCGCTTGGCGACATCCACCTTCGTTTCACGTGGCAGGCGTCCACCTTGGTGACATTCATTTTCGTTTTGCGGGGCAGGCGTGGCACTTTCAGGCATCCGCCCTCTCTTTGCGTGGCAGGCGTGGTACTTATATGGCACTGGGGTGGCTCTGGTGGCGCGCTTGGGCGCACGCCGCGGCACTTTGCGGTGCAGGTGCAGGTGTGGCACTTGGCGACATCCACCTTCGTTTTGCGTGGCAGGCGTGGCACTTGGGATAGGCGTGGCAGCGTGGTGGCTTTGACCTTGCACCGTTTAGTTGTGCGTCACTGTGCATGTGTTCCTGTACCAAGCAGACCGACGTGATGTCGTCTGTCACCTCGTTGGCCGGGGGTGCTTGATGACGCAAGTACAAAGCAATGCGCAATGTGCTCAGGCTGCGTCAAGTGGGAGGCTAGTGGTCACCAAACTGCATGCTCGCTTTCACTTTGGGTGAGTCGGCTTTGAAACTTGGTCACGCACACAACTTTCACACGCACGCACACAACTTGGTCACACACAATCTTTCACACACACACACCTAATTTGTCACACACATCTTTCACACACAACTTTATCACGCACAACTCTTCACACATAACTTTTTTTTAACTTCTCGATCCTCTACCACCTCCCTTGTCTTTCCTTCGTTACCCATCCCGCCACAACTTTTGTTTCTGCCTATTAGAAGAAGTTGACTTGTGGGGTTATCCGCACTGGTACCACATTAATAGTTATACATAGCTTGGTTTCTGTCACACTTCTGTCGCTGGACCATTAGACTTCATTCTTTGTTTTCTAGTTCTCCTGTTGCCCTTGTTGCTCTTGTTGCCCTTCCCAATTCGTCGGAGTACTTGCAGGTACCAGTACAGCTGGTGGCGCTACTGCAGTGTCCGTCTATGGTGCGTACACTGCGCCAGCATCACCACTCAGGCGCTGAGCGAAACTTGTGACAAGAAAATAAGAAGCCCACACGAAGTCCACACGAAGGTGTTCCGTGTATTCCTTTAACTGACCAGAGGCAAAGCACTGATGTAGTCAGCACTTGGAGTCATCAACTGGCGGCAGCAGCCAATTGAACACAAATGATCCGCTGGCAGGCATGAGCGAGGTCAAGGCCCAAGCTGATCTACCAGCCTTTTTGGCTCCGAGATCTTTTGACCCAAACTCAAAAGAAATCCAAGAGTGGGCTTCAAAGCATTTCAATGCTGCTTTCTCCAAATCTTTGTTCAACAGCCTTGACATGCAAAGAGTTGTGAATACAAATGGCGCTATTTTTGATGCTTCACTTCAGTTTTTCTGACAAACACAATCCTTCTGAACACCTTTGATCTGAATATGTATGAAGTATTCTCTTGGATCGCGCGAATTCTGCACTCCTTCTCTTGCAAATACCAATCCCCAACACCAAGATCGTTTTTCCACACGTATGAATGTGGTTTGGCCAGGCTACAACCTGACATGCAGTGTGAAGATTTCGTGATCGAGGTAACCCTCTTGCCGACAGACTAAGATGTAGGTATCAGTGCAAGTTTGGTGTTCTTCCCACCCTTTTTGCAAGCTGGTTGCTTGCAGGGCGCACGTTTTTTCCCGCAAGCGAACTGGCCCAACAAGCGCTCGCTGAACTGGTTTGGACAAGCAGAACCAATATTGAGGTGAAGTAACTGTAATTTAAAGCATCATTGAATGTGTTTTAGACTTTTGTTCTTTCACACGAAGCTAAGGTTTGCGACTGGAGTTTGGCGCAACCGGGCCTCCATGGAATTTGGAGGTCCGTATTGAGGAGATTTGAAGAGACTAAGAGGTTCAGCTTGGCTTCTGAAGTTACCTTCCGTTTTTTCATTCTGCCTTATCCCTTTGCCTGTGCGCGGCATGGCCGACCAGGGCTTGAATCCGGCCCTGACGCAGTCTTCCTGCAGTCACAGCGGTCTGAGAGTGTGGTTTCCTAGCTGTCTGGTTTCGAAGCTTCTTTTTCGGCAGAACCTGCTTTCGGAGAAACACATACTTGGACATACGACAACAGTGCTGCAGCAGTTCTTCTTCAACATTCATGGAATCCATGTTGCCTTCTGTTGATTCCTTCTGTTTCCATCCAACTCTCCTGTCGGAGTCCAAGGCCGCCATGCCGCAACGGACCGTTTGGGAAACCTAGATTTACCGAAGATTTGCGCCTGACGCGCAATTTACTTTTTCCCCAAACAGACCGTTAGGGGTTCTTAATGCATTCTTAAGGTCTCCGCCTTGGTGTTGGATGGTGTGTCCGCCTTCCCGAGGGTCTTGTCTCCCCTTGTCTCCCCTTGTCTCCCCTTGTCTCCCCTTGTACCCCTTCTTGTTTCCCTTTGTTGGATGGTGTGTCCGCCTTCCCCAGGGTCTGGTCTCCCACTGTGCCCCTTCTTAGTTTCCCCTTGTTGGATGGTGTGCCTTGCCGAGGGTCTTGTCTCCTCTTGTCTCCCATTGTACCCCTTCTTGTTTCCCTTTGTTGAATGTCCGAGGCTCTTGTCTCACCTTTACCCCGTACCCCTTCTTGGTTGCCCTCGTTGGATGGTGTGTCCGCCTTTCCGAGGGTGTTGTCTCCCCTTGTCTCCCATTGTGACCCTTCATGTTTCCCTTTGTTGGATGGTGCATCTGCCTTGCCGAGGGTCTTGTCTCCTTTTGTCTCCCATTGTGCCCCTTCTTGTTTCCCTTTGTTGGATGGTGCGTCCGCCTTCCTGGGGGTCTTGTCTCCTCTGGTCTCCCATTCTACCCCTTCTTGTTTCCTTTTTCCGAGGGTCTTGTCTCCCTCTCTCTCCCACTGTGCCCCTTTTTGTTTCCCTTTGTTGGATGGTGTGTCCGCCTTCCCGAGCATCTTGTCTCCCCTTCTCTCCACATTATCTCCCTTCTTGTTCTCCAAACAGTGTACTGCTCCAGGGGTTCTTAACGCATTCTTAGGGTGCCCGCCTTGGTCTTGTCTCCCTTTGTCTCCCCGTGTCTCCCTTCTTGTTTCCTTTTTGTTGGTTGGTGTGTCCGCCTTCCCGGCCACTGTCTCCACTTGTCCCCCGTTGTCTCTCCACATGTGTTTGCCTTCTCGATGTCTTGTCAATCCCTTGTCTCCCAATGTTTCCCATTGTCTCCCCACATGTGTGCCTGTGTTGGATGGTGTGTCCGCCTTCCCGACGTCTTGTCTTCCCTTTTTGTCTCCAATTGTCTCCCCACATGTGTGCCTGCATGTTTTGGATGATGTGTTCGCCTTCCCGAGGTCTTGTCTCCCCTTGTCTGCCCGTATTGGATGGTGTGTCTTCCCAAGGTCTTGTCTCCCCTTGTCTCCCCTTGTCTCCCATTGAACCAATTGTCTCCCATTGTCTCCCATTGTCGCACATTGTCTCCCATTGTCTCCCATTGTCTCCCATTGTCTCCCATTGTCTCCCATTGTCTCCACACACGTGTGCCGCGGTCCGCCTTCCCAACGTCTTGTGTCACCTTTTTGATCCTTTTTGTTTCCCATTGTCTTCCCACATGTGAGCCTGTGATGGTATGTCTGCCTTCTCTGGTCTCTCCCTTGTCTGCCATTGTCTCCCCACATGTGTGCCTGTGTTGGATGGCATGCCGGCCTTCCCGAAGTCTTGTATCCCCTTGTCTCCCATTGTCCCCCTTCTTGTCTATCCTTGTCTCCAGTTGTCTCCAATTGTTTCCCATTGTCTCCAATTGTCTCCCATTGTCTCCCCACATGTGTGCCTGTGTTGGATGGTCCGCCTTCCCGAAGTCTTGTTTTTCATTGTCTCCCATTGTCTCCCTATGTGCCTGTGTTGGATGGTGCTTCCGCCTTCCCAAGGTCTTGTCTCCCCTTGTCTCCCATTCTCTCCCCACATGTGTGCCTGTGTTGGATGGTGCCTCTGCCTTGGATGGTGTGTCCGCCTTCCCGCGGTCTTGTCTCCCCTTGTCTGCCTGTGTTGGATGGTGTGTCCGCCTTCCCGACGTTTTGTTTCCCCTTGTCTCCTCACATGCGCGCCCGTGTTGGATGGTTTGTCCACCTCCCCAAGGTCTTTTCTCCACTTGCCCCTTTGTCCTCCCAATTGTATCCCAATTGTCTCCCATTGTCTCCCTTTTTGTCTCCCCATCTCCCCTTGTCTCCGGTTGCGCGCCATTGTCTCCCATTGTCTCCCCACACGTGTGCCTGTGTTGGATGGTGTGTCCCCCTTCCGAGGTCTTGTCACCCCTTGTCTCCCATTGTCTCCCCACATGTGTGCCTGTGTTGGATGGTGTGTCCGCCTTCCCGAGGTTTTGTCTCCCTTGTCTCCGAGTTTGTCTCCCAGCTTGTCTTCCTTCTTGTCTCCCAACTTGTCTTTCTTTTTGTTTCCCTTTGTGGCGGGTGGTCTCATTTTGCATTTTTGCCCAAACAGTGTGCGGTTAGGGGTTCTTAATGCTTTCTCATGTCATGTGTTTGACCCTGTTCCTCAAAAACACGTCTTGAATCCACCCGCTGTTTGGGGTCTACGGTGGTGTAATTTAGTCACTGCCAGTGGATTTGTCTCAAGAAGCTTCCCACTAGTTGTACTAGCCGGCGGATGGTTATCATCACGGATTCGGCGAACCCGGTTTGCAACTGTATCAGCATTAATTAGTCAGCATTAGCCCTATACTGAAGGGAAAACAAGGCTATTCATTCAAGGCAAGGCCCTTCTCCTTGGTTTTAACAGAACCTGAGGGCGCCCCTTCTGTCAAAGTTTCCCTCGCTGGCTTCTCTTCTTTAGATGGAGCGCTCCTGTCAGGTGACTTCGGTTCTTCCGACCCGGTCTTTTGCACCTTTGCCACTCTATCCACAGCAGGTACCACAGGCCGTTCTGCTTTTGCTTTGAGGGAGAAATCGAAAAAACTCATTGCTTTTGGGAAAGATGGAGAGGATTCTATGAGTTTCATTCGCTCTGTCCAGGCCTTCTTCTCGCCACGCGGAGTGCTAGGAAGCTAAGCCTTGTGGCATATTGCTACAAAGACAAGTTGTACAATTGACGCTGTAGGTTGAGATCATCATCACAGTCGATTCCTTTCATACTGATCATGGCCCATGAAAAGTGTGTCAGAACAAAAGACATTGCCATCAACGTGAGTTGCTCCACTTCCTGTCAAAAGAACTTGAACTGGGCTTTGATTCAGCTCACACTTCGTATCAATTTTGCCCGGAGGATGGGGTTTGCTAGTTTGTTTCTCCAATGCTAAACTAGAGTCGAAAGACTGGTTGAGGTTGAAGTTGCTTGTTTGCGATGCACTGCAGATGAGAGCAACATTGTGTTCATGGCTTACGCAGGTCATACAGGTGGCAACTTGTAGACAGACTTGTATATAAGTATGCCTGAGCAGACGCAATCATTCTCTCACAAACTCGGACACATCCGACATTCCTTTCTCTAACCAACTATCGCAAACTGTTACAAGGCGCTACTTACTCATGGCAACCATTTTGTTAGTACACGGATCAGTGTTTTTTGGCCAGTTGTTTTGCAAGGTATAGGTTACTTGTTCAAGGGTTCTTCAAAGGTGTTGTTGGTTGAAACTGGAAGGCAAGCATACATTCAGCCGAAGCAAAGATCAAAACAAGGCAGTCTTCGACCCTAACTGAATCTCTTGGTGCCACATGAGAGGACGTGTTGGCATTGTTGTGCAACAGGATAAGTGAAGACATGAAGCACAAAGCGCTGCTCCATGCTTGCTCTCATTTTAGGACATGAAGCAAATGCTTGTTTCAAGCATATTCTAGCCAATGCATTTCCTGTCTGCCTGGAATTCCTTGAAATTGCTTGATATGTTTTTACACCCTTCGGTGTTTCGGAGAGTTCAGTCCATGCAGTGACAACTCTGAGGCCTCCGGCACGGACTGCGCCAGTGCCGCGGCCTGTGCTTCAAGAAGGTGGCACTGTGTGGCGCCCAAATATCCCAAATCTGGGGTGACACAAAGATGGCTTTAATATAGGGGATTGCGAAGGGTCTCAGGATGTTTAAGGACCATTGGATACTTGTATCATAATATGGGACCCCAGAATAAACAGATTCAGTACGCAACAAGGGTTTCTGGATGGATGCTGATTTCTTTTAGAAAGGAATCAGGATAAGAGGCTCACTATGGACACCTCGAGCAGGAAGTGTCAGCCTTGCAGGGCTGCATGGGACAGCCAAACATGACTGGGGGCTGAAGGGAATTTTAATGACACATTTGATCATACACACAGTATTTGTTTGTCAGCCTATACGTGGAGCTTCCAACCATTTTTGTCGGGGGCAGAACACTCAAGGCTGCATCAAAACGCATTCCGATTCAATCTTGGATATCTTGGCAGGTTTGCAGACGGTGCCGTGTCAGGCTAACGTGCCTGGGAGTTGTTACCACATGTGGTCAAGGGCTTGCGAATCAACATTTCTGCGCAAAACAATTTTTGAGGCAGTGCGTCTTTGGAAAACGTCCGTAAGCAAGGCAGTTGTTGAAACATGCACACTTTCATCATATTCATCGTGGCGAGTACTTGCTATACTTGGCGCTAAATCTTTTGGATCGTGCAAAACTCCACATCCTCAGCCGCCAGCAATGATATATTTCCTCTGGCAATCGTTGCCCTTTGTTCAGGCGGCCAGCATTCTGCGGCTGAGTCCCAGACAGGCCCCACATCACACCATCGATTTGGATCGATTTGGCAGGGAAAAGTGGTTCATTCGTGTTGGAGACGCAAGGAGAAGCGACATTGCGTGAAACATCACCAAAGTGCACAGGGCAGTATCACTTGCCAACAAATGAATATGACTTAGGTATGCTTAGGTCACATGGAGCACGTTGCTTGGCATCATCCAGGATCTTGATGCTGTCCTTACACCCAAGCAACTCAAGGATACTCGTCCACGCTTGGTCCACGATTTGTCCACGCCTCCTTGGTGCCATGGACGAAAAATGCGTTGAAGGGTTACAGAAGTTGCAGAATCATTTCGAGAGTCTCGAGACGGAGCCACGTAGGCACCTTGGCACAGGTTTTCAGGTACATACGGAAACATTGAGATTTTTGTCATCCAGGGAAGTCTGAGGCTCGGATTTAGACGGTCTAAGCACAACCATTCGTCGCTTCCCGAGCGAACAACATACAAGCGAATGAAGCACTTTTTGGATCATTTTGGCAAAGAAACAAATGGCAACCCGAGGCAGAGGGAATGACTCAAAACGGAGGTGATTTCTATGTGAGTGCGATATCTAATGTACATATACCAGACGATTCCTTGTGACCTTGTTTGTGTTTTCTGCTAAGTGGCCTTTAGAAAGAGGTCAGTTAAGAAAAACGTAGAAAGAGGTCACTTAAGGAAACGAACCAAACAGTGGCCTACCAGTGACACGCAAGTGACACGCAGGTGACACGCAGACAGCCAATCCTTAAGTGACCTTTTCAAGGCTTAAGTGA
>Ga0126342_10014510_pt1:0-12500 | contig 13903 bp, 15 predicted proteins | sample Cyp1metagenome_FD_92528 | JGI IMG/M metagenome (GOLD analysis project Ga0126342, IMG submission 92528) | Coral microbial communities from Lord Howe Island, Old Settlement Bay, Australia - Cyphastrea 1 metagenome | ecosystem: Host-associated > Invertebrates > Cnidaria > Coral ...
TACCAAGGCATACCAAGGCGGGAAACGAGAAGGGCATCCATGAACTTACCACCAGATGCCTGAGTTTGGCAAAAAGCTTTGTCGCCGCTTTGCCGCTTGAGTTCGGCCGAAGTTTGGTTTTCAACCAAGCACGAGTCTAGCACCTCTAAAGTTTTCGACTCTCGGTCACAATTTGGTGGTGGTGCTTATCAAGTTGAATACTGAGAACAAACGCGTGTTTGAGGACCGGTGAGTGTATTGAGCTGCTTCTTTCAGCTGTAACTGCAGGATAGTCAGGTGACAAGCACTACTACTTTTGATAAAATTTCGGCATACGCCGACTTATATAGTTGAAACATGTTGAAACCAACTCGACAGCTTCGGTTCAGGAAAAGCATAACGATGCTGCATCATGTTGCTTCCTAAATTGAAATGATCCGGTATGATCTTTGCAAGCAGACGTCTTCATGCAAGTTCGCCAGCGATTCCAAGATTGACCTGCAGCTGATGCAGGTGTGAAAGGACATTTATTTATAATGGTTGATGTGCATCCAGCATGGACCTACAGCTACAGATCCTTACACCTTACCCAGCTCTATCCCAGCTTTTTCGAAGTATTTCAATATGAATCTGGCAGATTGTCACAGAACAAGTTGACGTCCGAGCCGCTTGGACCGGCAACGCGCAATGGGTGGAGCCGCATCGGGCGAGCCTACTCATCAACGCCGCGTGCAGGATGCGGAAGCCCGCGCTTCCAGCAAGGACCTGTCAGTTTTCAGCGGGGTTTTACGGGACGAATGTGGAAGATTTGAGCAGCTGAACCTGGAGCTAACATGAGCTACCCTCTAGTAATTTAACATAACTAATTATGGAAAATCCACTATTTCTATGGCCATTTTCAATAGCTATGTTAAATTACCATGAGCTAACTGTTGAGTTTCAATATATGTCAGATCGGCAATGGCACGCAGCATCATGCCTTGCATACGCTTGCATACGGCTGGATATGGCTGGATTCAGCCATGTGAGTTGCAAATCTTCGATTTTGTCTGTAGAGGAGCCGGCTCACCAGCTCCGCGAAGCTTCTGCGGAGCATTCGGGGCAGGCCGGGACGGGCAGAGAGGTCACCAAGACAAGGAACACGTCACAACCAATACTTTGCGATCTTCTGTGTTTTTTTCACTTTCCTTGTCTTTTGTTTATTTTTTCTTTGTGTTTTTCTCCCTTTACTTAGTCATGCCTTCTCCTGTTCCTGTTTTATTGCCTTTCTGTTTGGTTCCTTGTTTTTTTTCCTTTGATGGTTTTCTCTGTTTCTTCTCTCTGCTGTTTTGCCTTTTGTATGCTATGTTATTGTAGTTTTGCCGCTTTCTTCCTTCTATGTTTTCCTGCTTCTATATTTGTTTTTCCTGCTTCTCTGTTTTCTTGTTCGTTCTACCCTATCCTTGCAATGTTTGTTCGTTTTCGCTGCTCTGCTTCAAGTTTGTGCTTCAGGATCTCTTCATTTTCCTGCTTCCCCGTTCTTCTCCTTTATTGCAACAACAACAGCAAGAGCAACAAAAACAGCAACAAGAACAAGAGAAGAGAACAACAAACATAGAACCACCAGAACAACCAGACAAGAACGAAGTTGTTAGCCGCAGCTGTTTCTCGTTTCTTTTCTATTTTGTTTTTCGGTTTCTTTCGGTTTCTTTGCTTTGGTGAAGCCATGAAGAGACCATGAAGAGACCATGAAGAGATAAGGCGATACCGGGTAAATGAAACGTAAATGACCAGGGCAAGTTAAGCTGAGTTAAGCTGTCTCAGTGCTGAAAAAGCATCATCTAAATAAAGGAAGATGGAAACTCCACAATGCGTCAATTTGGATATGCAAAATGGAAGGTTGAAGTCTCACAGTATTAAACCATATTAAACCTACCTGCAAAATGGAAGATTGAAGCCCCCAAAGTTGCATTTACCATCCAACATGGAAGGTTGAAGTTCCAAAATGCTGAGGGCACTGTCCAAAATAGCAGGTTGAAGTGGGGGGTTGGAGTTCCAAAATGCTGCAAATATAATGTCCAAAATATTGCAGATACAATGTGCCATGAAAGGTTCTACCTCCAAAATGTTGCAAGACATGCTCATGCCATGCAAAATGCACGCTTCTATCTCCAAAATGAGGGTTGAAGTTCCACGCAAATACGATGCAAACTGAGGTTCCAGCAAGCAGTTACCCCGAAAAAAATCAAAACTTACCGACCTATTACCCACCAACGATTCCCCATTTGCTGTGCAGGCGGCGACAGAAAATACCTCGGGAGATTTGGGTGCCAAGGCGTTGGCTCCGGTGATCGTTACTTTGATCAGCGGCCGAAGCTGTAGATGCACCTCGTCCACGAAGCCTGGTCGAAAGTGTGCACCATCTTGTTAATGCGCGGGTGCTTCTTGGAATATCTTGGAATTTGCTACTATGACAATCTATGACACACATTCCGTCCCATTCCAAAACACCGTGTTTTCAATGGTCATTTGTTTTGGGACTGCCTTCCCCAATGGCCCCAATTCCTCATCCCTCCGCATTCCTAGCTCCGCATCGCATCGGGGCCTCCGATGGCCCCGAAGGCTCGGTCACTCAGGCGATTCTTCGAAAAATCGTACCATCGGGGAGTTGACGCAAGAGGCGCAGCACCTCGACGCGATGATGACCCAGTCTATATCCCATGACGGATCCATGGTGCTGCTATATATGGTAACATGGATCCCATCAATATACCCCAAATGTTAGTATATATACCATACATGGATCCTATGGGTATAGAGGGGTTCTTGCAGTAATTGTAGAGATACAAAGAGGCCAGGTTTGAGGCTTGGGCTGTGGCATGCTGTGGCTATGGCCTTCGTCCGTCCTTGTAATTCCTTGTACAAGCTGCGAGTTCCTTACGCAAGGGTCCTTGCGCATCTTCGTTGACAGGGACCTTGAACAGTTGAAAGATCTTGAAAGGATCCAAGTTGTGCTCTTTGAAACGCTCCTTGTATGGAGATCCCATGAGTTTCTTGGCTGTGGCTTCATGTGGCTTCATTGGTGGTCTTGTACAGAGATATTGCTGGTTCATGCTGGTTCCTTGTGCAGAGATCCTGTGAGTTTTCCACAGGATCACAGAGATCTGGTGAGTTCTTTCGAGGGATCCTTGGGGTGTCTGCTGGCATCGGGAAGTGAAGAGGGGTGTCGTTTTCTTTGATCATTGACAGGAGTAGGAAACAACATAGGCGATTTATTATCTTAAAACATGTGACATCATATGTCAATTTGTTTGGAAAACGCTCCATAGCTTTCCACGCTTCTGCTCCAGCCATTTATTCTAATTATACTGGTCAGATATGGTCAGATGGTCAGCTTGGCCATTCACGGCTTCCCCAAGTGGAGGGTCGTCACGGGTTCCTGGTTCAATTTGTCATGGTATCCCGAGACGAGACGTGCCAAATTGACAGGAACCAACCAACCATAACCAACCATAACCAACCATTCTGCCATAGCCAACCAACAATGCTGTGCGCAGTCGTGTTGCGGTTTCGAGGCAAGAGCTGGGCGTCGTCATCAAGTGTTTAATTGGTCCAAACATGGAACCTTTGCCACCTGGGCTGCAGAGATTTGATAGGTTGGTTGGAAGACTGGTGGCAAAGATGGAGACCAAAACGGCCACGCATGTTAAAAGATTCAAGCGGTCCGTTTTGAACAACGCGCACGATTGAAACGGATGCAATCGACCAATTGGTGAAAAACACACGCAAACCGATAGAATTGAATGATTTTGTCCAGTACGAATGATACATATTATGACTATTATGTCAGAGCAAGGCGACAAACCATATTAGGTCATGTTACACCATGTTACACCATGTTACACCATGTTACACCATGTTACACCATGTTACACCATGTTACACCATGTTACACCATACATCCAAATTATTCCAAATGACTGGTCTTCTTCCTGGATACATGTTTGAGTCAATACGATTCTTGGATTGATGATCGCCAAGATGCAGTCAAACCAGAACTTTCCGTTTGAGGAACAGAACTTGAACAGCGAAAGTTTCTTGTCCCAAGCTGTGCACCAGAACTTGGCCCGTCCAAGATTATGTTGCGCCAAGGAACGAAGGCAAGACGCTTGAAGAAGAAAACGTCCTGCCTGGCAACACCCTGACGGTGGTTGTAGCGCCCCGTCAACACACTTGGTCGAACAATGATGCAAAAATATGGAAAATCACCAATCAATGAATCCGCGTCCATGGATGGGTGCAAGAAATTAAAGGAAGAGGGTTTATAGTTTATAGCGGCGATATTTTTCGGCCATATCACGTGGCATGATCCAAACAAATACAGCGGTTCAGTTCTAGATTCAAGTTCTCCTTTCAAGTCGTTCGAGATTATTTTAGTTTGTGCTTCGAGCCGACCGAAGCCTTGCTTCCTGCTTGAGATGTTTTTCTATGCGCGCACGACGTGCGCAGAAACTGTAGAAGGTTCGTTGGAGTTGGTGCCTTTAGACATCGCTTTGAATCTTGCACGGACAGCATTCAGTTCCGATCAGTTCCGCATTTCTTCTGCAAGATGATCAGCCTTGCCTAATGAGCAGCCAACAAGTCTGACATTAGCTTCCAGCATGTCAAAGCATTGAGACATATTGAAACATATTGAGACTGGAGAGTCCATGGGGTTAATGTGAGTCCAGGTTTCTATTTGTCAGATTGGGCATACCATCGTTGCATATTGTTGCTTCAGATGCCGCCGAGGTAGACCAGGCAGAGGATCAAAAAGAAGCTGCTGAGTGTCCCTCAGATCCCAAGTTTGTTCGGACGGTCGCTCAATGTCGCTCACCCGGTTTCAATACAATATATATAAATAAATATATTATATATATAGCATGAAACATATATATATATATATATATAAATGGCATATATATATATGCCATATAGCATGCCATTTCCGGTTCCAGGCCAAAACGGATTGACAGGATTTTTGAAAGTTCTTCTGGAACACACTTGGCATTTTCAAATTACGAATGCAGCATGTGATCGTCTTGTTTTTTTACAAGCGCTGTGGGACTTACAGACTTACTGCTTTCGGCCATTGGACAAAAACCTCAATTGGTGGGGTTCCGATGTGCTCATTCGAGGCACATTGAATACAATATCGCAGATGGACTATGAATGACGTTAGATGTCACCTGATGCCTTTCCATATCGCGAAGACACTTCCGCCAGCGACTTCTGTTTCAATTCCTGTCGTTAAGTTAATTATACTTATGTAACTTATCTAGGCTACAATTTATATAGATCCAATAATGAGATCTAAACTGGTTGAATCTTTGCTCCATATGCTCCACTTGTCGCTTTTGGCTGATTTCTTTTAATGGGTATCTCTTGGTTCACTGAGGCGGCGACATCGTGGCGGCGGCCCTGTGCGGCCGCGTGGGCGCGGTGCGCCACTTCCTTCGGGCCTGGCCCGGCGGCGCCCGGTGGTGGGACGGCCGCTACGACCTGACCCCGCTGCACGCGGCGGCGCGCAGCGGCAACGTGGAGGTCTGTCGCGTGCTGCTGGCGGCCAGGGCGGAGGTGAACGCCGAAACCAGCAAGTGTCACTTGGTGTAAAAATGGGTCAAAATGGGTCAAAATTGGTAAAAATCCATGACCTACGATCATTGATATTCCATGATCCAGGTATGAGGACTTGTGAGGTGATGATCCACTGAGAAGGATTTCTTTCGGATGTTCTATCGATGTTTGTTGGGGTGTTAATTTTGGATGTTTCATGGGGAGAGCCTGCAGATGAAGTTCAACTTATAGAAATATTATCATCGTATGAAATTAAGATCTGGTTGGGCAAGTTCCCACGGAAAATATGTCACTGAGCCAAAGGATAGCAAAAGGTTACGTTGCCGCTGAGTAATCGTTGAGGCCGACATCATACTTTCAAACACAATCAAACATAGCATGACATGTGTCTCAAAATAGAAGCATCTTTATCATGCGGGGCAAAGTGAAAACCAAGCTCATAGCCACTCACGGGGACTCTGTGTAGGATAATGTTTCAGTATGTTTCACTCAAATATGAGAGGTCTAATTCATCTCCATTCCAATCTCCATTCCAGTGTGCTTTGGTTTTCCATGTCATCCTTTTCGATGCTTTTCCCAGATGGCCTTCCCTGACAGACCTGTCTCCTTCAATCTTGCACGATTTCTTCCACGCAGTATGGGGGTGCGAGGGGCGCGAACCCACATCCGTCACACATCCATAGCCCTTGATGCTTCCGCATAATTACTTTCCGACATTCCAGAGGAGAAAGTTTGGCTGCCCTTAGTTATTTTGCGGATGCAAATCCGTGTATTTCAATCATTAATTATAAACCATGCATGATAAAGATTGATAAAGTGTGTCTCAACTTCGTCAGTGGGAATCCTTTTCCTTAATGCAAGCCCTTGCCTTTGATGGGGAATGGAATCTGAAAGCGTTGCCTTTCACATTGCGAGTGGTGCTTTTTCTTCCTTTGGCAGAGACGAAATTGGCATAATCGGTGAGACGAATGAAGGCAAATGGGCAAAGACCTAAAAGGTTCATGCAGAAACCTCTGCATGAGAGGTCCTATGTTTGAAAATGTGCCGCAAACCATGGAAAGCGATATGGTGAACTGTGAACTACTTAAAGCGATAGCGTGATTTGATGGTGAAGTTGAAAGGTGTTGTTGTTTTGCGCAGCCATTTGGGATTGTATAGTGACCTCATATGCATTGTTTTTGTATTCGCCGGGTGTGAACCCAGGGGCTCCCAAAAGGCCTGGCCTAGAGGTGCTCCCATAAAGCCTAGAGTACGCACTTCTGACCACAGAACTTGCTGCCAAAACCTGTCAAGACACAGGCTCTGGAAAGCAGAGACTGTGCTTGAGAAACAATCTTGCACATGTTTCCTGATTTTACCAGATGAAATTATCGATAACCAAATCGATAACGTAGCGATAACCCAAAATTGCGAAAAGGGGCCCCGGGCAGAGACCCAATCCATCCCAGTGGCGTGGTCCAGCCTGGCCTTGAAACCTACCAGAAGATAGCTTTGATCTAACGATCCAGTGAAATGAACAGAATCCGCAGAAGAAGGTGCGCAACAGTGCAAAAACCAAGCTGTTCTGAGGTGGCCATGAAGTGCCCCTATTGTTGACGTGGAGATGAATCAACAGCCGTTGTTTGACATTCTACAAAACCATGTAAAGCGATATATAGCGAACTACCTAAAACGATAAGTTTTGCTCATGACCGCCTTTGTGACCCTCCTTGCTCAATTTTTATTTTTCGCTGTTGATCACCTTGCCTACCTTTCCTTCTATGCGATTCCGCATGAGCAGCATCACGTGCCTTTACTGCATCCCCATATTTTATGACCAAATTATACATCCGTATAAAAGGTGGTTTATGACCATATTTTATGACCCATATATTTATATATATTTATTATATATATTATATCAGATGGTTTATCCATGTTTACCCCTTCAAAGCGGCTCACAGCGTCGCGCTCAGGGGCCACGCCATTGGACTACGCACGGGAGAATCGCCACGACGAAGTCGTGAAGCTTCTGGAGGCATCGACGCACTGCTTGGGCAACAGATGGCAAGGGCTTGGGTCAAGAAATGCGCAATGCCATGCAGTGCCATGGTCATCCATCATCTTGATTCATTATCATTCCTTATCATTCATTATCCATAATTACTGTAGCCATCGTAGCCTGTGGCTCCAAGGCTGAAAGCTGAAGATGCTCGGGTTAGCCCAAAAACTCTTCTGTTCGACCGTTCGACCGCATGAGTTTCACTGCTTTGGCAGCAGTGCAGCCTGCGATTGACTCATTGGATTGGTTTGCACCAAATGTGAAGGTAGTAGTTGCTTAGCAACGCTGATTGAATTTCGAGAGCAAACGCGTGACTGACAATTGAGCTGCTTCAGGAACAGTTGTAAGTGCAGAATGCTAAAGGTGATACCGAAAATATCCACGCCTTTCGTAATCACATTTTGTTTACTTGGCGTCAATGCAGCTGAAACATGCTGAAACCTGTTCAAATCTCTGGCCCGAGGGAAAAAACAATCCGATCAAATCGAATGTACCCACATCATCTCACATCATTGTTGAAAAACAACCGCATGGTTCCCCTGCAAGTTTGTCAGTGGTTTCAAGGCAGTTTAACAAATGCGGTTGCGAAACGGAGAAAGGCGTTATCGCCATGAACACACTATCGAATGCTGCGTGGGGCATTCTCAGCATGAATATATAAAGCTATTATGAAGCTTTCTTTGTCCGCAATCTGAAGATTGTCACAGAACCAGGGCGACTTGGACTGGCAATTCGCAATGGGTGGAGCTGCATCCAGGGCATCTACTCTGCAAACCAGAGTGCAGGATGCTTCGAGTGAAGATCTGACAAAGGTCTGGCAGGACGGACGCAGACAATTTTAAGGGTCTGGTTGTTGGGTTTGAGACTTTGAGTTTTTCCTTGCTGTGAGTATTCGACCTTTGAAGTACTTTCAAACTTGATTTTTAATGACATGAGGTCACACTATAGTTGAAAGCAGACGGACCGCAGGTTGCTAGTGCTGTTAGGACAGGTCGAGGCAACACATGTGATTGATGTGATTGTGAAACAGAGACAGGCATTCTCGGCATGAATCGAAGTTTCTATTCCCAACTATTGCCACAGGACAAGAACAATAGCAATGCGCAATGGGTGGAGCTGCATCCAGCGAATGGGCTCTGCAAAGCAGAATGCAGGATGCTTCCCTTGAAGATCTGACAAAGGTCTGGCAGGACGGACGCGAACGCTTTGAAGTTGTTTTGCTCTAAGTGTTCAGCAACTCACGAAAGCTAGCTTGCTAGCTGGAGTTGGGTTTGCTTTTCCAATGAACTGGGGGCGGACTGGACGCAGCTGCCATGATTTTTCAAGTCAACCTTGTTTTGCCCTCCCCTGTTCCGCATGATCAATCATGTCGCACTGTGACCCCCCTCCGGCTCAAACCTCAAACTCCGTTGCGTCCATCCTGCTGGGTTTCATTTGTGACCACGCGTTCGCATGCCCACGTATACACACATAAGTGTAAGGCCCCTTCCCCCCGCCAACATTGGCTATACCCTCTTCAAGCTTGGGTGCCAAAAAAATCCTCCCCAGAAAAAATACGATCCCGCATTTAAGTAAGGATTTCAAGTGGCGACAATTGAAATCTAATTAAAACTGTTTTTTGCCGATGAACTTGTGGTATTTGTAGTACTTGTAGTACTTGTAGTAGCTGTAGTACTTGTAGTACTTGTAGTAATCCCTTCCTCCTAATACTAACCCCCCCTAATAATAAACACGTCAGGTAGTTTTTAGTATTAGGTGGGTATTTATCATTAGGGAACCTTTTTAATAAAATCAAAACCTTAATAATGAAAACTATTTTTTCCGATCTCAAAATCAATTAAATTTCTTGATATAACGTAATTAAACTATTGCCAAAAACTGGATTTCGAAGCTTCCCCCTAATATTAAATTAAAACCCCTTATAATAAAGACTATTTTTCCGATTTCAACGCCAACTAAATTTCCTTATATAACGCAATTAAAATACTGCCAAAAATTGGATTTCGAAGCTTCCCCCTAATATTCAATTTAAAACTTAATAACAAAAATAAAAAATCGGACGGACCCTAATAATAAACACCCCGGGGTGAACTAGATTTTAGCATTAGGGGGCAAAACCCACAAATCGTAGCTTTATTTTTAAATTGTTTTCTAAAGGGGATCAATTAAAAATCAAATTGGCCAATCTGAAATTTTCTGAAATTGGAGGTGGACGCCTGTTTTTAGTACTTGGGGGACGTTTAGAAATAAGTAGGAGGAAGGAATTACTTACTTGTAGTACTTGTAGTAAGTGGGGTTCAGCATGTTGACTGCGTTGTTTTCCACCTTAAGTTTTATTCAAAGTGTAAAAAGAGAAAGAGAAAGTAAAAGAGCACGGGAAAGAGAGAAATAAAGAGAAGGAGAGAGGGAGGAACAGGAAGAGGAAGAAGAAGAAGAAGAGAAACAGGAAGAGGAAGGGGAAGAGGAAGAGGAACAGAGAGAGAGAGAGAGAGAGAGCGAGAGAGAGAGAGAGAGGAAGAGGAACTCAGGATCAGCTCTGGAAAAGTTTGCTGCAATTGTGAACCTTGAGGACAAACCTACTAAAGTGAACTGGGCCATCTCATGGCCCAGCGCCTTGGAAATTTGTGGAAAAACTGTTCTGCAATAAGGGTTTAATAAGTGGCCTGATTCTTTTGGGAAAGGCTTGGGCTTTGAACTTCTCAATTGCTTTTCTAAAAGGCTTTTCTTTCTTCTCTTGGCTCCAGGATCAGCTCTGGAAAAGTTTGCTGCAATTGAGAAAACTGAGAACAAACCTACTAAAGTGAATTGGACCCTCTCATGGCCCAGTGCCTTGGAAATTTGTGGAAAAACTGTTCTGCAATAAGGGTTTATTAAGTGGCCTGATTCTTTTGGGAAAGGCTTGGGCTTTGTTCCCAAGCAAGCAAGGTTTTCAAGGGTTTTCGGGAACCAAGAACAAGGTTCCCAAGAACAGGTCCCCAGGAAGAGGTTCCCAAGCAAAGGAAGGTTCCCAAGCAAGGTTCCCAAGCCAGGTTCCCAAAGGCAAGGTTCCCAAGCAAGGCCTCCAAGCAAGGTTCAAGCAAGACCCCCAAGCAAGGTTCCCAAGCAAGTTTCCGAAGGTTCCCAGGAGCAGGTTCCCAAAATCCCCAAAGGTTCCCAAAGGTTTGCAGAACAGGTTCCTAAGAACAGGTTCCCAAGCAAGGTTCTCAAGAGCAGGTTCCCAAGCAAGTTCCCCAAGCAAGGTTCCCAAGCACGGTTTTCAACAACACGTTCCCAGGGCAGGTTTCCAAGCATCGTTCGCCGGAATAGGTTTCCAAGGAGTTTCCAAGAACAGGTTTCCAGGAACAGGTTTCCAAGAACAGGTTCCCAAGCGAGGTTACCAAGCAAGGGTTCCCAAGCAAAGCTCCCAGGAACAGATTTGCAAGCAAGGTGTCCAGGCACAGGTGTCCAAGCAAAGTTTTTGTTGTTCCCGACAGATGGTCAATCAAAGGTTTATCTCGGTTTATCTCAAACATCTTTCAAACATCATTCCCACAAACATTTGCTGACTTTTTCATGTAGTTGTTGCTGTTGGGGATATTCTTTGGGCTTACTTTTGGTTTGCCACAATCCATCAGACATGGGACATGGGCATCAATTTTGGCAATCTTGATGGAGATTTGCGTACTTTTCGGATGGATTTGGATGGCGCAGAGTTCCAGTGGTCGGTGCGGGTGAGGATCTCATTCATCAGCACGTCCTCTGTGTGCTCCGCGAGAATCCCGACGTCACCAGGTCGTTTGCTTTGATCCATCGGTCCGTTGCTGTGACCTGACATGACATGCCTTCAGGGGATCAGTCAAACGAAGTCAGTTTGGCTGTCGCTTCAAGTTTGTTTCGGTCGGACCTCTTCTTTCATGTGGGTTGATCTGAACATAAGTTGCCCCGTTCCATTCATTGATGAATCATAATTATACCTTTTCTTATTCGGCCATGAGTTTGGGTTTGAGCTCCCCCATCCTCAAATACAACCACCTTAGGTATAGTTGGTGACATATACCCCATAAAAATCTTTCCATTTATCCCATTGTAGATATATATATATATATACAAACTATAGTTGGTGACATATACCCCATAAACATGTTTCCATTTATCCCATTGTTACAAATTTTAAGTTATGTTCAATCATATCAAAGCATATTAAATCCCAATTTTTCAATGGAACCATAAAATCCCCTGTGAAGACTTACCCTGACTCAGATTGGCAACGACAGAAGAATTTGCAGGTTGTTAATACCACGGACGATTTCTTCTTGCATATTTGCCAGCTGAAAGCACCCACCCACAGATCCTGTAGCGACCGGCTGGCTATAGACTGCAAAATTGTTTGGTCTCCATCTACCCAAGGGGTTCTATTCGGCAGAGCCATTTTGGGATGCTTCCCGTAGCCGTAATCCATCTAATCCGACACTGTGGTAAACTAACATAGCTATGGTAAAATCACAATTTTTAATAGGAAAATCCACTATAAATCACCATTTTCAATAGCTTTTTGTATGTTTACCAGAGGGTAACCATCCAGATTCCCATGACCAGTGAGGTCGTGGCAATTCATCCAGATTCTCATGATTCCCATGATCTTCCGCGGCTGGCGCCACGGGAACCAGTCGGATAGAAAATCAACCATCAGGTATCCACAGCTATCAACGGTTGAAGCAACAGACAACGCAACAAACTGAAACAGTTCATTTTAACCTAATCCAAAATTGAAATTTCATCAGTTTTTCCAGACTTCACTTGAGTTATTTGCATTTTGTTGTTTGCATCGTTTTCTTGTGATGCTTGTGGTGGTTCCACTTGATGTTTCGATGACTGCAGCCATTGGATAGGCCATTCTGCATGTGGT
>Ga0126342_10014511_pt1 | contig 13902 bp, 11 predicted proteins | sample Cyp1metagenome_FD_92528 | JGI IMG/M metagenome (GOLD analysis project Ga0126342, IMG submission 92528) | Coral microbial communities from Lord Howe Island, Old Settlement Bay, Australia - Cyphastrea 1 metagenome | ecosystem: Host-associated > Invertebrates > Cnidaria > Coral ...
GAAATAAATTAGGGAAATAAAATAGGGAAATAAAATAGGGAAATAAATAGGGAAATAAATAGGGAAATAAAATAGGGAAATAAAATAGGGAAATAAAAAAAGGAAATAAAATAGGGAAATAAATAGGGAAATAAAATAGGGAAATAAATGGGGAAATAAATAGGGAAATAAATAGGGAAATACATAGGGAAATACATCGGGGAATGAATAGGGAAATAACTAGGGAAATAAATAGGGAAATAAATAGGGAAATAAAATGAAATAAATAGGGAATAAATAGGGAAAAAAAATAGCGAAATAAATAAGGAAATAAAATAGGGAAAAATAGGGAAATAAATTAGGGAAATAAATTAGGGAAATAAAATAGGGACATAAAATAGGGACATAAATAGGGAAATAACTAGGGAAATAAATAGGGAAATAAATAGGGAAATAAATAGGGAAATAAATCTATATATATATAATATATATATAATATATATTATAATATATATTATAATATATATATATATTATTTGTAATATGTATTGAAACTTAGTAATAAAGCATGTCTGCCATAGCCAAGTTTGAGTGCTACAGGGGAGGAATGACATCTTCCCAAAGATACGCCTTGATATCATTATTGTTATGATAATCATCATCATCATCATCATCATCATCTCTGACTTGGTCCCCAGCATTTGCCATCAGCGAAGTTTCAGCCACCGGAATGGCTAGCTCTGAAGTCAAGCTCGTTTTGCGTGTGTTTGTGTGTGTGTGCGTTGCTACCTTGTTGGTCTTGCAAGTTGCACCATTTTTTTACAATCAATTGTATCCAAAGGCTGTGGATCTCTAAGAATTGTAGAACTGCTGCTACTGTGCAATCTATGTCATGTAATCTAATGATTTGCGATTGCACCGAGTGATGAACAGAAGCAGCTTTAATTGAACCTGAGTTACAATCTAACATGGGTTGATGTATGAGATATGATATGCTTCATGGGCTTCATGTGTCTGAGCACAATGGTGCTGCCAGCGGAAGAGATCGAGCGAATAATTTCAAAACATGGTCGATGGGTTTGGGTTCAGCTCATCTCAACATATCCGAAGCATCCCACATAACTGGTTGGTGGTTTTAACCATCTTGAAAAATAGTAGTCAATGGGAAGGATTATCCCATATATTATGGAAAATAAAAAAATGCTTGAACCACCAACCAGGTAAAAATTGACTGTTCAAATAATGTTCACGAAGATCTGCGAAACCAAGAGCCACAAATCTACACCTGAAACCTTTAAGCTGGACCGTCACTCAGCTACTGTATGTCTCAGTCTTCCTGAACGGCCCCGCATCCCGGATCGATGTTCTTCCGGCGTTGAACTCGAGGATTTGGCTAACCACAAAATATCCACCACCTTTGGACCTTTGGATATTGCTTTGGCTTTTCTGAGAGAAGTATGGGTCAAAACCATTCAATTCAATACGCTGATACAGGACCTTAGTGAGCACCAAACCTACCGAACCATTGGTGAATAGACTTTCGTCCCGCAAAAATCATTAACAATTACAGTACAGACTTTGATCAATCTATGACCACATGGAGTGCATATCGGTGCTTATGGAAAATGAAGGCAAAACCACTTCTACGTCATGGACCTTGAAAAACTGCACAGAAGCACCATCCCCAAAGCATGCGCTTTGCTGCCACCATGGCTCCGGTGTGATTTTCTAATTTGAGATGTGTTGGGTCCGAAATCCCTTTTAGCAATGAATGCAAACATGTAGAATCCACGACAATGATCCATGAAAGTTCATGATTGGATTTATCATAAACTTCTGGATTGGTTTGGATGTCTCATGGGATTTGCCACCGCCATCGCCGCGTAGCGGCTAGGCTAAACAGTGTTTGCTACCAGCGCCGCTGGAGCCAAGAAGCGATCGACCGTTGAGTCGAGGGAACCCGCACGTTACATGTAGCTGTGGCTGTGGCCAAGAAGTTATATACAAGGACTTTTATGCACACATGTTGTTCAACATGTTTTTTTCAAACATGTTTTCAAGCAGTCTTCAAAAGCCTCAATCATTCAATGGAAAGGTGGTTGTGGTTAGTTAATCGAGAGGGATGCCCACAAGGGATGTTCATAATCCCAGATATATTGGGCAGTATATATCATCACCTATACAGTAATTGTCAACCAGCAGGAGGGTTGAATCATTGAACACTGCTCAGTTGTTACCACTAAGTCTGAACACAAATTGCTGCATAATCCACATGTCTGTTGCTGTTTACGTTGATGAAAAAATGTAGATATTTTCAGATTCTTGTTTTGTAGACAATCGTAGTAATAATTTTACTAGATACACCATATTGCATGAGTATTAATAACACTGATGATGAGCGTATATAAGTATACATCTATAATCATCTATTCTTATATATATATATATATGTTTATACATGTATTTATCTAGCAATATGTATGTGTATGATAAATTGATGTTTTTTGTGGGTCTTGGACACTGCTTCGGTTCTAAATCCGTCATGTGATGATTCACATTTGACATGCTCGATTCGGACTCGTCAGCAAGATCGCACATTCTTTGATACTGCATGGGCCATGGGTGTATCCACTAAAAAAAAATATGGGGTGTATGGGGTATATCATGGCATATCCCAAGATTAGAATGTATAATCTATACTAATTTTAAATCGTTGTTTGAACCCATTGGATTTGTGGTACTGCATCCTATTTTTGGTCAAACCCACATCACCCAAATCCTACCATCCATGTACTGAAAAAAAGGTCGCACAGGCAACATCATCCAAATTCATCCACATTCATCGCGCCCGTATTCCTGACACTTTTTCACTTTTTTGGCATCTCAAAACCGCTTTTGGGGTTCACTAGCACTACAATCATCCACCTGCCGTGCGCCGGCCTCAACGGGCTGCGGCTGGGGCGATGGGGGAGATTGTCCCGTGGCTCCAGTTGAAGCAGTTGGACACAGCCTTCGCCTTGAACGGAAATGTGTCAGACACAGTTGCTTGAAGTTTCAGCATGTTTCAGCCAAATAAAGGTTTCTACAGTTCAAAGTCTACTAAATATATAGTTTAAATATAGTTCAACACAAAAATGCAAGTATTAAGATGATAAAACATGATAAAACGATATCCAAGACGAGAAGACATTAGGCTAACCTATCCATTAGATAGGATTAAAGGTACGGCATGCATCTTATCTGCATGACAGCGCTTTGGCGAGGCACTGATGGCCGTGTTTTTTTCGTCTTCGTTCGAATCCTTTCGTTCGATATTTCATCTGTTGAGTCGACCCTACATCCAACTCCCCAAATCGAATGCAGCAATGTAGCTGAATGGTCAAGCTAGAAACTCAACTTGCCACCGTTTTTTGGGGAGTACCCAAAAGCTTCCAAAAGTCGTTCGAACTTTTCCGCATTTTTTGGTACCATAAGGCCCAGCTAGCCACTTCCAAGTGACGCCTTTGGTTCAGTGTTCAGTAGCATTTTTTAATTTTGTAGAACCTCTTGGCCTTCTGGTAGCGGTACTTTACTGAACTTCCAAAATCCCTTCCCTCAGCGATGATGTCCCAGAGGAGGCCGCCTGAGGCGCGTTCCATCAGGATTTCTTCATGTTTGAATGGGAACTGGAATAAACATGGAATAATCCATTTTCCATCAGAAATACCCATAAGATATACATGTATAATATTATATATATATATACATAGGAAACACATGAAACACACATGGCAATGGCAATGGGACACACCAAGATATTCGCTTTCTTCCAGCAAATCATCTGCTACAAGGAGGACTGTCCAATTGCCAGGTCAAATGAAACGGGAAGGTCATCCCTGCTACCCCATTTTTGCTAGGGAAATGCACCCAATGAAGCCATCATTGAGCCACAGAATAATGGCTGGTCCACAAGAATAAAGCGTCACAAAAGGGTAATTAGGATGGTAATTAGGATGGTTTATTATTGTGTATGAATTCCATTGGTTAGAAGCTTCCGTATTCTGTTGGTCAAAAACATGCAAAAACCTTTGTGCGTATCTAAAAATCATCTATAATTGAACCAAAGAGATGTGGTCTTGTCTGAAATCAGGATCCTGGCTGTTAAAGTAACCCTAAATAAACAAACATGTTTTCCCCAACCAGAAATAGTTCTTGATTAAAGCCCCCTAGTGCTTAGTCTACCCCATTCACTTTTCCAATCGACCATTGGACCATGAGAGGTTGATCCACTTTGGTTTGTCTGAACATAGATTCCCCCAAATTTCTTATTTCCTTGCCACTGCCATTTTCCCCGTTCCCCATGAAATTTCTTTACCCAGAGGGTCATGAGCATTTCCCCATGAGCCTAGACCCTCATGGGCCGCAGGATCTGAAAGGCACAACAGAGGCGGTCGTCCACCGTCATGATGGCTGCCTAGCGGCGTTGCAATGTGCTTCCCATCCCCAGTCAATTCTTATTTAACTTACATTGAATGGGGAAAAAAATCTCACCCCAGTGACACTTTATATTCAATTGGGAAGATGAAGAAGAATCTAAATTCCCGTCCGGGCAAAGCCCAGGCATTTGCCATATATATATATAATATAATATAATATAATATTATATTATATATATATACACATGTTTATGTTTTATTGATCATAGTTGATCAATGATATATATTTAATATGTGCCATAATTTTCCCTGAATCATAACTAAATCAATTTTGTACAACTGATTTTCAAACAAGAAATGGTTGATTCTCAGGGAAAATGCAGGTACAATGTGGTGCCACCCAACTTATGGTTGTGGGCTTATAGAATTGTAAAATATTATAACCCCATTCACTATCTGTATCTCCCATAAACCCCAGTTTGACCAGATATCAACCAACTTAGCCAAGTATGTGGCACCGCATTGTAGATAATGACACATATAGACCATACATGGATGATTTGGGTAATTTGGGGTACGAACTTTGGCTAAATTCACAACTTTGCTGTCTGGTAGCGGTCGCAAATGAGCCACCATCCCCTTTGGGTGGTTATTCGAACCACAACCATATGATTACTCAAATGATGGGGAACATACGAGTACCTTATATATTATCCACATATATCCACATATTAGGTGGGAAAGTAAGGAAATGATTGTGTAATCATTTTCCAAATAAGTTATGTAGTCAGCCATAAAGGAGGACAAAAATCGCTTCACCAGCGCTCATATGTACCAAGGGACCTACACAATTTAGATGCCTTCTTAAAGCACTCAAGTTTGTTGAAAATGATGCTAAAACATACAGTTGCTATAGATACTTTGTTTATCTTTGTTTAATATCCCAAACCAAGGCTATTTTTGTCAACATTTTGCAGTGCTTCGCATAAACAACAAACAATGTATAGTGAGGTGGCAGGAGGTGGCAGGAGGTGGCAGGAGGTGGCAGGAGGTGGCAGGAGGTGGCAGGTTGCTTTTAAAGCTATTGCAGATCTGCCTGCACCAATCGTTTCGTGTCCAACATGCCCTGCTTCGTGCTATAATATATCTGGGTCCTCGGGCAGAATTGTCGAATTCCCCGCAATAGTTGGGCGCACTGAACAGCGTCACAAGCGCGCGACATGCGAAGAATTCGTAGCCGTCTTCCACAACCTGATGGGGGGCCACGTCAGCCCTGAGACGATGCCCAACGGCTTACCATTTGATGGTTGCACTGTAGAATCTAGAAAAAATGTCACATGTTTTTTAATCATCAAATCATATATTATAATTTCATATCATACCTTATCATAATATCATATCATGTCAATATAAGTAGCCAGTTAGGGTTTATCATTGGTAATTAATTAAAACCCGAACCCATCCCCTCCTAACAATCGAACACGGCCACATGGACAATCCCAATCTTCACATATCTTCACTTCGACAATGCAAAATCTTGCAGTGAAAATCCATGTTGTTCTTGGGGAAATCCTCAGTTTTGCTATGAAAAACACATGTTTTTCTTCATATCATCCATGAGCATCCTCGAAATCACTGGCTGATGGCGAACCTGGTGCGCCCGGCACACCAAATCCAGCTGATGCTTCCGTAAGAAGCCATGGACCTCGTCCCAAGGCCCCATTGGTTGAGACAACGGCTTTGAGGGGCTATTCAATATTCGGGAAATGGGATTAAAATTAGAAACGATGGGAAAGGGAGTAGAACAGGTTTCAGGATATATATTTATTGAATATGCCATAATATAGTGACTTTTGAAAATAAGGAAATGATATGAAATGATATGAAATGATATGAAATGATATGACATGATATGAAATGATATGAAATGATATGAAATAATCCAGCTTTGTGAACTGGTACAATTAAACAACTGAGGACAATCGTGCGGTAGAATCTGCAAACGTGGGATCACATCCGTATCAGACTACACCCAAAAAGATGGAAGTACAGTACATGTAGAACAAAAACCATTCATTGTGTACTGTATCTTTGAGAACGATATAAATAACGTAAGGCATGCTTTTAACATGTTCGACATTAGGGACCGTTGCTCCCAATGGCTACTGTTACCCCGTGCTGTATAGCTATATAATGGATGACTCGGGGTCTCTCCTTCTCGGAAACTGTTTCAGTGATGTCAAGCGGGCATTGCTCACCTCACTTCAGAATCAGATGACTTGAGCTTCAGGCGACATCAGGCCCGAAAGTAAATGACACACCACGGTCCTAAGCATCAGGAGTGATGGATGATGGAAAATCATGTCGGCTGATGGCTATTGTACAGTGGCCTCAACCAATCCCGAGAGAATTTTTGCGACCAATCACCAGCCGTAGCTTCCAGCCCCTGAGACAGAGGCATTCTCACCCCAGCCGCTGATCTCCTTTTCCGGATCTGACCTTGGGGTTTTGACCACGGCAAAGCCCTAAGTCAGCATGACACCCTGGGTTCATATTCCCAACAGCAGCAGATTACAGCAATTGGTTAATTCGTGTTCATTCATGTTAATTAATGTTGATGTTAATGTTGATTATATGCTTTTATCAACTGGTTGGTGGTTTCAATCCCTTTGAAAAATGTTACTCAGTTGGGGTGGTTATTCCCAATATATGGAGAAAAAAAACATGTTCCAAACCACCAACCAGTCATCCATTATCTAATATCATCTAATTAGTTTTTTATTGACGGGATTGAATCCTGTTCGAACACCGTTGGATCACCGTTGGATTCTTGGGTTGTGTCACCAAGTCTTGACCCGGCGATAGGATAATACATCAAATTTTCACCAAATCACCTGGGGTATTTAACAACCCAAAGCCCCCCTATAGAGGATACCATCGGCGCAATAGCCAGGAATGGTACCTCACCACACAGCAAAATCTTTACTGTCAGCCAGCAAAGAGTGCATTGGTGCTTGACCTAGTGTACTGGAGGGCCCCTTGGTGCGATTTCGACACAATTTCTCAAAAAAAAGAGAAACAAACCCGGTCTCCATGGATTTTTTCAGTGGAAAACCCGCCATCAACACGGTCTCCATGACCCCGATTTCCGAGATGACCCACCAAAGTAAGTCACACAGCAAACCTGGGGACGGCGGAATTTCTCAGAAAACCCACCAGCTGGCTGAGTTTAGAAAAATTACCCTCTGGATAATTTAACAGTTTGCCATGGAAAATCACCATTTTTAATAGGTAAACCATCTATAAATGGGCCATTTTCCATGGCTATGTTAAATAACCAGAGGGTATGTTTTGGAATTTGGAATGATCATGCTTGGTTTTATGTTCATTCCGATTCCAGTCAATGATCAATGGAGGTTTTAATGAAAAAACATGGGCACCTATGAAAACATCATCTGGAACCTATAGACGATGGGTAAAAACATCTATAAATCAAGGTGTTCCAACATTTCCAACAAACCATGGTTGATTGCCAAAGGGTAAAGCACCCCAAATCCTCAGTGCCATGTTCCACTCCCTTTTCGCACCTGTGTCGGGCACGTCCGTGGGCCTGATGACTCGATTGATCTGCCTCAAGCTGGGATTGGTAAACCAATATATAGATATAGAGATTGGACAATAAACCTAAGACATTTTACAATGGGAATGGGACAATATAATCTGGATAGTTGTCGTTTGTTCCGTATGTTTTTGTTTTGTTTTGCCTAAAAGTCATTGTAGGTTGTTTCATGGAAACATCTGCCGGAACCCCTGTGATGTGTCCATCAAAATAAACAGTTTCCTGTACGTTTTCCCTGAAACCATTCTAGGAAAAATAGAGGATACCGGAAAATACCAGCATGATGACAGACTGGCTGTAGAATGGGGGCTTGCTTGGGTTACAATTTGTGGTGTGTTATATGATGGGAAGCGTTCATTCTACACGCCCGCACTAATCAAACAATATCAAACATGGCTGATTGGTACCGCCAACATGTTTGATCGAAACTCGCCCCCGAAGAATTGCTTGGCGGTTTTAACCCGTCCAAAAATAAATAGTCAACGAGTGGTCATCATTCTTCAATAACCCATCCCAAAACGATCATTCTCGGATGGTGGACACCTCCAACCAGTTGCCAGTTTTGGACAAAAACTGGCCGTCTTGGAGCTACCATCGGCCAAGAATCGTTTTGAACCTTATAAGAAACATTAAGAACCAGAAGACCCAATTAAAGACAACACAACTAATATCTACTAGTATATATATATATGGCTCATGGTAACCTCCGTAAAATTGGGCGGTTATTTTTGATTCTTAGATTTGTATTTATGTGTTTCATTTATAAGTTCATATATTCGATATTATGATGTAAATAGTAATATGCATATATGTCTCTATAGTTATTATATTATGTTATATCAAATTATTATATATACATACATTCGAATATATTATATCATATTATATCATAGTATATCAATTCAAACAGAACTACTATATTACAAAATGTGATATTAAAGTATATGATGTTAAACTGATGTTATAATATATTGAATATTAAGTGTATATTATATTATATCATATTAAATTAAAATATGAACATATTGCACTATATTATATGATGTTATTTAATATTGAATATTAAGTACATAATAGAATATTATATTGAGTTATATTATATTATATTGTATGATTATAGATTATAAATGAAAACACGTGTTGTACATTATATATGTTATATCATAAGTGATTTTCATTTATACTATATTATACATCAAATCAATTTATATACTGCATCAGATCTGAAAATTATCTGTGATATATATTTTTTGAAAAAACATACATATATATATATGATAGTCTATGATATTATATTGTGTATTATATATATACATTGTATTATTATTGATCATACCAAAATATATTGTATTATATCTTAATATGATATAATACTATTATATATTATAACAAATTATACTTATATAGTTGAGGACAACTACTTAGAACATCATGTTTTCCAAAACTTCCAACCCCTTACTTAGAACATAAACGGACACTGAACTTAGAACATCCAAAGGACATATACTTAGAACATCTCCATTGATTCTTGCATACTTAGAGCATAAACAGACCATATACTTAGACTTAGAACATGTCCATGGACTTTGGTAAATCTGCATGTATACACACAAATACCATTGTGAATACCGCACTTATAACACTTTCTCCCCTCACTGCTGCTGAAAAACATTGCCTTTTCTTGCGGAACAATATCCCAAGCAGTCTTTGCTGCAATGGGGAAAGGTCTCTGGTAACTTGTAGGTTTCCTACTGGGGGTAGTCAAAAAGCATAGGTTTCAATACACAAATGAACTAAAATGGTTTATGTCATGTTGATTGTTTTGGAGGTGCCTCATTCACACTGTGGAAATCTGTGCTGTGGAAACCCACATTGTGAACTTTGCATTGGAAATGTGTTCTAAGTATATATGTTGGATATGGTCTAAGTATGTGTTGTTTGTCTGATGTTCTAAGTGGTACTTAGAACATCCCCGCTGTGAAGGCTTATTTTTCCAAAGGATGTTCTATATTAACTATATTTATATCAAATTATACAAACTATATGTTGATATCATATATTATTATTATAATAGGTGATATTATATTATGTTATGTTATAATATATTTTATTATATACATTTATACTATACTCGATCTATTAAACTATATATATATGATATTGTATATTATACATTAAACACTATAAATGTGATATTATAAAAATATAAAACACATATATATATAATATATAATATTATATATTATATATATATATATTATGTATACATATATATATATGTATTACATATATCATATATATGGTATTATATATATTATATATTATATATATATTATATGAAATATTATGTATTATATTATGTATTATGTTTTATGTATTATGTATTATGTATTGTGTATTGTGTATTATATATATTATATATTATATATTACATATTACAAATTACATATTATATATTATATATTACATATTATATATTATATATTACATATTATATTGTTTGTTATTATATATTATGTAAATAAAAATATATATTAATATATATATATATATTAATATATATATATATTTCTAATAATAATACAATATTTGTATACAATTTTATTGGAGGAAGAAGAAGCAAAACAAACAACCAGGTGCCACCTGCACCCTCAACTCAGCGGCATCTGTGCCCACGACCAACATTTTTTCTGGGCCGCCACACCCTGGAGCGCCCAACTCGGGTGAAAGACCACCGTGCATGCACAGGATCTTGTCTTCAATGACCTCAGAATGCTGTGGGCTATGTCCTGGACTGCGGACGAGGTCGAAGATGGTCGAGCTTTGATCATATTTCATGTTTGATCAATTTTGGGAGGCTTTATATCAACATATCTCAACCATAATCCAGATCCTCCTGCTATCTTTTCCTTGGGTTTGGCAACTGAGTCCCTGCATGGTGAGTCCCAGGCAGTGAGAGTTCAGTCTGTACTCACCAATGGTGGGCTCAGTGACTTTATCACACAAAAATAGGCAGCAGGAACTTGATGTTGGGATAATCACAGATTATCCGAATATATCTGAATAATGGAATCATGGTCATGATCATATGATCTATATACCCTCTGGTGTTAACGTAGCTATGGAGAATCACCTTTTTTAATAGGCATCTATAAATGGGCCATGTTCCATGGCTATAATAAATAACCAAAGGGTACATATATAACTCACTGCAGTGATGATCGAAGGCAGCTCCGATCTGAGCTCCCTTGCTGCGCTGACTGGCAGGCAATTAAAGCAGTCAGTGAAGGTTTTCCACAACCTGAAGGCTATGGCCATGCCATTGGGGACTTTGTTTTAGCAAAGTTGGATGTGAACTTTCTGGAACATCCCAATCAGTTTTTTGGAACAACCGATCAGTTGTTTTGTTCTCGTGCGAAACTGTTTCTTTTTCTCTGCCGAAACAGAAAAGCCATAACACATTATATATACAAATATATACATATAAAAGATAAGGGTTGATCCACTACAATGACCCCAAAATTACATCATATGAAGCATTCTGAAATCAACGACAGCAGTCCAGAGGTCGCGACCTGATGCTATACCGCCGCTTGCACTCGTCATAGAAACCATAGATGCGATTGATTGAGGCCTTGGTCTTGTTGTGGCTTGACCATGCTTGACCCAGGTTGTTTTTTCTGTGGCACCAATATCCAATGGGAGATCTTCAGGACCCATTGAGTGAAGCTACTGTACCATGTAAAGCCGTATTTTGGGTGCACATAGCCCTTACTGTAAGGCGACCTCCAATTTAGCTACAGTATACCTGAAATGGCCATTGACATTGGATTATCCTGTGGAAATCAAACATGTCTAGTTGGTAAATCCCTGAAATATTGGAGATAAACGGAGGTTTGAATGGGAACATCATCGATACATGGGGAATTGACAAAATTGCCATGTTTGATTCCCGGATTGTTTTTTCCTTACAAGGCTAAACCGGGTTTCATTGCGATCTTTATGACCCATGATGTAATCCCTGACAAGAATCTGTGAAAGAAATCAGACCAAATCGTTATAAGTGCTGAAATTTGAAATGTTGAAGACATGGTGAAAACATCACTAAATGATTACACATCAATCAGAGTTAAGGACCCTGAAGAAATCGTGGCCAAACACGGCAGCCTTTAGGCCTTAAACTTGGTTTGATGGGGCTACCAAACCCCGACTAAAGCTACCCTGCAACAATAGAGGGTTTAACAAATCCCAACATGCCTATGGCCTATGGTTTATAAAATCATAATATATATATAATATATTATTATATCATATTATAGTGTATCGTCTTATGTTATATTACACTATATCAGTATATTATGTTATGTTATATTACAGTATATTATATTATATTATATTATGCTATACTATATTATATTATACTATATTTTATTATATTATATTGTATTAAAATATAAAATATTATATATATATATATATTATATTTATAATTTTATATATATTATATATTTATTGGGTTTGTCTCAGAATAGGGTACCATGATTTTCCATTTTCAAATGGCATCAAATGGCAATATTTGGCGGGGTACCCCAATCTTAAGACATACTCATATCAATCTTGATGCTGGCAAGTGTATCAAAAACAAACAGATTAAGCAAGCAAGCCATTCCTTTTCCCAGTATGATTGGTGTTCTAGTGCAGCCAGGAAAGCTACATCAATATTGTTTTCCCTGGAAGTTGCTGCATTCTTGTTGGCCCTGACAAACTATGGCAATTTAGGATAGGTCTATCTTCTGCAAGTTCCGCCATGCCAAGTGGCACATTCGTGGTTGCCCCGCAAGAGGAAAAAGTTGTCTGTAAATTTCACCTGCACGGACTCATACGTTGGACATAGAAACCTTGCTTTGGCATCAATGGTCTACAAAAGCCGCTGGCATGGATAATCATGGATAGCTCTACATTGTTTTTTAGGCTATAGCGACATGATTGGCCCCATCGCTATGTTTCTGTTTGAATTTCGCACAGCAGCCCGCACCTTTGCTGATGCTGCATTTTCTGTGCCAGGTCTGCTAAATCCGGCAAGCGAACGAACTGGGCACATTCTATGTACAACTTCATCAGATACCCTTCAACTATGTACAATCCGAAGGAAACCCTGCTTTGTCCACTTCAAAGCCAAAAGTCTTAAAACCAACTCGTGTGCTAAGTATCTCTAAGTCCAAATAACTTGCTCAACATTTGAATTTGAGCTCATTTGCTGCGTTGCTCCTGCCGGAGACAACCAGTGTCTGCACACAAAACTTCAAACATCAGAAAGGGTATCATCACGTAGCCTCGTATATTTGCATATATTTGCAATGTTTCCCTTTGCTCTCAAATGATTCCATGTTAATTAGTTTCTTCAATGTCCACCAATCAAAGACTCAGTAATTGAGGTCACTCCACAGCTACTTTTCTACACATACACCAAGAATCATAATGGTACAAGCATAGCATGCTGCCATGGGGCTCCCATTCTGGTTCCATTCTTCTCGTTGCAGTTCTTCAATGTACTGCTGGACCTTCCAGCAAAGGTGCACTGGAACAGGCCTCATGAGCCATGGTGATGACACCCCAGTATTTCTAGGGGTTGGGTGACCCCAGCTCCAGTCCCAACTGTTGAATCTGAAGTGTTTTTGATTAAAGAAAAATGATAATCTATACCTCAGTCATCTTGGCTCTCACCAATTCATCGCCCACGGGCCGGGCGGCCAGGTATTACTCCTATAATCCCTTCCTCCTAATACTAAACGCCCCCCTAATACTAAAAACAGGCATCCATCTCCAATTTCCGAAAATTTCAGTTTGGCCAATTTGACTTTTAATTGATCCCCTTTAAAAAACAATTCA